>OIEE01000050.1_pt1 | contig 54064 bp, 49 predicted proteins | sample 1581701 | NCBI WGS metagenome assembly OIEE01 (sample SAMN01760976, study PRJEB22395) | human gut metagenome | reverse complement strand
TTTGCAGCATCCCAGCCAATAGACAAGGAACTGTGGTATAAAGCACCCATCACATCTAAGGATAATCTGCATGGTGATCTCAGAGGAATTATGGATCATTTGGATCATATTCAGAAGCTGGGAATAGATGTTATGTATTTAACACCTATTTTTAAATCGGATTCCAGCCATAAATATGATACCACTGATTATTATCAGATTGATCCTTCCTTCGGAACAACAGAGGATCTTAAGGAGCTGGTGCAAAAAGCGCATGAGTGTGGAATGAAAGTAGTGATGGATGCGGTATTCAACCATACAGGAAGAGATTTTTTTGCATTTAAGGATATTATAGAAAAAGAAGAAAAATCTAGATATCTGGACTGGTATTTTATCGAGAGATTTCCACTGAAGGGTGAAAAAGGAGAAACTCCTAACTTCAAATGTTTTGGTTATTATGATGGAATGCCAAAGTTAAATCTGAAAAATCCGGAGGTGGAAAAATTCGTTACAGATGTTGCATGTTATTGGATTAAGGAATGCGATATCGATGGATGGAGAATGGATGTAGGTGACGAAATCAGTCATTTCTTCTGGAAGCGCTTTAGAAAGGCTGTTAAGGCAGTAAAAAAGGAGCTGCTGATCATTGGGGAAATCTGGCATTATGCAGGAGATTTTCTTGAGGGAGATGAATGGGATACGGTCATGAATTATCCGTTTTACCTGAATCTCATAGATCTGCTTGCAGATGAAAAAATCAATGTCAGCCAGTTTATACAGAATCTTGGATATTTGAAGGGGCGCTTAAACAAAAAATGCTATCCTCTAATGTGGAATCTGATCGACAGCCATGATACAGCAAGATTTCTACATCTATGTGATGATAATAAGAAAAAGCAGCATTTGGCTGCAGCTTTTCAATTGTTATTACCGGGAATGCCCATGATTTATTACGGAGATGAATTCGCGATGCCCGGAGCAAATGATCCGGATTGCAGACGTGGCATGTACTGGGATGAAGAATACCAGGATAAAGAGATGTTTGAATGGTATAAGCAGCTGCTGAAGGTGCGAAAAAACCATGCATGTATCGTAGAGGGTGAACCGATGGAACTAGCTGCAAGGGACGAGGAAGAGACGATCGTCCTGACCAGAAAAAATGGAGAAGAGACACTCGCTTTGATCTTCAACTGCAGCAGTAGCGCAAGAATGTTTAATGAGTATGCGCAAAAATATGATTTACTTAGAGAGAATCCCTTTGATGGAAAAATAGAGGGACTTGATGCCGCTGTAATAGTACTCTAAGAATAATAAGATGAGAAGAGTATAGAAACAAATTAAAATATATCGTTGGAGAAAATGTTATTATGAAGAAAAAAATAAATTATGCAGAAATAATGAAGGAGACAGGGATCCTGACTGTGGCGGTAGCCATCATCGCGGCAGCAGTCTACTTTTTCCTGGTGCCGAGTCATGCGTCGGTCAGCAGTATTTCCGGTCTCGGAATCGTATTGGCTAACTTTATTCCGCTTCCGTTGTCTGCCATTACCATGATTCTGAACGTGGTATTGTTACTGATCGGATTTGTTACCTGTGGCAGAGAGTTCGGAGTCAAAACGGTGTATACCTCTGTGATGCTGCCGATATTTTTGGGACTTTTCGAGATTCTGTTTCCGAATTTCGGATCCCTGACAGACAGTCAGGAGCTGGACGTGCTCTGCTATATTCTGGTGGTCAGCGTGGGGCTCAGCATCCTGTTCAACCGGAATGCATCTTCCGGAGGACTGGATATTGTGGCGAAGATCATGAATAAATATCTCCATATGGAATTGGGTAAGGCTATGTCTCTCTCCGGTATGTGTGTGGCACTGTCCGCGGCACTGGTATATGATAAGAAAACGGTGGTGCTGAGTATCCTGGGTACCTATTTCAACGGAATCATTCTGGATCATTTTATTTTTGACAATAATATCAAGCGGCGTGTCTGCATTATTACGAAGAAAGAGGAAGAACTGCGCCAGTTTATTACAAGAGATCTGCACAGCGGTGCCACGATCTATGAAGCCATCGGTGCCTATCATTTTGAAAAACACAACGAGATCATCACCATTGTGGACAAAAGCGAGTACCAGAAGTTAATGAAATTTATCAATGAACTGGATCCCAAGGCGTTTATTACCGTATATAATGTATCGAGTATGAAGTATCAGCCGAAGACCGGGGCCTTTTGACCCTGACTTTGATGCCTACGGATTGTTCCGTGCTACGTACTCTCACAATCCTCCCCTCTATTCGCATATCGTGGGATTATCATCCCACTTTTATGCTCATATCGGGGCGGGTCCTAAGGTCTTTCACCCACTTATGAGCAAGCTCATGTGGGCTTAGACCTTTTGACCCTGGCATCTTTATAATAATATTATGGAGAAATGCGAAATGAAAAAGGTGCGGAATATCGTAGTGATCGTGTTATCTGTCATATGTGTTGGAATTCTGGTTTTTTTGTTGTGGAATTTAAGAAGTACAGAGGAGTCTGCACAGGAAATAATACCGGAAGTTCAGCCGGAGCCTATGTCGGAACAGAGTGTATCGGATTCCGATGTGAGCGGCAACGGTGCGGAGAACAGTGCAGATCCTACGGAATTGCCGGAGACAGAAGAAAGCGAACCGGTGAAAACGGAAGATCCTGTAGAGCAGAGGGCAGAAGAACTCCTGACAGGAATGACCTTAGAGGAAAAAGTCGGACAGATGTTCATCGCCCGGTGCCCGGAGACGGATGCAGCATCCAAAGTGACGCAGTATCATCTCGGCGGATATATCTTATTTGCCCGGGATTTTACCGGGAAAACAAAAGAGGAAGTAACAGCAGCCATTCAAAGCTATCAGAATGCTGCAAAAGTGCCTCTGCTGATCGGTGTGGATGAGGAAGGCGGCACGGTAAACCGTGTCAGCAAAAATGCGAACTTGCGGGAAACGCCTTTTGCCTCTCCTCAGGAACTGTATGCGCAGGGCGGATGGGATCTTATTCGGAGCGACACACAGGAAAAATGTCAATTACTGCAGAGCCTGGGAATTAATCTGAATTTTGCTCCGGTATGCGATGTATCACAGGATCCGCAGGATTTTATTTATGCCCGCAGTTTCGGGCAGGATGCGGAACAGACGACGGAGTATGTGAGGACCGTCGTGCAGACCATGTCGCAGGAACAGATGGGAAGTGTATTAAAGCATTTCCCGGGATATGGCAATAACTCCGATACGCACACCGGTGTTGCTTATGATGAACGTCCTTATGAAACATTTGTAAATTCTGACTTTCTGCCGTTTCAGGCAGGAATCGATGCCGGAGCCGATATGGTACTGGTATCCCACAATGTGGTTTCCTGCATGGATGATCAGGAGCCGGCCTCCATATCTCTGCCGGTGCATAATATTTTACAAAATGAATTAGGATTTGACGGTGTGATCATTACCGATGATCTGGTCATGGAAGGAGTACGGCAGTTCGCCGGGGATGCGGAGATTGCCGTAAGGGCGGTACAGGCAGGAAACGATATGCTGTGCTGCACCGATTTTGAAGTACAGGTACCCGCAGTCATCAAGGCGGTCGAAACCGGTGAGATTACCGAGGAACGCCTCAACGAATCGGTTCTGCGTATTTTGAAAATGAAAATAAAGCTGGGCATCATTGCGGATACTGCGGATGCTCAGGACTAGAGAAGGCTCCGCAGTACATCCTCGGGCCGGGGAGTGTGCTGCGGATATTTTTCTCTCAACGGACCGGCAGCTCCGTCCATAATATAGGGATGTCCCACGATATCCAGCATGGATACATCGTTATAATTGTCACCGAAGGCCATGACATCCGCGAGGTCAAAGCCAAGAATTTTACAAATGGATTGCACACCGATGCCTTTGTTGGCAAGGGTGGTATCGATCCAGTAAGGTCCCGCCACTGCACAGTTCGCCTGCTCCCAGCGGGGGACGAAGCGGTCAGCATAAGCTGCTACGCCTTCATGGAGATATACAGAGACCTTTACGATGTCTTCCGGAATTTCGGAAGGATCCTGAATGACCTGATAGTTGTTGCCAATAAACTTTATTCTGTCCAGCATTCCCAGCCCACGTTCCATCAGATAAGCCGTATTCTGTCCGGAGAGCATGACTTCGCCCTGCCCGTCACTCCGGCTCCACAGATCTTCTGCAATCTCTTCCGCCAGGGCACGGGGCATGGGTTTTTTCGCAATGCACAGCTCGTCCTTGTAGATCACGCCACCGTTTTCACATAAGAAAATACAGCAATCCGCCACCGGAGCGAACAGCTTCCGCAGACTGGTATACTGTCTTCCAGACGCCGGGCAAAACAGGATCCCCCGGTCATGAAGTGCCCGGATCTGGTCAAAAATCTCGCCTTCCAATTCTTTTTTTCCATATTGTAAAAGTGTACCATCGAGGTCACTGCAGACTAATCTGATTCCCATAGTCGGAATTCCTTTCTCTCAGAATGATAATTTTGAATAGTTACAATAGTATATCATAAATTATACATGAATACTTATTTTTATTTAATAGCTACTTTTCCTGATTATTACCTGATTATTACAAGATATATTGAAAAAAATGCGGAAACATGCTATTATTTATGTATAAAAAATGCGGAAACAAGCAAAATATTAAAATAGAAAAATGCGGAAAGGAGAAAGAAAATGTTTAAGCGAAAAATATATAGTAAAATGTTAAACTGGAAACAAGAGTCGGATGGAAAAACAGCATTGCTAATAGAAGGTGCTCGTCGTATAGGAAAATCAACGGTTGTAGAAGAGTTTGCAAAAAAAGAATATGAATCTTATATTCTAATTGATTTCGCAAAAGCATCATCGGATGTCAAAGCTCTTTTTGATGATATATCTGATTTGAATTATTTATTTTTGCAGCTTCAATTACAGTATAGAGTGGATCTCCATGAAAGAAAATCCGTTATTATATTTGATGAAGTGCAATTATGTCCTAAAGCACGGCAGGCAATAAAAGCATTAGTAGAAGATCATAGATATGATTATATTGAGACAGGCTCTTTGATATCTATCAAGAAAAATGTCAAAGATATTTTGATACCCAGCGAGGAAAGAAGACTTAATATGTATCCTATGGATTATGAGGAATTTCTTTGGGCAGTGGGGGATCAGACTACTTTTTCGCTCTTGGCAAAATGTTATGAAGCAAAGACTGGATTGGGTGATAATGGAAATCGTAAGCAATTAAGACAGTTTCGGTTGTATATGCTCGTAGGAGGAATGCCGCAGGCAGTTCAGACTTATATAGAAACTAATAATTTTAGAAAAGTGGATGAAATAAAAAGAGATATACTAAATTTGTATGAGTCAGATTTTGCCAAAATTGATGCAACCGGAAGACTGGCAATGCTTTTTGATGCAATTCCGGCAGAACTAAATAAAAATGCAGCAAGGTATCAGGTTAATTCTGTCCTGGGAGGAGAGAAGATTGAGAAAGTACTTGAGTTGATTGCTGAATTAAAAGATTCTAAGACAGTATTGGTGTCGTACAATGTTAATGATCCAAATGCCGGAATGTCGAATACTAAGGACTTATCCAGATTTAAACTGTTTTTGTGTGATACCGGATTATTTGTAACATTAATGTTTAAAGACAGAGATTTTACAGAAAATGAAATATATGAAAAACTGCTTAGTGATAAGCTTAGTGTCAACCTGGGATATTTATATGAAAATGCGGTAGCTTGTTGCCTTGCCGTAAATGGGAATGAACTTTTTTATCATACTATAATGAATGAAACATCAAAGCATAATTATGAAATTGATTTTTTGTTAGCAAAAAAGAATAAGATCATTCCCATAGAAGTAAAATCTTCCGGTTACAAGACTCACAAATCACTCGATATATTTACGGAAAAATTTTCCGACAGAATTTTGTGCAGATATTTGGTTTATACAAAGGATATCAGCAAGGAGCAGGATATTTTCTGCATACCTGTTTATATGGTTCCGTTTTTATAATTCGTTCCCCATTCCTGCATGGCATCCAGGATCGGATGCATGGTTTCCCCGAGGTCGCTCAGGGCATATTCCACCCGGGGCGGTACTTCCGGGTAGACGGTCCGGGTGATCAGTCCGTCCTCTTCCATGGAGCGGAGGGAGTCGGTCAGAACCTTCTGGCTGATGCCCTCCAGACTTTTCTTCAACTCATTGAATCTCCAGGGGCGCATCATTAAATTTCTCATTATCAATAATTTCCATTTACTTCCGATCAACTGTACTGTGGTGGCTACCGGGCATTCCGGCAATTCGTCCTTCGTCAACATAAGATATATAACCTCTCAAAAGTATAAAATATAATGATGCCAGGGTCAAAAGGTCTAAGCCAACATGAGCTTGCTCATAAGTGGGTGAAAGACCTTTTGACCCGCCCCGATATGAGCATAAAAGTGGGATGATAATCCCACGATATGCGAATATTGGGTAGGGTGCTATGTGCCAGTGGCACATGTCTAGCACGGACCGAAGCGGAGCGGAGACGTGGGAGTGCGTAGCACGGAACAATCCGTAGGCATCAATAACAATGTAACATGATAGGCCGCATCCGTCCATAGGTTACAAAAAGGTGCCTATGTAATAAAAAAGTGCGTACTTTTTTTGCCGGTCGGATCTTGCTATTCTGTAATTGTAACGAGGCGAGAGCCTGAAAATACACAGATTACAGGAGGTAAGTAAAATGGCATTAGCAAACATTTTTGGATGGAACAGACAGGACAAGGCACAGACAAGTGCAGCCTGCGGAACGGCATGTGGAGCAGGGGATAAGCCCGCAGAAAAGCCCGCAGCCTGCGGCACAGCTTGCGGAGCAACAGACAAGCCTGAGGAGAAACCTGCAGCCTGTGGAACTGCTTGCGGAGCAGCAGACAAGCCTGAGGAGAAACCCGCAGCCTGTGGTACAGCATGTGGCGCTTCCGATAAGTAAGTAAATCCAAAAGAGAAAGAAGGAGAGGGACAGGATGAGAAGTTATTTTTCTTTTCAATGGCATATCACAGATGAATGTGACCAGCGCTGCAAGCACTGCTATATTTTTTCCGGGGAAGGCTGCAAGGAGTTGAAGAGCATGACCTGGAAGCAGATGCAGGAGGTCGTGGCGAACTGCGAGGACTTCTGCAAGGTATACAACAGAGTTCCGTATTTCTATATTACCGGCGGCGATCCTATCCTTCATCCGGATTTCTGGAAACTCATGGTTCTGCTGAAAAGCAAGGACATTCCGTTTACCCTGATGGGCAATCCGTTCCATCTGGATGATCAGATCTGCCGGATGTTGAAAGCCTGCGGCTGTGAGAAATACCAGATGTCTCTGGACGGTATGCGTGAAACCCATGACTGGTTCCGCAAGCCCGGCAGCTTCGACCTGACACTGGAAAAGGTCGGTTGTCTCAACCGGGCAGGAATCAAAAGCATTATTATGAGTACGGTGTCGAAGACAAATATAAATGAGATACTGAATATTATTGATGAAGTAGTGAAAGCGAAAGTTAAGGTGTTTGCATTTTCGCGGTATGTGCCCACCGGTGGTGAGGTGGATACCGGTATGACACCGCAGGAATATCGCAGACTTTTGGAGGTCTGCGACGCAAAATTTAAAGCATACGAAGCAGCGGGATGTGAGACCTATTTTAATAGAAAAGACCATCTGTGGACGTTGTATGAATACGAGACAGGCCAGTTTAAGCTGCCGAAGGACGCATGCGACGGCATGATTTACGGAGGCTGTAACTGCGGCAACTGCCATATTACCATTTCCTCCAACGGAGATATCATGGCGTGCCGCAGAGTCACCGACAGCAGAGTGGCGAATATCTGGGAAGACCGGTTGGCGGACGTCTGGGTCTGCCAGATGGAAAAATACAGAGATTACGATAAATTCAAGAAATGCAGCAAATGTGAACTGAAAGCATGGTGCAGGGGATGTCCCGCCGTGGCAAACGGTACCACCGGAGACTTCTACGGTGCGGATCCCCAGTGTTGGAAGACGAGAAACGAGATCACGGGAGAGGAGCTGTAAGATGGACTTAGCAACATGTATGAAAAAAATGGAACTGGTGGGAGTGCTGGCATTTGCCACAGTGGACAGTAACGGTGCACCGCAGATCCGTAATATCAGCGCCATCCATTATGAGCCGGATGCCATTTATTTTTTCACGGCAAGGGGCAAGAACTTTTGTAAGGAACTGTTAGAAGATGGCAGAGTGCAGATCCTCTGCTATACAAAATATAAAGAGATGATCCGTATGTCTGCCAAGGCGTATGCTGTACCGGAGGAGGAACAGGCGAAATGGCGGGATATTATTTTCGAGGAACAGCCGTATCTGGCCAACGTCTATCCCGGTGATACAAGAAGTATCGGCATCATCTTCTGCATCGACCGGGCGGAGGTGGAATATTTTAATCTCGGTGTGAACCCTATTTTCCGGGACACTTATACACTGGGTGGTGGTACAATAACAAAAAAGGGTTATAACATTACCGAAAAATGCATTGGCTGTGGAAAATGTCGTACGAAATGTCCCCAACGGTGTATCGAGGAAGGAAAACCGTACCAGATACAGCAGAACCATTGCCTGCATTGCGGCAGCTGTTATGAAAACTGTCCCGTGAAAGCGATCGTAAGAGAATGAACCAGAGTGAAAGAAGAAACTATTTAATCCAAAAGCTGTTGGAAGAGCAACCACAGTATGCCAAAATGCAGATTCCGGGGAGATGTGAGGAGCAGAAGACGCTTCTGCGGGCACTTATGAATGTCCGGATGCCGGGTGAACTTTCGGAGGAATTTCTGCAGATCCAGGATGCCTATCTTGCAGAGGAAAATGCCGGAAGAGGTATTGTCACATTGGCAGAGATCCAGGAGTTATCCACGGATCTCTATCTCTGGAAGGGAGATATCACCAGACTGCAGGTGGGAGCCATCGTAAATGCTGCCAACAGCGGTATGACCGGATGTTATCAGCCTTGCCATAACTGCATTGATAATTGTATTCATACTTATGCGGGGATCGAACTGCGGAATTATTGCAATGATATTATGCAACGTCAGGGATATGCGGAGCCCACGGGACAGGCGAAGATCACACCGGCATTTAACCTGCCCTGCGATTATGTGATACATACCGTGGGACCTATCGTACAGGGAAGGCTGACAGAGGAACAGGAACGTCTGCTTTGTTCCTGTTATGAAGCCTGCCTGCGTATTGCAGAGGAAAATAACGTGGAAAGCATCGCATTCTGCTGTATTTCCACAGGGGTGTTTATGTTTCCCAATGAAAGGGCAGCGGAACTGGCCATACAGACCGTGAAACAGTATAAAGACAGAACAAAGTCAAAGATAAAGGTGATATTTAATGTTTTCAAAGAAGAAGATGAACGAATTTACAGGCGGTTCCTCGGATAAAACAGCTCTGATCAGAGAGAAAATACAGCGGGCAGATGCCGTTGTGATCGGGGCGGGAGCAGGACTTTCCACAGCAGCGGGATTTACTTACAGCGGGGAGCGTTTTGAAAAGTACTTTGCTGATTTTGGAGAGAAATACGGTTTTTCCGATATGTATTCCGGTGGCTTTTACAATTACGATACACTGGAAGAATACTGGGCTTACTGGAGCCGGTATATTTATGTGAACCGCTATATGGATCCTCCCACAGATTTATATAAGCAACTCTTTCAACTGGTGGAAAACAAGGACTATTTCGTCCTGACCACAAATGTAGACCATTGTTTTCAAAAGGCGGGATTCGATAAAAACAGAATATTTTATACCCAGGGAGATTATGGATTATTGCAGTGCAGCAAGCCCTGCCATCATGAGACCTATGACAATGAAGAGATCGTGAAAAAGATGATGGTAAGCCAGGGATATCGGATCGAAGCAGGAAAATTGACAGTACCGGAAGGTGCACAGATCCGGCGTACCGTGCCCACCGAACTGGTGCCCAGATGTCCTAAGTGCGGTCGCCCCATGAGCATGAACCTCCGTGCGGACAATACCTTCGTCCAGGATGCCGGATGGGAAGCAGCAGCGAAACGGTATGAGAGGTTCATGGAAGATCATAGAGGACAAAACGTCGTATTTCTGGAGCTGGGTGTCGGTTACAACACCCCCGGTATCATCAAATACAATTTCTGGCAGTATGCGCACAACTGGCGGAATGCATTTTACGTCTGCATCAACAAGGGTGATGCCTATGTTCCCAAGGAGATCGAAAATAAGGCGGTGGGAATCAATGCGGATCTTGCGGAAGTGCTTTATTTATGCAATTCCTGATATAAAAAGATTGCTAATGATATCCCAAACGAGTAAGATAGTAAGCAAGATGGAGTGACAAAATGTTGGAGTTTGTTTCTTCTATATCTGAATATGATAAAGATAGAAACTGTATTTACCGGCTATAGGGGGAGGGCGTATGTACAAAAGAAAGCTTCACAAAGAAATAAGCAGCGGATTACTGGTATTGATCGTGGCATTTTCTCTGACAGGCTGCGGCAGCAGTAGGGACGCTTTGGAAATTTCTGATACCGAATCTGCTCAGGCAGAAGGAATCAGTCAGGAAACCGCTACAGCCACTCCAGCCATCTCACAGACAATCCCGGAGACGACAACGGAACCTGAGCCGGAGAAACTTACCTACCAGACCGGACTATATCAGGAGAAAACCCTGGCAGATCAAGTCTCGGTGGATGCTGCCCGGGAACTGCCGGAAGGAGAGTATGGTGTGCTGTCATACTCCTATGATGAGACAGTCAGTGTCTGGGGCAACGGTGCAGAAGATTGCCTGGTGATTCATGACGGCGACGAGGAATACCGGGTGGAGATCCCCTGGCAAAACATGTATTCGGCACCACCTGCGGTAGAGGCCGCAGATTATGATGGGGATGGCAACAAGGAGTACTATATTTCTACCATACAGGGGACAGGAACCGGTGTCCATGTGGAAGGACTGTATTATGTAGATGTACAGAAAGGAACTCCGAAGGTCTCCGAATATACAAATGTGGTTGAAGATTTTGAAAGCCGGATACTTGCGGCGGATACGTTAGATGAACAGTTCCATACACTTCATGTGGATTTCCTGGATAAAAACGGGGAGTCAGATCCTGAGGAAAGTATAGATCTGAGTCTGGATTCCCTGCTACGGGAATATGAAGGAAATACTTATATGGGTACCGTTCTGGGAGACCAGATCCGGTTTGATTTCCGAGGAGGAACCCCTTTTGCAAGCGTAGTGGTGGGTATACAGCTGTATCAGATAGCAATTCCGCTGTATGATTCCAGCTTTCGTGTAACGGCACCGGTGTCAATGCAAGAGAATGGGAAATTTTCTCTGGGCGATTTTTCGGTAAGCACCAACCCTTATGACGTGAACGTGGAGAACGCAGACGGGGAAGAACAGAATATGACAGAGGTCTATACCGGATATTATGATCTGACCCATAATGGTTACAAGGAAAAGATTGTAACGAAGGTTCATCTGGAGGAAGAAAACGAAAATCTTACAGAAGCGCTGCATAAGGCAGGAAACTGGGGAACGGTAGCGGTCTACGAGTATCTGGGAGATGGACAATATGGAATCATTCCTCTGTGGTCGCAGGAATTCGCCATTGCCCATGCCGGGAACACGCAGATCTTCCTTACGCAAAAGGACGGCTACGATTATCTGGTGGTGACAAGCCTCTGGACGGGACAGGGGATCTGCTATTATGACTATAATGTACTGTCTCCGGTGGACTATTCCTTTGACAGATATCATAATGAGCTGAAAGGCGCAGAGCATTACGATCCGCAGTTTTTCACAGGGCTGGAAAACTGGTTGAAGGAGGATTCCCTCCTGCTTGTGGCAACGGATATTAACATGCCGCAGGGACAGGAAGCCATTCTGACAACCGATGAAGAGATACACTATGCCAGAGAATATTTAACGGTAAAAAAAGAACAACAGCAGCGGATAGAGGAAATAGAGTAAGAACAGGATCAGTATTTCCAGAGAGATACAAAAGTGATAAAATAGGATCAATAAGGATTTTTTCAGTATAAACTTTTCACGCGCAAATTGTGCCTGCACAGTGTACGGAAGTACAGGTTTAAAGCACCGGAAGGCTTGCAGGCTACGGAAAGACAAGAGGGTTAAAGAGATGAACGAAATGATCAGAAAAAGAAATGAACAACTGGCAAAAACAGTCATCAAGGGTTTACAGTCCCGCAACATGTCGGGCTACTACGCAGAGGATAAAGAAGCCGCGCTGAAACAGGCACTGGAGCTGATCCCGGAGGGAAGCACCATTGCCATGGGCGGATGCATGAGTGCCGGAGAGATCGGACTGATCTCCGCTCTGGAAGCAGGCAATTACCACTATATCGACCGCTCGAAGATGGATGCCAGAGCAGGACTGATGGCAGCATACGATGCGGATATCTTCCTCTCCAGTGCCAACGCCATCACCAGCGATGGGGTCATGGTCAATATCGACGGCAATTCCAACCGTGTCTCCTGCATAGCCCAGGGACCGAGGAAAGTAATCTTTATCGTCGGCATGAACAAGGTCTGCGCAGACTTAGACAGCGCCATGAAGCGTGCGAGAAACGTGGCTGCACCTATCAATGCCCAGAGATTCGACATCAAGACTCCCTGCAAAGAAACCGGAAAATGCTTCGACTGTAAGTCTCCGGATACCATCTGCTGTCAGTTCCTGATCACAAGATATTCCAGACATACGGACAGAATTCATGTGATTCTTGTAAATGACACCATCGGATATTAAGCAGCAAAGGGGAAAGAACATGGCATTGGAATTACAAAAAGGAAGACCTGCAGATACGACCGGCAGACTGGACAAAGAGATCCGTACCTATGACCTGCTGGACAGGCTCGGGGTGGAATATGACCGCGTGGATCATGCTCCGGCCATGACCATGGAGGACTGCAAGGAAGTTGATGAGATCCTGGAGGCTATGGTATGCAAGAATCTGTTCCTGTGCAATCGTCAGGAGACCGCATTTTACCTGTTGATGATCCCGGATACCAAGGTGTTCCATACCAAGGATCTGTCGGCGCAGATCGGTTCGGCGAGATTATCTTTTGCCAAGCCGGAATATATGGAGAAATTTCTGGATATCACCCCCGGCTCTGTCAGTGTGTTGGGACTGATGAACGATACGGAGCATCAGGTGAAGCTGCTGATCGATGAAGAGGTGCTGGACAGTGAATATTTCGGATGCCACCCCTGCATCAATACCTCCAGCCTCCGCATGCGGACAGTGGATCTGATCGAAAAGGTGCTTCCGGCCATGGAACATGATTTTGTAAAAGTAAAGCTGTAAAAAGTAATAATATAAGCAGATCTGCCCGCCGCCGGAATCCCGGCAGCGAGGATCTGTAAGCCTGGTTTTGCATGGCTCTGAATAGTTACAAGATATTAAAATACCTGTTCGCACTCTTCACACATCAGCAGGAAGGCGCCGACTCCGTGCAGATCGTTGGCGGATACGGGGCGGTGAATGTAGTGCTCATAGTCACCGACACCGGTTCCGATGCAGACATTACCGATAATGAGGTCATCGCCTTCCCAGGTCAGGGAGCGGATCACACCCTCATAACCCTTGTGAGCATATTCCAGATAAGATGCATCCAGCAGACCTTTGCGGATCGCTTTGCACAGAGCCGCTACATACAGGCAGCTGCAGGAATTCTCCAGCCAGTTGGCGGGATCATCGCCACGGTTGACCACCTGATACCATCTGCCGTCTTCAGACTGGAATGCGAGCAGAGACTTTAACAGATCCACTGCCATTTTTTCCAGTTTTGCTCTGTCCGGATGATCGGAGGGAATGAAATCCAGTTCGTCCAGGAGGGCTACAGGCACCCATCCCATGGCTCTGCCCCAGAATTCGGGGGAACAGCCGGTCTCTTTGTCAGCCCATTCTACTTTCCTGTCATAGGACCATGCATGATATAGAAGACCGGTCTTGGGGTCACGGGTATGTTTCTGCATGGTCAGAGCCTGGAAGATAACCTCATCAAAATATTCGGGGTGATGGAATTCTGCGCCATACTGCGCGCGCAGTGGACCTTCCATGTACAGACCGTCCAGCCACATTTCTTCCGGCAGATCGGCCTTGTGGAAATAGCCGCCCTCGGGAGTGGTGGGATAACAATCAATGGCAGCCATCAGAGAGTCCAGGGCTTTCTTATATCTGGCATCACCGGTACAATGATAGAGGGGATATAACAGAATACCCGGCTGCATATCGTCGAACTGCCCCATATCAGCCTGTTTGATCACACCGTCTTCGGTGATGACGGCATCCACCCAGGATTTGATGTAATCAAAATATTTTTCCTCTTTGCAAAGTTCATAGCTTTTGTACATTCCGGACAGGAATACTCCCTGATGATAATGGAATCTTCCTTCGGGCGGAAGCTTGGGGGCTTCCCATTTGCGCATCATGGTATCCATGGATGCTTTTGCATAGTCTAAAGGTCTTTTCTCCATAAGTTATCTCCTTCCAATATACTTCACATGGCACAAGATTTATTATATAATCCCATTATAATCTTTTATTTTTAAGATTGTTTAACATATCTTGCGGTAATAAAAAGCAATCGAATGAATCTTGCCGGAATGATTCCGGGAAAGGAAAACTATGCTTCGTACGATTTTTGACCCTTATTCCGATCTGTTTCTGGAATACATAGAGACAACCAAAAAAAATGATATGCAGACCAATCATTATCACGATACTTACGAACTTTTTTTTGTGGTGAAGGGGATACGATACATCTTCCTGGATGGTGTCTGTCATGTGCTGAATCCGGGAGACATTATCCTGATCAAACCCTACCAGACCCATTATATGCAGAGTCTGTCCTCGGATTTCTATGCCCGGTATGTCTTGAATTTTGCACCGGATTATCTGGATGGAATGTTGAAACCTGCGGAGAAGCAGCGGTTCCTGGAGGTTCTGCAGAATGATATTCTGCATCTGACAACGGAACAGTCCGGAGAACTGGTAGAGGTCTTCGAACGGCTGCGGAAATATTATAACCGCCACGATGCTGTGGCCGAGAAATTAAAGCAAAACTATTGTCTGGAACTGCTGCTACTGTGCAGAGACTACTATACGAGGCAGGAGCGGACACAGATGCCGGAGCTCTCCGCAGCTCCCAGACAGGAGATTCTGGATGCCATCGCCTATATCAATGCCCATTATGCGGAAAAAATAGATCTGGAGACCATCGCATCCCAGATCCATTTAAGTAAATACTATTTTTGCCGTATTTTCCGCGAGGTGACCGGAGCCACCGTTCTGGAATACCTTACCAATGTCCGGCTGACCAGAGCCGGAAGACTTCTGGTGGAGTCTTCTCTGGCGATCCAGGAGATCGCGCAGAAGACCGGATTTGCGTCATTGGTGCATTTTTCCAGAACCTACCGCAATGCTTATGGTGTCAGTCCCAGTGATACCAGACGCCGGCGAAAGGCGTAGAAGCTACTGAATCCCACAGGCGAGACATGCTGACATTTGTGACGCAAAAAGTCAAATCATCCACAAATTGATTTCTCGTTGAGAGTCTTATATAATAAAGTCGAGGTCAAAGGCCCCCGGCTTTGATGCCTACGTGCTACGCACTCCCACAATCCTACCCTCTATTCGCATATCGGGGTGGGTCATATAACAGAAATGGTTTATACCGTAAAAAATGTATGGTAAGAATACGAAAGAGAGAAGAAAATGGTACTACAGATATTAACATATACACATCATACAACGACAATGCTGTTTGGAATCTTCCTGTCGGCATTTTTTCTGGGAGTGAAGCAGGATAAGAAAAATATATTGCAATTGTTGTCATTGGCGGTTGTTTCAGGAATTCTATATGTTCTGTGTGTACTTCTCTTTGGAACAGAAACAGTAGATCAGATTTATCCACTGATCGTGCATGCCCCATTGTTATTTGTACTGGTTTTGCATTATAAATTCCGTATTCTTCCTTCCCTGATTTCTATTTTCACGGCATATCTATGTTGTCAGTGCAGTAACTGGATGGGACTTTTCGCATTATTTGTGACAGGGCAGGAGTGGTGTTATTATGTCTGCAGAATCTTGGTGACCATTGGCGTTTTTGTCATTTTGTGCAGGTATGTCTGTCAGACGACAGCAATGCTGTTTGCCAAGACAGACAGGGAACTTCTTATTATCGGAAGTCTGCCCATGGTATATTATATTTTTGATTATGCCACCACGAAATTTTCCAGTCTGCTGTATACGGGAAATAAGGCGGTTCCGGAATTCCTGGGGTTTGCCATGTGTCTGACGTATCTGCTCTTTTTACTGGTATATTTCCGGGAGTACGAGATGAAGAACAAGGCAGAGCAGTACAATGAACTGATCCGGATGCAGCTGAATTCATTCCAGACAGAAATGACCAATACGAGAAAAAGCGAGAAAAAGATGTCCATTTTACGGCATGATACGAGGCATCATCTGTCGGTGCTGCGAACACTGATCCAACAGGGAGAGACCGACAAGGCGCTGGAATATCTGAATGAGGTCAGCCAGACTTATGATGATACAGTGATCAAGACCTATTGTAGAAATGAGATGGTGAATTCCGTACTGTCCATCTATAATATGCGGTTTGAGGAGCAGAGGATCCGATGGGAGATACAGGTCAGCATTGGAGAGAAACTTCCCTGCTCTGAAATGATGTTCTGTGCGATCCTGTCAAACGTACTGGAAAATGCCATGCATGCCGTACAGGAGCTGCCGGAGGATAAACGATACATAGAATTGTCTCTGTCGGAAAAGGCGGGGCATCTTCTTCTGATGGAGAAAAATACAGTGCGTAGTGTTCCCACATTTGCGGATGGCGTTCCGGTGACAGAACGTTCGGGACACGGGCTGGGAGCCAGAAGCATCGTATATTATGTAGAAAAACTTAGCGGACAATATCAGTTTTTTATGGAGGATGGGGATTTTGTGGTTCGGATCATCTTGTAAAATCAATAAAATGTTTTTGAGGCTCTTTCTGTCAGAGAAAGAGCTTTTCTTGTGGATGTATTGGGAAATTAATGCTATTATTAGGATAAAAGATACAGAAATATAGATATAACAGGAAGGGAGCAGACAGATATATGAAATATACATTGGATTATGAGAAATATGCGGAACTGGCCAGACGTGTGGCGGCGGAGGGAAGCGTACTGCTTCGAAATGAAGACGGTGTGCTGCCTCTGCAAAAAGGACAGAAAGTATCGATCTTCGGAAGAACCCAGTTCGAGCATTATAAGAGCGGTACGGGTTCCGGAGGTATGGTCAATGCTCCATATGTGACCAATATTACAGACAGTCTCAAGGAAGACGGCACCGTACAGATGAATGAGGTACTGGAGGCACAGTACCGGGAATGGCTGAAGGATCATCCTTTTGATATAGGAGAGGGATGGGCTATGGAGCCCTGGAACCAGGAAGAAATGCCCGTCAGCGAAGAACTGGCGAGACAGGCGGCGGAACAGTCGGATCTTGCGATTGTGGTTCTCGGCCGAACCGCAGGAGAAGACAAGGATAATAGTGCTGCGGAAGGCAGTTATCTGCTGACAGCTGCGGAGGAAGAAATTCTTCGTAATGTCTGCAATGCATTTGCCAGGACGATCGTTGTGCTGAATGTGGGTAATATCATGGATATGAAGTGGGTCGACCGGTATCAGCCACAGGCTGTGCTCTATGTATGGCAGGGCGGCCAGGAGGGCGGCAGAGCTACAGTAGATGTCCTGACAGGAAAAGTGAATCCCGGTGGTAAGCTCAGCGATACTATTGCGGAAGATATTGAGGATTATCCTTCCACGGAGAATTTCGGGGATCCGGTGGAGAATTTTTATACCGAGGACATCTATGTAGGTTATCGCTATTTTGAGACCTTTGCCAGAGACAAGGTAAAATATCCCTTTGGCTTTGGACTGTCCTATACCCGGTTCCAGACAGAGAGCATGGGACTGGCAGTGCAGGGTACTGAGGCAACTGTCATTGAGAAAGTGACAAATGTTGGCGGTATGTCCGGCAGAGAGACCATACAGGTCTATGTGGAGGCTCCTCAGGGAAAGCTGGGAAAGCCGCTGCGTCAGCTGGCAGCTTATGCCAAGACGGAAGAACTGAAGCCCGGAGCAAGTGAAGAACTGATCCTGAAAGCAGAACTGACGGAGCTTGCGTCCTATGATGACAGTGGTGTCACTGGACATAAATCCTGCTATGTATTGGAAGCAGGAGACTATATCTTCTATGTGGGCACAGATGTGCGGAGTGCAAGAGAAGTCGGAAGAGTGACATTAGCGGAGCTGCAGGTCGTACGGACAGCTACAGAAGCATTGGCACCGGTGCAGGCATTTAAGCGCCTGAGACCGTTTTTCTTCGGAGAGAATGACCATGCCATCGCCAACTGGGAGGATGTGCCCTTACGGACCATAGATCTGGCGGAACGTATTTTGCGGGAAAGACCCACCCAGAGCGAATATGTGGGAGATCAGGGCTGGAAACTGGCGGATGTTTACGACAAAAAAATCACGCCGGAGCAGTTTCTGACACAGCTGTCAGACGAAGATCTGATCTGTATGACCCGCGGAGAAGGCATGTGTTCTCCGAAAGTAACACCTGGAACGGCAGCAGCTTTCGGCGGTGTGACGGATGGACTGCAGCAATTCGGTATTCCGGTGGCCTGCTGTTCTGATGGTCCTTCCGGCATCCGTATGGACTGCGGTACCATGGCCTATGCACTGCCGAACGGTACGTTGCTGGCATGTACCTTTGATCCGGAGTTGGTGGAAGAACTGTATGAGATGGAGGGCATGGAGCTTCGCAAGAACAAGATCGACAGTCTTTTGGGTCCCGGTATTAATATTCACAGGAATCCGTTGAACGGACGTAATTTTGAGTATTTTTCCGAAGATCCGTACCTCACCGGTACCATGGCGGCGGCACAGCTGAAAGGCATGGGAAAATATGGAGTTACCGGAACCATCAAGCATTTTGCATGTAATAATCAGGAATTCAAACGGCATGATGCCAATGCTATTGTATCCGAGAGGGCGTTGCGGGAGATTTATCTGAAAGGATTTGAGATCGCCGTAAAACAGGGCGGAGCCTACAGCATCATGTCCACCTATGGCCCGGTGAACGGACTGTGGACCGCAGGCAGCTATGATCTTCTGACAACCATTCTCCGTAAGGAATGGGGCTATCAGGGTATTGTCATGACCGACTGGTGGGCAAAGATCAATGAGGAAGGCGAATCCGGTTCCAAGAGTCAGACGGTACCTATGGTCCGGGCGCAGAATGATATTTACATGGTGACCGCAGACGCAGCATCCAATTCTAATAAGGACAACACTGCGGAAGGACTGGCAGACGGCAGGCTGACCAGAGCGCAGCTTATGCGGAATGCTGCAAACATCTGCTGCTTCCTGTTACGTTCCGTTGCCATGGAGAGGCTGCTTGGCAGAGAGGAAGAGGAGTGTATGGAGCTTCACAGTCCGGTAAGCACCGAAGGAGCCGGAGACAGCGGACAGGTGCTGGCCCGGCTGGAACTGCCGGAGCCGAAGACCGGCGAAGAGATTGAACTTCCGCTGGAGAAGCTGTCCACGAAGAAAGGTACCGGTGCGGTATACCAGCTGCGTTTCCCGAAGATCGGACGGTACGAACTGGTATTCCGGATGAGTTCCACGCTGGGTCCGCTGGCACAGTTACCGATTTCCGTATTCTTGAACAACACGTTGCAGCAAACTGTGACGATTAACGGCACGGAGGGCAAAGTGGTGGAACAGACAGTGATTCTGGCAATCCGACAGGACGGCGAGAAGTACATGAAGTTGTATTTCGGAGAAAGCGGCATTGACATGAACCGGATGTTCTTACGTTATGTGGGAAAGAACGATATCGAAAGTTTTCGAAATGAATAAAACAATATAAGCAATAAAAAGGCTCCGAAAGATCGGTATGCAGGCAGGATCTTCCGGAGCTTTTTATGCGTCGCAATTTGTAAAAAAACCTTAACGGAATATTTATGCATAGAAACCAAAAGAAGAATTGACTTATGCCGATATTTCGGATAGAATCTACTCTTGTATGTTCTAAAGAAAAATTAGCAAGGAGGCAGGGAAAGTGGTAGCACAAATACTTGCAGTAATCATATTTCTGGCGATGTTTGTACTGATCGTCCTGGAAGTATGGGAGAGACACATTATCACATTGGGCTGCGGCCTGCTGACACTGGTACTGGTATTCGGACTGGGAATGCACAGTATGAGCGCAGTGCTGGAGACTTTGAACTTAGGCAGCTTTTTCACAAGTCATTTCTGGTACACGGCGGGACAGTCCGCAGAGGCTTCCAGTGGTATCAACTGGGAGACCATCGTGTTCGTAGCAGGAATGATGATCATGGTGGAGGGAATGGCCCGGGTGGGATTCTTCCGCTGGCTGTGCATGCGCCTTGCCAAGATGGTCAAGTATAAGGTTGTACCGCTGTTTGTCACCTTTATGGTATTATCCGGTATTCTGGCAATGTTCATTGACAGTATTACCGTAATCCTGTTCCTGGCAGCCGTTACCATTGAATTGTCACAACTGTTGAAATTCAATCCGGTGCCTATGATTCTGGCAGAAGTGTTCTGTGCGAATCTGGGAGGATCCGCTACCATGTGCGGAGATCCCCCCAATATCATCATCGGTACTTCCCTGGGATATTCCTTCACGGATTTCCTGACCAATACCGGTGTGATCGCAGGCGTTTCCCTGGTTGTGGTCGTACTGTATTTCTATCTGGTATTCCACAAGGAACTGCGTGCCAGTGAGGCAGCTGCAGCAGGCAGCAACCAGACCTACCCGGATCCTTCCGAAGCCATTACCGATAAAAAAGGATTTATTATCAGCACTATTATTTTCCTGTGTGCGGTAGTTCTGCTGGTGACCCACGCACAAACCGGTCTGACCGTATCCTGTATTGGTGTATTCATTTCTATCGTGACTTTAATTGCAGCAGGCAAGGACGCACTGAAACTGATCAAACAGATCGATTACAAGACCCTGTTGTTCTTCATCGGACTGTTCATGGTAGTGGGCGGCCTGGAGCAGACCGGCATCCTGAAAGTTATGGCGAATTTCATCGGAGACATCAGCAACGGCAATCTGATGCTGATGATCGCTATTATCCTGTGGATCTCTGCGATTGCCAGCGCCTTCGTGGATAATATTCCTTTTGCGGCTACCATGATCCCTATTATCAGCAGTCTGTCCGCTACCCAGGGTGTGGAGCTGTCCATTCTGGCATGGGCACTGGCTATGGGAACCGATATTGGAGGAAGCGCAACTCCCATCGGAGCTTCTGCCAACGTAGTAGGTATCGCCACCGCAGCGAAAGCCGGTCATATGATTAAGTGGGGAAAATATTGCAAAGTTATGGCACCTGCGACTATAATAGTAGTAGGGATCTCTATGCTGATGATCTATGCAAGATATCTGTAAGATGTATTTGCAGAATACGAGTTTAAAAAATTTTGGAAATACATCCAGCCATAAGGAGGGCAGATCCATGAGTGAACAACTGATTATCTCCGTCAGCCGTGAATACGGCAGCGGCGGACATGAGATCGCACAGAAGCTGGCAGAGTATTACAAACTGCCGATGTACGATCACAACCTGTTAGATGAGGTGGCTGCAAGCATGAATGTAAGCAGCAAGGAGCTGGCTGAGTTCGACGAAAAGAGACGTAATAAATTCCTGTACCGCAGTGTAATGGGAATGAACAGCTCTCCGGCAGACAATGTGGCCAGAATGCAGTTCGATTACATTAAGAAAAAAGCAGAGGCAGGAGAATCCTTCGTGATCGTAGGACGTTGTTCCGAAATCGTGCTGAAGGACAATCCGCACCTGATCTCTATCTTCGTATTGGGAGACAGAGAGGCCAAGATCGAACGTGTTATGCGGATCTATGAGTTGGATGCCCGTCATGCGGAAGAGCGCATGATCGAGAAGGACCGTCGCAGAAAGTCTTACCACAATAGTCATTGTAAGGTAAAATGGGGCGATTCCCGTAATTACGATCTGTCTATCAACAGCAGCAAGCTGGGCGTAGAAGAGACGGTGGAATCTCTGAAAAATTACATAGACGCAAGAGTCGCTCATAAATAGAGCAGACATAAATCAACAAAAATGCAGAGACCATCTGAGGAAAGCATACGAAAGAAAATCGTGTAGTTGCCGCAGATGGTCTTTCTTGTTGTCGTTTCTTAAGAAATACCGGATAACATTTAAACAAATTTTAAGGATTTCTGTCGTGACGAATACAGCAGATTATGGTATTATCCTAGAAGATGAATAGGAATAAAAGCGTGCAAAATCAGGTACGTGGAAGTGAGGTACAGGATGAGCGATAAGGAAAGAGACTCCATTCAGGAGATGGAAGATATACAAAAGGGTCTGGAAGCCTTTTTACAACAGGAGATGCAGGAAATGCAGGCATCCGGGGCGGGAGCCCGCCGCAGTACGGGGCGCCCGGCGGCGAATGCGGGGACACACTCTGCGGAGCGTGAGGCAGCCCGCCCGGCTCCGCAGATGTATGATATGAGGGAAGATGACGAGGAAGAGGAGGAACTGGATGTGATCGGATCCGACAGAAGAGCAGGATCCCGTGAGGACTATGCAGAGGACTGGGATGATCCCACATACCGCAGGAGACAGGCAGCCCGCAGAGAGACGGCACGTAAGACTTCAGAGAGTCGTAACGGTGGCGGCCGTAGCAGTAACGCTGATCACCGCAGACAGGAGACCTCAGGCAGAACCCGCCGCAGCAGACGGGATGACTATGTAGAGGACTATGAGGACGATTATAACGATAGAAAACGCTCCGGAAGAAAATCCGGGAAGCGTGAGGAGATAGACACGAAAGAGGATAAAAGGAACAGAAAAGGAAATAAAAAGGGAGCCGGGAGCGGCAGAAAGAAGAAAAAGTCAGGACTCAAGCGTTTCCTGATCGCAGTGGCGCTGATCCTTGTATTCCTGGCAGCAGGATTGTATGTGCTGGTAGGAAAGGTCTACGGAGAGATGAACTATGAGAAGATCGAGTCGGTAGCGTCCTCTCCCATGAAGGAAGAAGGCGTGACCAATATTCTGCTGATCGGTAACGATTCCCGTGAAAACGGTGAAGACGGCAGATCAGATGCCATGATCCTGCTGTCCATCAGCAACAAGACGAAGAAGATCTACATGACATCCCTGCTCCGTGATATGTATGTGGACATTCCGGGACATAAGGGGAATCGTCTGAATGCGGCATATTCCTATGGTGGCGCAGAACTGCTGATGGAGACTATTGAGCAGAATTTCGATATTCATATCAGCCGCTATGTACTGGTGAACTTTGAAGCATTTGCCAATCTGGTGGATGCAGTGGGCGGTGTGGATCTTGAGCTGACCAGCAAGGAAGTGGAATATGTCAATGGTTATCTGGTGGAATACAACATTCTGCTGGGAAGACCGGAAGGTACCGACTATTTTGAAGATACTTCCGGCGGTATGGTACACCTGAACGGACCGCAGGCACTGGCGTATTGCAGAAACCGTTATATCGGTACGGATTTCGGCAGAACCGAGAGGCAGAGAAAGGTATTGGCAGAGGTGATCCACAAGCTTCCGCAGGGAATGCTGACCAATCCCCAGGAGCTGATCGATGGTCTGATGCCGAATCTGACCACGAATCTGACTCAGACAGAATGCTATCGGCTGAGCCTTATGGCACCTAAGGCCGTGACTTACGATATTATCCAGAACAGCATTCCACTGGAGGGCACCTATAAGGATGCGACCATCCGTAAGATGGCAGTGCTGGAAGTGGATTTCGAAGCCAACAAGAAATTCCTGCAGGAGAATCTGTACGGAGACGGAGACATTACTTCCACATCGGAGGCTTCTGCGGAATGATATTATAATTGACGTATGAGAGTCAATGTGCTTGCAGGATTGACGAACGGCGAATGGGATCATGATAGTTGCGAAGCAACGGTAAGCACCAAAGATGCGGATCATGCTACGATAATGAGGGAGCAGCTTATGGGGTATCGAAAACAAAGGTTTGCAGCACTGTTCTGTGCAGCGGCAGTCATAATGCTTGGTGGATGTGGCGATGATCTGACCCAGCAGGTCTACATTCCGGGAAGGGAAGATCTGGCGCAGCCTATCGGCGGTTACAATGCAACTACGCAGGCTGGGCAGACGGCAGAAGATTCTGCTACGGGGGCACAGACAGGGACGGCTTCCGGTGGAGAGAACGCAACAACATCGGGATCTTGCCATGACTCCGGTGATTTGACGGGTGAACGTTATACGATCACCATCTCCGCAGCAGGGGATGTAACGTTGGGAAATCATCAGGAACAAGACTACAGTGCCTCCTTCCGTCAGGCCTATGATCAGGCGGAGGACGAAGGTTATTTCTTTGAAAATGTGAGAGACATCTTTGCGGCGGACGATATGACCATCGTGAATCTGGAAGGGCCTCTGACTACATCGGAACAGATGCGGGAGGGACAGACCTACTGCATCAAAGGGGATCCAGCCTATGCTCATCTGCTGACGCTGGGGAGCATTGAGGCCGTCAGCTTCGCCAACAATCACCGCCTGGATTATGGCGAACAGGGAAGCCGGGATACTGTGGTGGCATTAGAGAAGGAAGGGATCATTTATGCTTATGATAAAAATGTGGGTATCTATGAGATCCCGGACAGTGCGGCAGCCCACGGCGGAGAACGGAACCTGAAAATAGGAATAATCTCTGTCAATGAGGTAGAGTGGGGCGCACAGGCGGAAAAGCTGATCCAGAACAATATCGAGACCCTGCGGGAACAGAATGTAGATCTGATCCTGGCATGCTGTCACTGGGGGATTGAGAAAGATACTTATCCGGAGAATTACCAGCAGGTACTTGGCAGAAAATGCATTGACTGGGGCGTGGATCTGGTCATTGGTCATCATCCCCACGTCCTTCAGGGAATCGAAGAATATAAGGGCAGATATATCATCTATAGCCTGGCGAATTTCTGCTTCGGAGCGAACCGGAACCCGGCAGATAAGGATACCATGATCTTCCAGCAGACCTTTACATTCGAAAACGGACAGAAGGTGGAGGACCGAAATGCCAGGATCATTCCCTGCATGGTGAGTTCTGTGTCCACCCGGAATGATTTTAAGCCTACTCCGGCAGCAGGTGAGGATAAGAAGAGAATTTTGCAGCGTATGAATGAATACAGCAGGGATTTCGGTGTGGAATTTGATGAAAACGGTGGGATTCTCGTGAATTAGATGAGAGAGCGGTAACGCGGAAAGGAAACGGTCCGATCATGGAAAAAGCATTTAAACTGGATTTTGTCAATGATAAAACAGGAAGTCTGTATGTGAACTGTTGCGGATGCTCCCAGACGGCACCGCTGCACAGCTTCGGGCCGGCCTCCAAGCCACATTACCTGATCCACTATGTCCTGAGCGGCAAGGGACATTTCCGGTTTCATGACAAGGAATACCGGCTGGAGGCGGGTTACGGTTTCCTGATCCAGCCCAATGAACTGGCTTTTTATCAGGCGGATGCGAAGGATCCCTGGAGCTATCTGTGGGTGGGCTTTGCTGGAAGCCGCGCCGAAGAATACTTACACAGCATGGGACTGTCGGACCGGCATCCTATTTTTTCCTGTGATAAATCGGAGGAACTGTATTCCATTGTCCGGGATATGATGGAGCATAATACCTTTGGCATTGCGGATGATCTGCGCCGGAACGGACTGCTGGGAGTATTTCTGTCGGTGATCGCCGACAGCGCCGGTGTGGTGGCAAGAGAGGAAGAGGATAAGGGGAACCAGTATGTGAAAAAAGCGGTTTCCTTTATCCAGAGCAACTACTGTAACCCCATCAAGGTCACGGATGTGGCGGACTATGTGTGTATCAACCGCAGCTATTTATATACGCTGTTCCAGAACTATCTGGGGATGTCTCCCCAGCAGTTCCTTACTACCTTCCGTATTACCAAGGCGAGAGAACTTCTGGACTCCACGAATTATCCTATCGAGAGTATTGCATTGTCCTGCGGATACAGTGATGCCCTGGTATTTACCAAGGCCTTTCACGCCATGAAGGGAATGTCCCCTTCGAAGTACCGCAAGGAAAGCCACAAGGAGAGCACAAAAGAACAGCTCCAGGAGGTCGAGGGCCTGATCGCCCGGCTCCTGAAGCCATAGATGAAACTATAAAACCAAACAAGAAAGGGTGTCGCACAGCGGCACCCTTTTGTATTTGACTATTTCTTACTTTCCAGATTTTTCTCTACATATTCCAGAATATAGAAATTATCCTCCGGCATCTGGCAGCCTACGATGAACAGACCGTTATCATCGGAGCAGCGGATGATACGTCCTTCCAGCACATTGTGATCCGGGAGGGCGAAATCATGGATAGTGACAGTGACCGAGGCATTCTTACTCTGGGTGAAAATATTGTCTGTCGCCAGGAAAGCAAAGCCGTTGGCACTGATATTATCCATGGTGGCCGCATATTCCGTATCAGAATTTTTGAACTTGATGGTGCAGGCATTGTTCAGATCCATACGGGGGTATTTACGGCGGTTATTGATCCTGGGTCTGGTATTAATGATGATTTTGAAGGCATGAGCACCCTTTTCAGGAGCGGGAGAGATGACTGCCTTGTCCCAACAATACAGGATGTTGCCTGCGGTGATCTGTAAGGTACAGGAAGCGGTATCTGTGAGTGCTAGCTCCTTCTGACAGGATACCAGCAGACCCTCCGGAATCTGTTCGATCAGTTCTCCAAGGTATTCCGTATCTCCCTGGCCGGCTACTTTCAGATCGATCTTCATACCTGGCTGAATATCTTCGATACCCATGAAGCCGCCGATACCCAGATCACACATCATGTTCTCCATGACATCCTCGATGGTGTTGATATTGGAAGCGGTTTCTTCGTATTTACTGAGCATACGCTCACTGGTCTGGCTGGAGTGTGCAATACAGCCGGTGATAGTCTCCACGATGTTGGATACCTGTTCCATATTGGATACCAGCTGGGTATTGGAGCTTTCGACTTCTTTAATTGCGTTATCAACTACCTGAATATGTCTGCCGAGCTGTGCGGAATCAGATGCGATCTGATTTACATTTTCACCGGTATGTGTTACCTTTTCCAGGGTAACCTGAATCAGCTTCAAGGTCTCTTCAATGGAAGCGGTCATCTTAGCGGAAGTAGCATCCAGACGGGACAGAGCTTCTCTGATCTGTCCGGAGGAAGCGTGGGTTTCAGTACTTAAGGTACGGATCTGATCAGCTACCACTGCGAAGCCCTTGCCTGCTTCACCGGCTCTGGCAGCTTCAATGGAAGCGTTTAAGGCCAGCAGGTTCGTCTGATTTGTAATTTTTTCGATGGTACCGGTCTCCTGCTTCACCATGCCAAATTCCTGCTGGAAATTCTGCAGGACATTTTCCAGCTCCGTAGAAAGCTCTGACATCGTGGTGGCAGTGCTTACCAAACTTTGCAGATCTTTTGCACTGACACTGGAATGGGATTCGGTTTTCCCGACCAGAGATACCATTTCGCTGATGAGTGCCACAACATTTTCCACCTGGGCACGGATGTCGGAAGTCATCTGTGTGGAAGAGGTCGTCCGATCCTGCAGCATATGGTTATTATCCGTCAATTCATTCATACCCAGCATGACCATATCGGAACCGTGCTTGTTCTCAGAAGCCAGTTCTCTGACAACGGTAATGCCGTCCAGAATGGTATTGCTGGATGTCTTGACCTGTTCTACGGTGGTCACCACTCTGTGAAGGTCGGCTTTGATACTGTCGGTCATGGCACCGTCGGACTCGTTCAGATGGCGGATGGACATGACATAGCAGATGTAACACAGGATGATACAGGACAGCTGCAGCTGGTAATTCTTCATATCGGAAGCACTGTTAAAGCCCAGCATGTAGCGGTAGACGGCAGCGCCCACAATGATCAGAGAGTTGACGATACCGCAGTTGATCATGAATTTCCGGTTCTTATACAGGACCAGTAAGCTTGTCACCGGAAGGATGTAAGTGAATGCGATGGGTGACGCTGTGGTACAGATTACAAAGGTATAGAAGATGCCGTAACCGATGACCAGATCGTAGCGGTAGAGCTCCGTTGCCCAGCCCTTTACACGTAACAGCACTTCGCCGAAGATCAGAGGCAGCCAGCACAATGCCAGGAAAATAAGGTAAGAAGTGGTGGGATATAATCCCCCGGACGCATCGGAGCCATAGTTGGCACTCAGTAAAACAGCAAAAACGATCCAGATCTTACGGGCTTTCCGATTAGCTTTTTCTTTGAAAACATTTTCGTCGTATGTCATGATACGTATCCTCCTTTACAGTCATCTCCGGTATGTTCAAAAAAATGAATCAAATGGTGGATCACTTCCCTGCTTTCCGGAAGATCCGGGTAAAAAGCGCTGAACGCATGGGTCAGGCGGGGATCCTTCGGGTAGTTGATCAGTTTATGGGGCATCTGATGTCTGCGCAGAGCCTTTTCAAAATTCAGAGTATAGCTCTGAAGATTATCGTTGTCACTGGTGATCAGGAGACTGGGTGGCAGGCTGGTCACGATGTCCGGGTGCTCCGGAGATACATAGGGGGCAAAAGCACTTTTTTTATAATGCCGGCCGTAGAGATATCTGGGGAGGAAAAGTCCGATCTGATCCAGGCGGTTCGTATAGAACATACCGCTGACCAGGCCAAGTGCCCGGACTGGCAGGTCAGAAGGGGTTACTCCGGCAGCCTGTGCCAGTGCAGTGCTTCGCTGCATGGCGATTCCGTAAGTCAGCAGACAGGCACCGCCGCTGTCACCGCAGGCATATATGTGGGAAATGTCACCGCCGTATTCCGTCAGATGATCCCGGATAAAATCCAGTGCCAGATGCAGGTCAGTTAGTTGGTCATAGAAGAGACAGTCCGGTATCAGCCGGTACTCAATGCTGAATACCAGATACCCCGCCTCACAAAGGGAGGCACAAAAGGGACGGTTGAATTCCTTGTTCCCTATGAGGAGGCCTCCGCCATGTACGTTGACGATGACCGGGAGAATCTCTCCGTCCCGTCCCCTGGGACGGTAGACATCCAGACGATGTGCCGGAACATGCTTCTCGTCATAGAAAATATCCGATTGTAGGAAAACATCTTCCGGAAGAGGATATTCTTTACCCCTGGAAGCGCAGCTTTGTTCGAATGCCGCCCGCTGCTTATAGAACATTTCACATATAAAGCTTTTCATGTGTACTCCTGATTCTGACTGTATATGTTTCAAAAAAGGAAAGTATTTGTCGAAAAATAGCGATATGCAGTCTTTAAAAGAATACCACAGAAATGAAAGGATTAAAATAGAAAAATGCAACATTCTATTATGGAATGTTGCATTTTGTCTTGCACTACATATTTCGGCTGACCATGTGAAAACTTTAGTCTTTTTTATAAAAATCGCTAATACGTTATTTCTATATCATTATAGCAATTATAAAGGCCGCATGTCATAGCTGTATGTCACGAAATACAGCATCTTTGTCATCCTGTTCAATCCCCAGATAATGTTTTGTGATCTGAAAAGAAGAATGATTGTAAATCTCCATCAGTAATGCGGGTGGAGTTCCCATTTTCCATGCATGGTAGCCGAAGGTCTTCCGCAGGGAATGGCACCGGATCACGTCTTCGATTCCTACGGCTTCAGCAGCCTTACGGACAATGCGGTAGGCCTGGTATCGGGAGAGCGGGGAATCAGCTTTTCTGGGACTGGGAAAGAGATAGTCTGTGTCGGCTATGGAAGGCTGTGTTTTCCGGTAGGACAGTAATGTTTCCTGAAGTTCTCTGTTGATCAGGATTCTGGTTTCTTTTTCCGTTTTTTTCTCCGTGATCAGGAGATGGGTGTAAAAGCGGCTGTGTTCTGTGCAATAGACATCTCCCCAGGTGAGATGAAGGATGTCGTTGATGCGGAGAGCGGTGTTCAGACCGATCAGGATGAGAGTGTAATTCCTGGAGTTGGGCTGCTTGGTAAGGAAGTACTCTTTGAAATCGTGTAGAAGCTGTTTGCTGCGGATAGGTTGTGTCGTGCTCATAATGGCCTCCTTGATAGAATAAATGAATTAGGGAAATGCAACATTCCATAATAGAATGTTGCATCAGTGAGAAACAGCAGGCAAGGAAGGCTGAACAGAGCAAGGAGGTTATTATATGCTGCGTCTGACCGTTAGTCCGGAAGAATACCTGATGATCAATGACAATATCAAGATCGTGTTCCTGGGAGGAACTAAGAATCATCTCCGTATCATGATCGATGCACCGAGAGAGGTGAACATCGTGCGAAGCACGGTGCTGGAGAACCAGATCACAGATCCGGAGGAGAGAGCGAAGCTTCCCAAATATTATGCAGAAGAAGAGCACCCGGAGAAGTACCGCAAGAAGTCAAATGTGATCATCACAAAGGGAAATGCGGACAAATAATTTCATATGGTAATAACCGGAGGAAGAGCGGCTCTGTCAGGGCCCGACAGGGAAGCTCCTACTCCGGTTACTATAAAAACTAACAACAAGTATCTGGGAGAAAAGGATTTCTCAATAACAATACAGATACGCACACTGCCGCAAAAGGAATTGGGCAGTAATACAAGGAGGTAAATTATTATGGTAGTACAACACAATCTTACAGCTATGAACTCTAACAGAATGTTAGGTCTGACCACCGCTTCTCAGGCAAAATCCACCGAGAAACTGTCTTCCGGTTATAAGATCAACCGTGCAGCTGATGATGCAGCAGGCCTGTCCATCAGTGAGAAGATGAGAAAGCAGATCAGAGGTCTGACACAGGCTTCCCTGAATGCACAGGATGGTATCAGTGCAGTACAGACCGCTGAAGGCGCTCTGACTGAAGTACACGATATGCTGCAGAGAATGAATGAGCTGGCAGTTAAGGCATCTAACGGAACTAACTCTGAGGATGACAGAAATTATATTCAGGATGAAATCGATCAGTTGGTAACCGAGATTGACCGTGTCGCTGAGACAACCAAGTTCAATGAGACTTATCTGTTAAAGGGTGACAACACCAAGACTTCCAGCGTATATAGCTATAACGGAACTCAGGCTATGGTTACAGATATGGATGGAAATGAACTTACCAACCTGATGGACGTATGTGGTAATAACTTATCCGCTTCTGCTGCAAAGAGTATGATTGAAAAAGGCGAAAAGGTATATAAGACCGCTACAAACGCTACAGCAGCTACAGCAGATGCAGCATCAGATACTGAGTATAAGAAGTTGACTGGCTCTTTATATGATGCAAATGGTCATGAAGTATACAAAAAAGGTGATATCTTAAAGACAGATGTGAACACTGCAAAACTGTATACAGATAGTAATGCTACGAATGCTGCTGGTAATACAGTAGCTGACATGACCACAGGAACAGAGGCAGTAAAAGTTGCAAAAGTAGATCTGTATAATGGAGACGGTACGGTGGCATTTAAGAAAGGTGCTGAAATGACTGCAGCACAGTTTGGTAATTTGACTACAAAGTACTATACAGCAGTTACTTTGGGCAATGAAGCAGTAGAAGGAACCGACTTCAAGATTACCGAGCCGAATCTGTATGATAAAGATGGCAATGCAATCGCAGCGAATGGTCTGGAGAGCTACTTTGAGACAGACGATGACGGAAAGGTAACCTACAAGGGTGGTCTGTATGATTCTAACGGTAAAGCGGTTGGCACTAAGGGCAATACCTTACAGGAAGACGATGCGCTGAGTAAATTCATCGGCAAATCTGAGACAGGTAAGGGCGCACTCAGCTTGAATCTGCATGTTGGCGCTGATGCGACCAGCAACAACCAGATTGGTTTGGAAATCGAAGCTATGGATGCAACTACTCTTGGCATCAAAGGTATCAAGGTAAACGGTGCAGATGATACAAATTCTCTGAGCGCTATCGATACCATTAAGGCTGCAATCCAGAAGGTATCCACCCAGCGTTCCGCACTTGGTGCTGTCCAGAACCGTCTGGAGCATACCATCAATAACCTCGACAACGTAGTTGAGAATACCACCAGCGCAGAGAGCCAGATCCGTGATACCGATATGGCTACTGAGATGGTTAAGTACTCCAACAACAACATCCTGGCTCAGGCAGGTCAGGCTATGCTGGCTCAGGCTAACCAGTCTAACCAGGGCGTACTGTCTCTGTTACAGTAAGCTTAAGCTGAGATCAGGTTGTTTCCTAAGAGGAACGAACCATATCTGTAAGAGTTATGTAAGAACCAAAGGGCAGTCCATGATGGGCTGCCCTTTTTGGGTTCTTATAAGGCCTTTTGATCATCCAAAGATTTCTTTTCCAATTCCTTCGAAAAATTATCATAGTAATCCATGGCTGCCTGTGTAGAAATAGAAAGCTCAGCATCATACTCAAAAAAGTTCATATCAATGTGCCCCTTTTACATAATTTTTTGTGCTTTTGAGAATTCATTTTCAAATTCCTTTGAAAATTTTTCGTAATAGTCAATGGCAGATTGTGTAGGGATTGATAGTAGAGTCTCTAACTTGTGGATTGCATCCTCTTTTGACAAGTTAAAGTCCTTACATGACCGAACAATTTCTTTTGCTCTGCCTTCCTCTACGCCATCCTTATAAATAACTCTCTTTTCCGCCTCGGCGTCATATTCGAAAAACACCATATCAATAACCTCCTTCTTATTCTCAAGCAAAAATTCCTTTAAAATATCCTTCTTAATACACACATCCACGGCCTGAACGATGGCCTGCCGGTTTGGATACACCTTTGCCTGCTCACGGACTTCTGCGACAAACTGGGCGTACTCCTTTAAAATCTGGCAGGTATCCATCAGCTCGGAGTTGAACCCGAGATTGATATTGATTACCTGTACCTGTAATTCAAGCTGAGGAGTCTCTTCCTTATTCCGGTAGGCGCTGGACAGCTTCAGGGTGCTGTATTCCGGGAGAGGATCCGTTCCGTTATAAAACACTACAAAATGTGGAGTATCCAGCATCTGTAACTTGTTGGAATAAAGCAGGTCATCTGTGTTCATCTTTGAATATTCACTTGCCAGATACAGCAAAAAGCGATACGGCATATTGGGATTCAGGGTGGACTGGTGCTCAAAAAACCATAGATCAAAATCCACCACAAATGACAGGTCGTTCTGCAAGCTTAGGTAAACCGCATTTTCCAAAGTTGTAATATGCAGTAGCTCCGGATCTTCATAATGCGAGTGATTCAGCGCATTGTACAGCGAGAGCAGCTTCTCCTTGTCATGAAATATTTTCCGGAACACCAGATCCTTATAATTCCGCTTTCCGGAAGCCGGTATTGCCACAGCCACATTCCCCGGCGCAGCAGCTATCGCATTCCCATACGAAATTTCTTCCGCAACAAAATTTTTCCAGAATCTCGACACAGTATTCATCAAATACTCCTCCGAGAAATAGTTGCTGGTTATATTATTTTGTTTTAACTCCATAAATCTCCTTTCTGTTGCAAAATAAATGTAAAAATAAAACAAATATTTTCCATATAAAATAAATAATAAGGGAAACTTTGACCACTGACGGGTCTATAAGAATTTTTGAAAGAAGAAAAATTACTTCTAATACCACCATACCATAGGGATTCCTTATTGGCAAGTCTGAAAAATGTTACAAAAAGGCTACAAAAAATCCAGAAAAATGTTACAGAACGCTTCTAAAGTTTTACTTTCCCGGCATTTTGGGGTAAGATAAGCAGTATAGATTCCTAAGGACACAGAAAGAGAGGGTTACTATAATTATGAAATTTCAGGACATGCCTTACGAGAGAATAGATTTTGCCAAAGTGCAGGAAGAGATGGGAGAACTGATCCGGGAGCTGGATGCGGCGAAGAGCGGGGAGGAACAGTTCGAGGTGCATAAGAGATATTATGCGCTGACGGATCGTGTTATGACGCTGATGACCATTGCGAACATCCGCTTTGACATTGATACCTCCGACAAGTTTTATGAGGAAGAGCATAAATACTACGACGAGCAGGGGCCGGTATTCAGCAATCTGGTGCTGGCTTATCAGAAGAAATTATATGAATCCCCCTACAGAGCTTATCTGGAGGAGAAGATCGGTCCGGTAGCGTTCAAGAATATGGAGCTGGCACAGAAGTCCATGAGCGAGGCGTTGATCCCGCTGATGCAGGAGGAGAATTCCCTGACTATGGAGTATGATAAGCTCATCGCCGGTGCGAAGATCGACTTCGACGGCAGGGAACTGAATCTGTCCCTGTTACGGCCCTATCTGGTGAATTCCGACCGCAATGTCCGCAGACAGGCATGGGAGAAGATGAGCGCGTTTTTCCTGGAAAATGAGGAACAGCTGGATACCATCTACGATAAACTGGTGAAAAACCGTACCGCGCAGGCCAGAACCATGGGATATGAAAATTATCTGGAACTGGGCTATTACCGCATGAACCGCAACTGCTACGGCAAGGACGAGGTAGAAGCTTTCCGCAGGCAGATCAAGGAGTATTTCGTACCCTTTGCAGAGAAGCTGCATGACCGCAGAAGACAACGTCTGGGTCTGGAGAAGCTCAGCTATATTGACGAGCAGGTATATTTCAAGGATGGCAACCCGGCGCCCACCGGCACCCCGGAAGAGATCATGGCAGCAGGCCAGAAGATGTACCGGGAACTGTCCCCGGAGACTGCGGAATTCTTTGATTTCATGATGGAGAACCAACTGTTTGACGTATTGGGCCGCAAGACCAAGAAAGCTGGCGGTTACATGACTTATCTGCCTCTGTACCATGCACCGTTTATCTTCGCTAACTTTAACGGTACCAGCGGTGATGTGGACGTCATCACGCATGAGTGTGGTCATGCGTTTCAGGGGTATCTCGCTGCACAGGATCCTATCAGAGAGCATGCGGATATCGGCATGGAGACTGCAGAGATCCATTCCATGTCCATGGAATTTTTCACGGAAAAGTGGATGAACCTGTTCTTCGGCAACAGAGCGCAGGATTACGTGGAAATGCATCTGGAGGATGCGGCTGCGTTTATTCCTTACGGCTGTATGGTGGATGAGTTCCAGCATATCGTCTATGAGCACCCGGAGCTGACCCCGGCCGAGAGAAAGCAGGCATGGAGCCGTCTGGAGCGGGAGTACAAGCCCCACCTGGATTACGAGGGAGATCCTTTCTTCGGACAGGGAGGCTTCTGGCAGAAGCAGCTGCACATTTACGACTACCCTCTGTATTATATCGATTATTGTCTGGCACAGACCTGCGCACTACAGTACAAGGTGAAGATGGATGCCGATTTTACAGAGGCGTGGAAGAGCTATCTGAAGCTGTGCAGGCTGTCCGCCAGTGATTTTTACACTAATATGATCAAAGAAGTCGGACTGGACAGTCCTTTTGAGCCCGGATGTGTGAAAAATATCGTGGAAAAACTTGAAAAATATGTGAAATAGCTTTCTTTTTCCGCAGAAATACGGTAAAATAAGGAGTCATTGGGACTTAAGACACCAGGAAGGAGACATGTAAGCAATGTCTAAGAATGAAAAAGTTACAGAAAATAAAGAACAAACAGAACAGAAGGTCATGACCAAATATGACCGTAAGGTACAGAAGCGTAAAGAGGAGAAGGAAAAGGAGAAAAAGGAAGAGCGCATCAGCACGGCCATCGGCATCGTAGTGCTTGTGGCTCTGGTATGTCTGGTAGCATCTTTCCCCATCCGTACCTATCTGGCAACTCATGAGACCTATGTGGTGGTCAATGGAGAAGCTGTAAACAAGGTAGAGTTCGATTACCAATACAACCTGACCAAGAACAATTATATCACCCAGTACGGCAGCTATCTGACATACTTCGGACTGGATACCAGCAAGGATCTGTCCACCCAGATGTATTCCGATACTCTGACCTGGCAGGACTATTTTGAGCAGAATGCTGTAGAGAGCCTGAAGCAGAATAAGGCGCTGATGGCAGAAGCCAAAGCAGCCGGCTTCACCTACGATACCACGGATGAGTACAACACTTTCAAGGAGACCATCAAAACCTCCGCTGCATCCGCAGGCATCTCCGAGAAGGAATATGTACGTTCCATCTACGGAAGCTATGCAACCATGGGCCGTATCGAAGAATATGTGAAGAACGACATGGTAATGAACGCTTATTATCAGAAGCTGCAGGAGGACAATGCTCCCAGTGATGATGAGATCCAGAGCTATTATGAGGAAAATAAGGCAACCTACGATTCCGTAGACTACCGCCTGACCACGATCGAAGCTGATCTGCCCACCGAGCCTACCGAACTGGCAGATCCCGTAGAAGCAACCACTGCACCCGATGCTGATACTGACGGAACGGCAACCACCGATACCACACAGGATACCGCTTACCAGCCTTCCGATGCTGAGATCGCCAAGGCAATGGAAGATGCGAAGGTACTGGCAGATGATGCGGAGAAGACCGTGGCAAAAGACGGCGAAGCACACGAGAATGAGAAGAAGTCTTCCGTGAACTACCTGATCTCCGACTGGCTGTTTGATGATGCCAGAAAGGCAGGAGACACCACCGTCATTACTAACGACAACAGCCATTGCTACTATGCCGTGGCATTTGAGAAGAGATATCTGGATGAGACTCCTTCCGCAGATGTACGTGTGATTATTCCCACCGAGGATAAGACCGGTGAAGAGATCCTGGAGGAGTGGAAGAGCGGTGCAGCTACCGAGGACAGCTTCGCAGAATTGTGCAAGAAGTATACACAGGATACTTCTGCAGTAGAAAACGGCGGTCTGTTCGAGCAGGTGACCAAGACCGGTATGACAGAGGAGCTGAGCAACTGGATCTTCGACAACAGCCGTCAGGCAGGAGATACCGTAGCCATCACTGTCAGTGACACCACCTATGTACTTTACTACATCGGACAGGATCAGCCCGAGTGGAAGATCAACATCAAGAATACGCTGGTATCCGATACAATGAGTCAGCATATGCAGGATATTACCGCAGATGTAACAGTAGAGGATCCCAAGGGTAAACTGAATTACCTGAAGGTGCAGGCAGAGGAATCCGCAGCCGCTGAGACCGCGACCGCAGAGACCCAGGAGATCACCGAGGAGCAGACTGCTGCTACCGAAGAGACCGCAACACAGGCACAGTAAAGCTTGCTCAGGAACAGAACATAGACAACAGACAAGTACCTGTTTCACTGCACAAGCAGAAGAGACAGGTACTGTTAGGTTATGAGCAAAAATAGTCGCAAAAGGGCGGGAAACATGATAATGTGACTCTGCCAGTTACGTGAGCTGAACAGAGAATAACTTTGAGAAAGGTATGAATAAACATGCAGGAAAAAGTTCTGGTACTGGATATTGACGGAACATTGACCAATTCAAAAAAAGAGATCACGGAAGCTACCAAACAGGGAATCTGGAATATTTTACAGCATGGTCACAAGGTGATCCTGGCTTCGGGTCGTCCCACCCCCGGCATGCGGAAATGTGAAGAGGAGCTGGAACTGAAAAAATACGGCGGATACCTACTGTCATTTAACGGAGCCCGTATCGTGGAGTGTAAGACAGGAGAAGTGGTCTATCAGAGAACACTGCCCCTGTCCATTGTGCCCGGATTGTACGAATTCGCCAAAGCGAATGGCTGCGGACTGATCACTTATCAGGGTCCTGGCGTCATCTCTGCGTTCGAGCCGGATGACTATGTGCAGCTGGAAGCCAGAATCAACGGAATTCCTATAAAGGTCGTTGACAATTTCGTCGAATATGTGAATTTCGATATTAATAAATGCCTGATGACAGCACCGGAAGAGATCGCACCGGAGCTGGAAAAACAACTGCAGGAAAAATACAGTGATGTGGCAAGCATCTACCGTTCCGAACCCTATTTCATCGAGATCATGCCGAAAGATGTGAACAAAGCCACCTCTTTGGATCATATGCTGGAAGGCATGGGACTGACCAGAGAGAATGCGATCTGCTGCGGGGACGGTTACAACGACATCTCCATGATCGAATATGCGGGAACCGGCGTAGCAATGGGGAATGCCCAGCCGGCGGTCAAGGATGCGGCGGACTATATCACCGGCACCAACGATGAAGACGGACTGGTGGAAGTCATCGATAAGTTCATCATGAACCCGGAGCAGGCATAGCCTTTCTTAGAAACAAACAATAGACACAAAGCAGTAACAAGCGAAAACTCACAGAGCAATGAGCGTATGTGATTTTTGCAAAAGAGGATATATATGATTCAGATACAAATACCTGAAAAAGCGAAATATATCATAGAAACCATACAGAATGCCGGATTTGAAGCCTATGTGGTAGGCGGCTGCGTGCGGGATTCCATTCTGGGCAGATGCCCGGAGGACTGGGACATTACCACCTCGGCGAGACCGGAGCAGGTAAAGCAGCTGTTTCGTCGCACCATCGACACCGGAATCCAGCATGGCACCGTAACCGTCATGCTGGACAAGGAAGGCTTTGAGGTTACGACCTACCGTGTAGATGGAAAATACGAAGACAGCCGACATCCCAAAGAAGTGACGTTTACTCCGAACCTGGAGGAGGACCTGAAACGCCGGGATTTTACCATCAATGCCATGGCTTATAATGAAACGGAAGGCCTGATCGACATTTTCGGCGGATTAAAAGACATCGAGGCGAAGCTGATCCGATGCGTAGGCAACCCGGAGGAACGTTTTGGAGAAGATGCGCTGCGGATCATGCGGGCAATTCGTTTTTCAGCCCAGCTGGGCTACGAGATCCACGAAGATACTGAGGCGGCAATCCGGAAGCTGGCACCGACCCTGCAGAAGATCAGTGCGGAGCGGATTCAGGTGGAACTGACTAAACTGTTGGTGTCCCCTCATCCTGACACCCTCAGAGAAGCTTATGACATGGGTGTCACCAAGGTGATCCTACCGGAATTCGATGCCATGATGGAGACACCGCAGAAGCATAAGCACCATAAATACAACGTAGGGGAGCATACATTACATGCACTTATGGAGATCGGGCCGGACAAGAATCTGCGTTATGCCATGCTGCTCCATGACATCGGCAAGCCGGCCACACTTACTGTGGATGAAGCCGGAATCACTCATTTCTACGGACATCCGGCGGTGGGAGAAGAGATGGCGCGGAAGATTTTGCGGAGACTGCGATTTGATAATGATACCGTTGCGGTGGTCACCCGTCTGGTGAGATACCATGATTATGGCAATGATGTGATACCGGATCTGCGGATTGTCCGCCGGGCGGTGAATAAGATCGGGGAAGATATTTTCCCACTGTTGTTCCCGGTGAAACGGGCAGATATTCTGGCACAGAGCGATTACCTGAGAACAGAAAAACTGGAGAATCTCGAACTCTGGAAGAAACTGTATCAGGAAATGCTGGAAAAGAAGCAGTGCGTCTCCCTGAAAACACTGGCGGTCACCGGCAGGGATCTGATCGACACCGGTATGAAACCGGGCAGAGAGCTGGGAGAGATGCTGCAACAGCTGCTGGAACTGGTATTGGAACATCCCGAGCAGAATACCAGAGAACAGCTGCTGGAAAAGGTAAAGGAACTGTCGGCAGACAAAGATTGAGCATACTTTACAGGCTTTCCTCATAAGATAGCGTAGGAACCGGAAAACGGTTAAGGACGTATCTTAGGAGGGATTGTAAGTGAATGACAGAGCAGTGGCACTGCTGGAGCAGTATGAGATAGAAGTATTGCGTACCCGAAAAGGAAGGGGAGCGATTCTGTGCGATACACAGCAGGGCTGCCTGATCTTCAAGGAATATACAGGACGCGAGGAACAGCTGCGTCTGCAGGAGCAGGTCCTGAAGCACCTGGAGGAACGGGGAACCGTTCCTGCGGAGCGATTGCTTGCCACAAAGGAAGGCGCGTTATCGGTGACAGACCGGGACGGTGTCAGATATATTCTGAAGACCTGGTGGGAAGGCCGAGAATGTAATATCCGTGACAGGGAAGAATGTATGGAAGCCATGCGGCTTCTGGCGAGACTGCACGGTGATCTGGAATTTACACCGGTATTTCCGGAGACGGAGGAGACTTCGGCACCGGTCATAGAGAGATATCTCCCCAGCCGGGACTATGAGAAGCATAACCGGGAGCTCAAGAGAGCCCGCAGGTTCTTGAAACAGCGCAGCCAGAAGACCTGGTTCGAGATCCGGTTGTCTGCAGTGATTGATCCTTTTTTAGAGGAAGCAAGACAACTGTGTGAAGAATGGAAAGAGATCGAGCTGGCTGCCTCCGATAGCGGAGAGGAAGTACCGCTGTGTTTCTGTCACGGAGATTACCAATATCATAATATTCTGCGGCAGGACCGTGGATTTTTCCTGGTAAACTTCGAAAAATGTCAGGCAGACGGGCCGGTGAGAGACCTGTATCTGCTGTTGCGAAAGCTTTTGGAAAAAAGTGAATGGGATGCCGAATGGGGCAGAGTGCTTCTGGCGGCTTATGAAAGTGTCAGACCGTTAAAGCCCTATGAGAGACAGGATCTGGTCTACCGCCTGTCCTATCCTGAGAAATTGTGGAAGATCGTAAACTTTTATTATAATTCCGGCAAGGCCTGGATCCCGGAGAAGAATCAGGAGAAACTGGACCGCCTGTTGGAACAGGAAGCGGCCAGAAAGAAATTCCTGAAACTGCTGCAAAGATAAAAGCCGGGCAATGAACGGCAGACAACGGAAGAGACGTTGCGGCAGGATCGCAACGTCAGGAGACAAAGGAGAAGCAAAAACGTTGAAAAGATTCGAAGACAAAAAGTATTCGAAAACGAAACAGACAGTGGTAATCCTTTTGCTTGTGACAGCAATGTCATTTACTGGATGCGGGCAGACAGAATCCTCCGGGACGGCGGCAACACCTGCGCCAACGGCACAGGCAGAGCGGATAGATACCGGCTTTGTTGTCACCAATCCGGACAGCTATGATTCCGCAGATACGGCGGTACTGGTGGATATCAATAATGTTGACAACACTGTCACACTGTTAAATCTGGATCTAGGCAAACGTTACACGCTGTCCATGGACGGAACAACGCGGTTCGCAGATAAATATGGAAAGGCAATTTCCCTGAGTCAGCTGCAGGAGGGGGACATCGTGGATGTGACTTTTTTGAAAAGTCAGAAGCATCTGACCTCCATGCAGCTGGCGCAGACAGCATGGCAGTATGACGATGTAGAGCACTACGAGATGAATACCGTACGGAATGAGGTGGCCATCGGGGAAGAGGTGTTCCAGCTGTCTAAGGATACCCAGTATTTTTCCCAGGGACACAGCATTGAAAAAATGGATCTGAATCCGGCGGATATTCTGACGTTTCACGGCATTGACAGCACAGTGCTCAGCGTAACAGTGGAAAAAGGCCATGGATACCTCAGACTGGTCAACGATGAGAACTTTGTGGGCGGCTGGCTGGAAATCGGCCAGACACAGATCGTGCGGATCACAGAGGACATGCTGGTGACGGTGCCAGAGGGAAGCTATCAGGTAGATATCAGCTATAACGGCGGTGGTGGCACGAAAAATGTCGTGATCAACCGCAACGAGGAAACAACACTGGATATCGGTGATCTGGAAGTGGCAGAGGCGCAGTATGGTATGGTGCTGTTTTCCCTGAGTCCTTCCGATACGGAATTGTATATCGATGGAAGCCAGGTGGATGCCTCTCAGCCGATCACGCTGGAATACGGTATTCACCAGATTATAGCAAAGGCGGACGGCTATAAGTCGCTTACACAGTATCTCAGGGTGGGACAGGAATCCGCGGGAGTGGATGTCCAGCTGGATAAGGCGGACTCCGACAGTGAAGACAGTACGGAAAGCAGCAGTTCTTCCAGCTCTTCCGCAACGGAATCTACCTCCACCGCAGATACGACTACGACCTATTACCGCGTGCATATTGATGCTCCGGAAAATGTGGAGGTATATCTGGACGGCAACTATGTGGGAATTTCCCCCTGCAGTTTTAAGAAGACCTCAGGAAGTCATGTGATCACCCTGCGAAAATCCGGTTATGAAACCAGAAGTTATACGGTACAGGTGGATGAAGAAGAAAAGGATGTATCCTACTCATTTGTAGACCTGACGGCCAGCTCTTCATCGACAGAATGATCCTTTCCGGGAGGGGAAGAAATGCCGTAAATATGCGGAAAAACCTTGACAAAAGGGATAAAAACAGATATATATATGTATAGACGTTTCAAAAGAACTATTTTCGAGCGTAAAATTAATAACGAAAACTCATTACAGGAGGAGTTCAATATGAACAAAACAGAATTAGTTGCAGCTATGGCTGATCAGGCTGGTCTTTCCAAGAAGGACGCAGAGAAGGCATTAAAGGCATTCACCGATGTTGTTGCTGAAGAGTTAAAGAAGGATGGTAAGGTTCAGTTAGTTGGCTTCGGTACTTTCGAAGTATCCAGCAGAGCAGCTAGAGAGGGTAGAAATCCTCAGAGCGGCGCACCTATGAAGATCGCTGCTTCCAAGGCTCCTAAGTTCAAGGCTGGTAAGGCATTAAAGGATATGCTGAACGCATAATAGAAGCTGAATTTTCAGAGACTCGATAGGACAACCTTTCGGGTCTCTTTTGTTTTTCAGAAACGGATGATCGTGAGGTTAAAAGCATGAGATTAGACAAATATTTGAAGGTATCCCGACTGATCAAGCGCCGTACTGTGGCTAATGAAGCCTGCGACAGCGGCAGAGTGCTGATCAATGATAAGCCGGCAAAGGCATCCGCCAATGTCAAAGAGGGAGATATCATTTCCATCTCTTTCGGCAACAAGGAAGTAAAAGTCGAGGTCCTGGATGTACAGGAGACCGTGAAAAAAGAAGAAGCCAAAGAACTTTTCCGTTATATATAATATCAGGTTCTCTATGTATAAATTTCCACATTTTCCCATACAATACATTGTAAGTCCGGTTCCGGAAGGAGCGGAGGATGGGAGGCTATGGAGAGAATGGAAGATTTAAACGCGACAGGACGTATGCATAAAGTGACCATGACCAACAGACGGACATGTACCGTGAATGGGGTAAATGACGTCCTTTCCTTTGATCTGCGGGAGATCCTGCTGGAGACGGAACAGGGGATGCTGATGATCCGTGGCAACGAGCTCCATGTGAACCGCCTGACATTAGACAAGGGGGAAGTGGATATTGACGGCCGGATCGACAGCCTTGTATATTCGGATACCGCAGCATCCGGAGAAAAACAGGAATCCTTCCTGGGCAGGCTGTTCCGCTGATGGATGAAAATGTTTTTCTGCTGCATTCCTTTCTGCTGGGTGTGGGGATCACTTTTCTGTATGATATTCTGCGGATCCTGCGAAGAGTGTTTGCTCACAGTACCAGCATGGTATCTCTGGAAGATCTGGCATTCTGGATCTACTGTGCGGGAAAGGTCTTTCTGCTGATGTTTCATGAAAGTAACGGGAACCTGCGATGGTTTGCCGTGCTGGGGGCATTGGCGGGAATGTACCTGTATCACAGGACAATCAGTCCCTTTTTTGTAAAGTATGTGGCACTGGGCCTGAATACTCTTCTGCACCCAATCCGGAAAGCCTTGCGGATAACGGGAAATTGGCTGAAAAAGCAGTTGACTATACTTAGGAAAATGCTTAAAATATTCATTAAAAGGAGATGCGCGTATGGCAAGAAGAAAAGCAGCCTACCGCAAGAGACACCAGAACCGGTTCAGTATGTTCCTGGTGACCCTGGTCGTGTTGATGATCATGGTGGTCGTTGCGGCGCGGAGCGTAGAATTACAACAGAAGATTGCGGGCTATGATACCCAGATCGCAAGTCTTGGCGCGCAGATCGAAGCAGAGCAGACCAGAGCGGAACAGATCGAGGAATTCGGTAAGTACACTCAGACGAAAGCTTATGTGGAAGAGGTGGCGAAGGATAAGCTGGGACTGGTATACGAAGGTGAGATCCTTTTTCAGGAAGACAATTAAGCAGGGAAACTGTTTCTCAACAGTGAACCTGCTTTTTTTGTCGCAAAAAATGAAGTCTCTCCCTCCCTCGATTTGACAAAAGGAAGAGGAAAACTGCCCTATAATCGTGAAAACAGAAAGGGGAGGATGCCATGATCATAGGGAAAAAGGAGCAGGAACGGCTGGAGAGAGAACAGTGTGCACAGATCTCACTGCTGTGCAGACAGAAACTGATGGGATATGCGGAGAGTTTTGAGGAACTGGGGAAGAGCTTTCGGCAGGAGATACAGATTACAGGAGAGGACAGGCAGAATATTCTGGAAAAATGTATGCTGTGGCAGAGCAGACAGATCATGGGAGACCATCTGCAGGAAGTGGCCCGGATCATGGAACGGGTGGCGGGAGAGGAACTGGGGTATTGTCCGCTGGAAGAGAAAAAGAGGAAAAGCCTGGTACAGGCGCTCAAGAGTGAAGGGATCATCGCCAGAGACCTCTGCTATGTGGAGAAGGACGGCAGCAGCTCCGGGACAGAAGCAGGGATCAGTATGACACTGTCCACCGAAAAAAGGCACTATAAGGCGGCACAGGTGGCGGACATGCTGACGGTATTATTGGGAAAAAAGCTGCAGGTCTCTTCAGGAAGCCCTTATCTCGTGGAGCAGGAGCCGCATTGTTTTCTGTTCACGGAGGAACCGAAATACATAGCACTGACGGGGGTGAGCCGGGCGGTAAAAGAAGGGGAGAAAGTCTCGGGGGATCAGTATGCCACCATGGAATCGGAAAAAGGGAAGCTGATCCTGTTGTTGTCTGATGGAACAGGCTCCGGGGAGGATGCCAGCCGGGGCAGCGGCAGAGTCATGGATCTCATGGAAAAAATGCTGGAGGCGGGCTTCGGGACCGAGGCATCTGTGAATCTCCTGAATTCCGCGTTGTATGCGCAAAATGAAGAGGACGATCATCCTACGATAGACCTTTGCAGCCTGGATCTGTATACCGGCGAATGTGAGATCTGCAAGGTGGGCGGTGTTGCCACGTTCTGGAAGACCTCCGGAAGGGTTCTCTGTGTCGGCGGCGAAAGCCTGCCGTTAGGTATTTTTCAAAAAGTGCAGATAGAACGACAGATGTGTCAGATCCGGCCGGGAGATCTGCTGGTCATGATGACGGACGGGGTTCTGGATATGATGGAAGACGGGGAAGAACGCATGGCACAGGTGCTGGAAGGGCTGCAGGAACAGAACCCGCAGGAGATCGCAGAGAAAATATTGTCCTATGCCATCTGTGCCTCAGAGGGACGGATTCGGGACGATATGACGGTATTTGTGCTCTGCCTGTGGGAAAACACGTGATGCCGCCTTGATTTTTCCCCATAATTAGGATAGAGTAAAAACATGAATACATGGATGGATACGCGAGAAAAAGTATTTGCATATATCAGAGAGCATCACATGCTGCAGGCCGGCGACCGTGTGGTAGCCGGTGTTTCTGGAGGGGCAGACTCGGTTTGCCTCTTATTTTTGTTGCTGGAATGGCAGAAGGAAGTACCTACAGACATTGCCGTAGTGCATGTGGATCACGGCATTCGCGCGGAGGCCGGAGAAGATGCCCGGTATGTGGAGCAGCTCTGCGAGGAGAGAGGAATCCCTTTTTTCCTGACCAGGGCAGAGGTAAAGAACAGAGCCCGCATGGAGAAAATCTCTGAGGAAGAAGCCGGGCGCAGAACGAGATATGAGGCGTTTGAAAAGGCGGCAAAGGAGTGGGGAGCCACGAAGATCGCAGTGGCCCACAACAGCAATGACCGCAGCGAGACCCAGCTGTTCCATTTGTTCCGGGGCAGTGGAATCCGGGGACTGGCCAGCATTTTGCCTGTGAGAGATCGGATTATACGACCGCTCCTATGTCTGGAACGGTGGGAGATCGAGAAGTTTTTACAACAGCGAGGAATTGTCTATTGCAAGGATGCCACCAATGAGGAGGATGACTACACCAGAAATCGTATTCGGCATCATATTTTGCCTTATGCGGAGCAGAATATTGTAAAGGGGTGTGTAGCGCATATGAATCAGACGGCGGAGCTGCTGGCGGAGACGGAGGACTATCTGGAACTGCAGACAAAAGAAGCAGCTGGCCGATGTATCCGGGCAACGGACGGTGACGGAGAGTCCGCAGAGACGGGGGACAGCCGGAACGCGGTGATCTGTATTGCTGTGGAGTCTTTTCTGTCGTTGCATCCTGTGATCCGTAAGCGCCTCTTGTATGAAGAAGTGAAGCAATTGTCTCCCGGGCAGAAAGACATCACTTACCAGCATATTCAGGAGCTGCTGACCTTGTTTACCAGGGAAGGCAACCGGCAGATCTGCCTTCCGTTCGGCATCCGGGGTAGACGGCAATATGAGGAAGTCCTGCTGACAGTAGAGAGGACAGACAGGGAGCTTTTGGAGAAGACGGAAGTGGCTGAGAAATATCAACCAACTCTGCAGCTTTCTCCCGGACAGACAGGGACAGTGGAATGTGAAGTGGGAACGGTGGAATACTGTGTGTGTGACCTGGCCGCTGCCCATGAAAAAAACCAAGAAGTTCCCACAAATCAGTATACGAAATGGTTTGATTATGATAAAATAAAAAAATGTCCGGTGATACGGACAAGAAAGCCGGGTGACTATCTGACCATTGCTGACGGCAGAGGCGGGATGATCCATAAATCGCTGAAAAGTTATCTGGTCGATCAAAAGATCCCACAGGCGGAACGCGACAGACTGCCGATCCTGGCAGAGGGAGAGCATGTACTGTGGGTCGTGGGATACCGTATCAGCGAATATTATAAAGTAACGGAGAATACAAAACGTATTTTAAAGGTACAATTAATAAGAAAGGAGTTCGCTTAAAAGCGAAAGACAAAAGAAAATGGCAGAGCATATCAGAGTACTGTTGACAGAAGAGGAAGTAGATAAGAGAATCCAGGAGATCGGTGAGCAGATCAGCAAGGATTATGCTGGTAAGCAGGTACACCTTGTATGTGTACTGAAGGGTGGCAGCTTTTTCATGTGTGAACTGGCAAAGCGTATCACTGTTCCCGTATCTCTGGACTTTATGTCCGTATCCAGCTATGGCAGCGATACCAAGTCCAGCGGTGTAGTCAAGATCGTGAAGGATCTGGACGAATCTCTGAAAGATAAGGAAGTTATTGTAGTAGAGGATATCGTGGACAGCGGAAGAACCCTGAGCTATCTGCTGGAGATGCTGAAGGACAGAGGTCCGGCTTCTTTACGTCTGTGCACCCTGTTGGACAAACCCGAGAGAAGAGTGATCGATGTCCATGTGGATTATACCGGATTTAATATTCCCGATGAGTTTGTAGTGGGCTATGGTCTGGATTATGATCAGAGATATCGTAATCTGCCTTACATCGGTGTGGTAGAATTCGATTAAGCGATACAAAGATGTAGGAGGCCCGTGAAGTTGAAACAAAACGGCAAAACAATCAATTCATATTTTATATTTATCATACTTCTGCTTCTGGTGATCTTCGGCCTCAACCTGTTGAACAACCGTACAGATGAATACACCAAGGCGGAGTTCATTGCGGATCTGGATGCCGGCAATGTATCGGAAGTCGTGGTGCAGCCCAACGGAGAAGCACCTACCGGATATCTGGAGATCCAGATGAAGAACGGTGCATCTCATAAGCTGTACGCAACGGACATTACAGAACTGGAGACCCTGGTACGTGAGTATGGGTTTGATCCGGTGGTCAATGACATTGAAAGGGAGAACTGGTTCCTGACCTATATGCTGCCGATGCTGGTCGTGCTGGCGGTGGGAATTTTCCTGTTCATGATGATGAATGCCCAACAGGCAGGCGGCGGTAACGGCAAGATGATGAACTTCGGCAAAAGCCGCGCCAAGATGACACTGGGTGACAAGAGTGTCACATTCGCTCAGGTAGCCGGTCTGAAAGAGGAAAAGGAAGAACTGGAGGAGATCGTTGATTTCCTGAAGGAGCCGGGAAAATACACCGGTGTCGGAGCCAGAATCCCCAAGGGTGTCCTGTTGGAGGGCCCTCCCGGAACCGGTAAGACCCTGTTGGCCAAGGCAGTGGCCGGAGAAGCCGGAGTACCGTTCTTCAGCATTTCCGGATCCGATTTCGTGGAAATGTTCGTTGGTGTGGGCGCTTCCCGTGTGCGTGACCTGTTTGAAGAAGCAAAGCATAATGCACCTTGTATCGTATTTATCGATGAGATCGATGCCGTGGCAAGACGGCGTGGTACCGGTATGGGCGGAGGACACGATGAGAGAGAGCAGACCCTGAACCAGTTACTGGTAGAAATGGACGGTTTCGGCGTCAATGAGGGCATTATCGTTATGGCGGCCACCAACCGTGTGGATATTCTGGATCCTGCAATCCTGCGTCCCGGTCGTTTCGACCGTAAGGTAGCGGTGGGAACCCCGGATATCGGTGGCAGAGAAGAGATTTTGAAAGTACATGCGAAGAACAAACCTCTGGGGGATGATGTGAATCTGCAGCAGATCGCTCAGACTACTGCAGGCTTCACCGGAGCGGATCTGGAGAACCTGCTGAACGAAGCGGCCATTATCGCGGCGAAGGAGAACCGCTCCTTTATCGCACAGAAGGATATCAAGAGAGCCTTTATCAAAGTGGGAATCGGTGCAGAGAAGAAGAGCCGCATTATTTCCGACAAGGAGAAGAAGATTACGGCATATCACGAGGCAGGTCATGCGATCCTGTTCCATGTGCTGCCGGATGTGGGACCTGTCTACACCGTATCCATTATTCCTACCGGTGTGGGAGCCGCCGGTTACACCATGCCTCTGCCGGAAAAGGATGAGATGTTCGCCACCAAGAGCCGTATGCTCCAGGATATCATGGTATCTTTGGGCGGACGTATCGCAGAGGAGATCATCTTCGGAGATATTACCACCGGAGCATCCAGTGATATTAAGAAAGCCACCAAGACAGCCCGCCGTATGGTGACCCGTTACGGAATGTCTGATCATATTGGTGTCATCTGCTATGACGATGACGATGATGAAGTCTTCATCGGTAAGGATCTGGCACATGCCAAGGCGCACAGTGAAGAGATATCCGGCGAAATCGACAAGGAAGTCAAGAGTATCATCGATGACTGCTATACCAAAGCCAAGGATATTATCTTACAGCATGAGGATGTGCTGCATAGCTGTGCACAGCTGCTGTTGGAGAAGGAGAAGATCACCAGAGAAGAATTCGAGGGTCTTTTCGTATAGGAAAAGGTTTTCGCGGGAGTTTCGTGGAATTGGTAGTATTGTACAAACCGATTTTGTGAAAAATATACAAAAATGAATATTCACTTTTGTGATATTTGTGAATTTTGAGAATAGTCAAAAATAGGAGTGCATGCTATTATAATACTCGTAACCCCCCCAATACATTATATAGTTTTTTGCTATACCCCATAAGAAAGAAATACCTTCTCTAAAAAGGGCAGTCCTCCCAAGACTGTCCTTTTTACTGTCTAAAAATCGCTGAATAAAGAGGCGGGCAGTTGTCAGATGTAAGGAAAAAGGGTATAATAAATAGAGCTTTTGAGCTTGGGACATGTCATACTGCCGGAGCGCACAAGACAACAAAGCACTTTGGCAGAAGCAGTGTCATAATATAGATAGTAAGACATTAGTCTCAGAAAGGGTAGATACTATGGATCTGGAGCTATTACGTCGAACAGAATATAATCAGCAATACATTGCGGCCATGAGACCTGTATTTAACAGGAGAGCACTTTTTACAGATACCAGTGCGGAATATGTGATTCCGGAAGAGCCGGCCTGTTTTTCCGAAGTGACGATCCGCTTCCGGACCGCCAGAAATAATGTGGACAGAGTGTTCCTGGTATGCGGCGGACAGAAGCATCTTATGGTACGTGTGGAGAGCAAAAATGATTTTGACTATTATGCCTACGTAATGCGTCTGGATGATCAGAAGGTATCTTATTATTTTGAGGTGCAGACCGGCAGAATTACCGGCATCTTTGATATGCGAGGCCTGGTGCAGGAAGTTAATGAATATTATGATTTCATTATCATTCCCGGTTTCCACACCCCCGACTGGGCCAAGGGAGCGGTCATGTACCAGATCTATACGGATCGTTTCTGTAATGGAGATTCTTCCAATGATGTGTTGACCAATGAATATTGCTACATCGGAGAACCGGTACACCGCGTAGAGGACTGGGGACGTTATCCCGCACAGATGGATGTCCGTGAGTTCTACGGCGGAGACCTGCAGGGTGTGCTGGACAAGATGGACTACCTGCAGGATCTGGGAGTTGAGGTGATTTATTTTAATCCTCTGTTTGTCTCCCCTTCCAACCACAAATACGATATTCAGGATTATGATTATATTGATCCCCATATTGGAAAGATTGTCAGTGATGAAGGGGATCTGCTTCCCGACGGACAGCGGGAGAACCGTTTTGCTTCCCGTTACATCGACCGTGTGACTAACAAGGCGAATCTGGAAGCCAGCAACGAGCTGTTTGCTCAGGTGGTGGCAGAGGCACACCGCAGAGACATGAGAGTCATTCTGGATGGCGTGTTCAATCACTGTGGTTCCTTTAATAAATGGATGGACAGAGAGCGCATCTATGAGAATGCGGAAGGATATGACAAGGGTGCCTATGTCAGTGCTGACAGCCCTTATCGGAATTACTTTGATTTCCACAATCAGGCAGCATGGCCCTATAACAATTCCTATGACGGATGGTGGGGACATGACACACTGCCGAAGCTGAACTACGAGGGATCCCAGGAACTGATGGACTATGTCCTTCATGTAGCGAAAAAATGGGTATCTCCGCCCTACAATGTGGATGGCTGGAGACTGGATGTGGCGGCAGACTTAGGCCACAGCCAGGAGTTCAATCATCATTTCTGGCAGGAATTCCGGAAAGCGGTAAAAGAGGCCAATCCGGAGGCTATTATTCTGGCAGAGCACTACGGCAATACCAGAGACTGGCTGCAGGGCAACGAATGGGATACTGTCATGAACTACGATGCGTTCATGGAGCCCGTGACCTGGTTCCTCACCGGTATGGAGAAGCACAGCGATGACTATAGAGAGGATCTGCTCGGCAATGCAGAGAGCTTCTGGGGAGCCATGCGGCATCATACCTCCAGTTTCTCCATGCCCAGCTGGCAGGTGGCTATGAATGAACTTTCCAACCATGATCATTCCCGTTTTCTGACGAGAACAAATCATAAGGTGGGACGTACCAATACACTGGGACCGCAGGCTGCGGAACAGGGTATCAATAAGGCAGTCTTCCGGGAAGGCGTTGTAATCCAGATGACATGGACGGGTGCTCCTACAATCTATTACGGAGATGAGGCAGGTGTCTGTGGTTTCACAGATCCTGACAACCGCAGAACGTATCCCTGGGGACATGAGGATCAGGTGCTGCTGGCATTTCATAAGGACATTATCCGCCTGCGCCGGGAGAACGAGGAGCTGCGGATTGGCTCCTTGAAAATGCTGGAAAATGACTACAACTTTATTTCTTACGGACGTTTTAACCGCAAGGGGCAGTGTGCGATCCTGATCAATAATAATTATCATCCCATCACCAAAGAGATTCATGTGTGGGAGATCGGAACCCCTAAGACAGGTAAGATGAAAGTGATCCTGCAGTCCAGGGATGACGGGTATTGCATGGAAGGTGCGGAGTATGAGATCAGGGCAGGCAAGGTTCTGATCGAGATGCCACAGACCTCGGCAACGATCCTGAAATACGTAGAAGAATAAATATATGTAACTATTCAGAACACCATTCGCAAAACCGCCTCTGCGAGACTTCCTTTTTGCTCATGGTGGTTACTTTGCCCTATAAATAGTTACAAATACAAAAGACAGAGAGGATATTCGATGTTCACCATCATTATTACCCTGCTGTTGCCGCTGGTATCCATTGGGATCTGGCGGCAATCTATTTTAAAAAATAACAAAAAAAGCGGACAGTCTGTCACGATCGGGAAGGGAGAATATGTCCTTCGTTATCTCACCTGCCTGCTCTGTATGCTGGTCATTCCCTGGATCCTGTTGTCGCTGACCGGCAATGACGGCAATACGATCTTGAGAAAGCTGTTGGAATCCAGAGAATATGCAGTGAAAGTTCTATGCCTGGAGATCAGCATGATGCTGGTCTATGCCATTGCAGAATTGTTCGTGGAAGAAGCGAAAGCCGGAAAGCATGAGAAGATCCGGAGCGTCCTGAGTAAGATTACCGATAGCAAGGCGTGGAGCGTATTTCGCAAATACATAGGACCGATGGCAGTACTGGCATTGACAGTGCTGGTAGTGTATCTGAACTTCAGTATGATGTCCGACCGTGTGCTGTGGGGGGATGAGGCGTTTTCTGCGAATACGGCCCACAAGGATGTGGATGGCATTTTGCAGGTATTGTATTACTGGGACAATCATCCGCCACTGTATTATTACTGGCTGAAATTATTCGGGACCCTGTTCGGATATAAGGTACCGGTATTCCATCTGGCCTCTCTGGTGCCCTTCGTGATCGGAATCGTACTGGCACTGACCGTTGTGCGGAAACATTTCGGGCTGCTTCCGGCAACATTTTTTGTGATGATCTCCGGTCTGGGACAGGCATGTCTGGAGTACAATCTGGAAGTCCGCATGTATGCGCTGGCTTTCCTGTGTGTAATGGGTTGCTTCTATTGTTCCTACAGAGTCATTGCTGACGGCAACAGGAAGACCTGGGCAGGCATGGTGCTGTGGGCACTGGCAGCAGCGTATTCTCACTATTATGCACTGGTGGCTGTGGGAATCATGATGTTTTTCACCGGAGTGGCCGTATGGATCAAATACCGTGGGAAAACATGGATAAAGGGTGTTCTGGCCATCGTAGCATTTTTCATAGGTTATGCACCCTGGCTATATTTCTTCTATGCCGGCTTGAAAAATGTCAGCAGAGGCTGGTGGATGACAGAGATCCTGGGACTGGACCAGAGTCTGGAGATCGTTATGGGCGGCAGAGGGATGAATGGTATCGTATTCCCGCTGGTGATTCTGTTTCTGGTGGTGACCCTGGCAGTGGATTCTTCTGTATTCTCTGTGGAAAAAGACGGAGTACATATGCAGAAGCCTTCTGTGAGAAACTGGTCTGACAAGACATATGCCATGGCAGTGGGAGCCTGCACAATCCTTGGAACTTTGGCATTTGCTTATTTGTTAAGTGTTGTTATGGCGCCGATGCTGGCACAGAGATATCTGTATCCGCTAAGTGCGGTCGCGATTGTAATGCTGGTGATCGGCAGCAGCAGAGTGCTGGAACTGGCTGCAGAGCTAGAGAAGAAGTCCTGGAAGGGCCTGGAGGCTGTAAACAGAATTGTGCTGGCGGTATTGCTGGTAGTATTATTCGGCCTGGGAATTCAGAACTATCGGGAATGCTATGACAGCTATGAACAGCAGAAGGTGGAGACCGAAAAAACACTGGATCTGATCGGTACACCCGATGAGGATGTAAATATGGTCACGAATGGTGTAAAACATCTGGGTTGGACCGTGCTGTATTATTACTATCCGGATAATGAAATCGTGAACGGAGATTACAACCAGGCGGATTCCGACAGGTTCTGGTATTTTACACCGAATGAACTTGGCGCAGATGTCATCGCCGGATTGCAGCAGGATGGATATCAAGTGACCGATTATGGACTGATGCAACTGTCGCAGTATCCTTTCTATTTATACTATATTGAAGCAGTTCAGCCTGCGCCATTCGCAAAGTTGCGTTAGCACGCTTTTTCGTCACTTCGTGACTACTTTTGCTCATAGATTGGCGCTCTGCTCATAGGATGACAGAATTGACGCTTTGTGTGCAAGCACCCAATCGTCGCTTCTGTCATCCTATGGCTGAACTTTTACAC
>OIEE01000037.1_pt1 | contig 66235 bp, 60 predicted proteins | sample 1581701 | NCBI WGS metagenome assembly OIEE01 (sample SAMN01760976, study PRJEB22395) | human gut metagenome | reverse complement strand
GTTCTTCCCCTATCGGAGGGGGTTCGATGTCCCTAAGCGGAATCGGGAGTTCATCGAATGCTTCCCGGGAGTATCTGAAAAAGATATAATAAATTACAGTAAGAAAACAAAACGGAGGAAAGCGGTATGGAAGAAATCAGAAAGTTTTTATCGGAACCTGAGGAACATCAGGACGAATTTTGGGAAAGCGATGCTCTGATCTGGGTGGACTGGAGAGATTTTGATGAATCTATCATCGAATACTTCAATAAAAAACTGCCTGATGAAGATAAAATTCAGTTTGAATGTGTGGAAACAGAAAAAGAACGCGGTGTTGATATTTTTATGAAAAAGAATGGTGTCAGCGCACCGATCCCCTACGCAGATGATTGTACCGACCGTGACACTACACTGAGAAGTATTCAGGAGTATCTGTCGCCGCAGTATCAGCTCCGCTGGTATATGGGCTCGCTCGGTAGCGATACCCTCGCTTTCTGTATTTATCCCACTTCAGAATGGGAGCAGATAGAGCAGGAATTTGGCGCAGAAAAAGTTGCCTACTACTTTGCACCGGTGCAGGCAAACAGTGTCATGTTCGAAATGGATATGAATGAAGTTTTTGCTTTGCTGGAGCAAAGAGGAGACGCGTAAGATTAACTTGCAGGAGGAATCACCATGTCACAGATTGCATCCTTTTATCTTCTCAAAGACGGCCAGCGGCAGGAACTGTCCAACGGAGACTGCTCCGGCGTGGTCTATATGGCCATCTGGGACTGGTGTGAGAGCGAGCTGGATCTGGATGTCCGTTTTTCAGCGCCCCAGACGGAGGACACCCTGGACTGCGCGCTGCTGAAGGGAGAGCTGGCGACTCATCTGCTGGCCGCTGAAATTGCCCCAGACTGGGATCTGCCCACCGAGGCGGTGCAAAGCGGGCTTGAAACGCTGCGCTCCCATCTGGAACTGGTGCAGGGCGACGCTGCCCTGCTGTATGAAATGATATAGACAAAAAAGGAGTGAAACTTATGGGACTTGACATTTACGCCGGGACGCTGACCCGGTACTATTCTCACAACTGGAAAACTGTTGTTCAGCAGTGGGCGGAGGAAAACGGATACTCCTTCAACTGCATCACCCCGGATGGGGAACCTGCTGATAACGAGGAAGAAATGTCCCCGGCTGAGGTTCAGGCGGCGGTGGAGAACTGGCGGGATCAGATCTTGAGCGCCATTTCTCAGCCGGGCCAGCCCCCCTACGCTCCCTGGCTTGAAGATAATGAGAAACCTTATTACACCGACAAGCCGGATTGGGATGCCTTTGGCGCTATGCTGCTGGTGGCCGCCTGTCATACATACGAGGAACCGGTGCCTCTCACCGTGGAGAAGGACTGGGACTTCGGGGAGCATCCCCTGATTGCCCGCCTTGCATCGGACGAGGAGCGGGTGTGGTCCCTGCTTCGGGGCGCGACTTGGTGGTTTCCCCTCACCGACAGCTTTCTATTCCAAGGCCCTCTGCCCACCGATGATCAGACGATGATCGCCACCTTGGGCGGACTGCGGAAGGAGCTGGAAAAGCTGAACCAGCTGGCGTGGCAGGCCGATGAGGATACCATCCTTGGCTGGGCAGACACGGAGGGATACCCGGTAGACGGGACCCTGGGCCCGGATGGACAGTACAGCAAGGCGGACATCCCGGAACACACCCAGTATGACACCCAATCCCTTGCCAAGTTTGCCTTCTCCATGTTCTGGCGTGCCATGCGGTTTGCCGAGGAACAGCAGGTGCCCATCTTGCTTGATTACTAAGGAGGAAACCAAATGAGCAATAAAGCTTTCCAGCAAAATCTGGACGACAAAAAAGGCCCCCAGCCCGGTGGCCCCTATCTCATTCAGATGCTGTTCAAAGAGCCGGTAGAAATGCCGGATAAAGAAAAAATGACTGCCGTAATGGAGAAGCACATCGGATCAACAGAGTGCTTCTGTTATGATAAGAAAATGGCTGGCTTTGCCGCACAGGAGCATATTGCAGAGTTCAAGGACGGAAAATGCCCGGTGCAGCTGATGGTGATGAAATGCGACAAGTTCAAGGGCAAAGGCTTTGATGCCTTCCTGATGAGCCAGATGTGGGACTGCCAGGAGGACCGGGAGCGGATCTTCCGGGAGTGTAAATATCAGGTGGTAGCCACCGATATGCTGGCTGCGGCACTTCCGGCGCTGGAACGGGCCAACCTGGACGCCGACTTTCTGGAGGCTCTGGCGGAGCTGTACCCCACCTGTGAGGCATTCTATTTCCAGAACTGCGGCAAGCTGTTTCTGGCAGAGGATGTGCGCTCCCATCAGATTGAGGGGCCAGATCGGTTTATCCGCTTTGGCGTCAATGTCCGTTTCTTCAACATTGAGGGTACGGAGGATATGCTCATCGACACGGTGGGTATGAGCACCCTGCTCCTGCCCGACCTCCAGTACCACTTCCACGGCATGGACCCCAACTGGGTGGTAAACCACGCCTACAATGTGGCATCGTACATATTGGAGCATGATAACCCCATTCAGGATGGGGAAACCATAGACGGCGTGGCGGATGGCCAGATGTGCCGGGAGATTCAGTGGAAGTGCCAGTATGAGGACGCCCTGATCCAGCCGCCCAGAGAGGTGCTGGACATCCACATGGGGAACTATGCCTCGGGAGGACGCTGAATGAACGGCGTTGTGCTCCTGGTGGGCGGACTGCCGCTTGTGGCGGTAATCAAGCTGATTATGGATCGAAATTGGACTGGCCTACTTCTCTGTGCTGTCGCCCTGCTTCTGGTCTTTGGAGCTGGACACCACACAAAATAGGCCATTTTAAGAATCGAGGAGGTGAAGTATGCAGAATTCAACAAATATGCGGATACTGGAATTACTCCGGTTTCTCTATGCGCGGACCGATGAAAACCATCCCGCCACAGTATCTGAAATCATTTCCCATCTGAATGGAAAAGGAATTCAGGCAGTGCGGCAGACTGTTTACGCGGATACCAATACTCTGATCGATGCAGGAATTGATATTGTGGTGGTCAAGAGTACCCAAAACCAATATTTTATGGGAAGCCGCCTGTTTGAGTATCCAGAACTGAAAATGCTGACAGACGCAGTAGCATCCTCGAAGATCATTTCTGCCAAGAAATCCGAGGAACTGGTACAGAAATTATGCCGTCTGACCAGCACACATCAGGCAGAGCAGCTTCAAAAATTTGCTGCTTTATCCAGCCGTGTCAAACCGCATAATGAAAAGGTTTACTATATCATTGATAATATCCAAACAGCGATTGGAAACCATCAGCAAATTCGGTTCCAATACTATGAATATACTCAGGAAAAAAAGAAAATCTTGAAGCATGATGGATATTATTATGTCGTAAATCCCTATGCGCTTGAATGGAAAAATGACCATTACTATTTGATTGGATTTTCTCTGAAGCATCAGAAGATTGCTCACTTCCGTGTAGATCGGCTAACAGGCGTAGAAACCCTTGAAACTTGCTTTATACCGATAGAGGGATTTGATGTAGCCTCCTATACAAACACAATGGTGGATATGTTTACCTCAGAGTCATCGAAAGAAGTAACCCTGGTATGTGAAAACGAACTGATGCGTGTAATCATAGATCATTATGGAGAAGATGTACCTGTTGAGAAATATGATGACGCACACTTCACAGCAAGAATTGAAGTAAACCCCAGTGGAACCTTTTATGGCTGGATATTCAAATTCAAGGGGAAAATAAAGATTCTATCCCCCAAAGAGTGCATTACAGAAATGCAGCAAATCGCTCAGGAATTTATATAGCGCAAAAGAGGTGTTATTGATTTTTAACACCTCTTTTCAAATTCAATTTTTACCCTTGAACTGAACAGTTGTTCGATATACAATATAAGCAAGATGTTCGCAGTTCGTCGAACAAATGAGAGGTGAATGCTGTGGGCAATATAACTTTTGGATCATTTATAGCCGAGAAACGCAAGGCGCACAAATTCAATTTACGCGATACAGCCAAGCATTTGAATATTGCTTACGGTTATCTGTGTGATATTGAACAAAGCCGCCGTCCTGCACCCAATGGAGATTTTGTGGAACGCATCTCCGCCTTTCTGAATTTGGATAAATCAGAACATGAGTTGCTTTTGGATCTGGCCGCAAAATCACGCAATACAGTATCTGCTGATTTGCCAGACTATATCATGGAAAAAGATATTGTTCGGGCAGCCTTGCGTGTGGCAAAAGAAGTAGACGCTACCGATGAAGAATGGCAGACATTTATGAAAATGCTAAAGGAGCGTAAACGATAGGGGGGGAGAGCTTTGTCAATTCCACAAATCCGTACAGAAGCAATCGAAGCGGTAGGGCGAAAAATCTTGATGGAATATGATCCCTCTCTGCTATCCGGGCAACCATGTCCTGTGCCAATCGAAACCATCATCGAGACAAAGTTTGACCTAATCCTGGAGTTTCATACACTAAGAAAAAAACCAAATATATTAGGGGAAACCATTTTCGATGACGGTGCTGTTGTCTTATATGACCAGATACAGAGACAGTATCGAATGATTGCAGTAAGAGCCGGTACAATCTTAATTGATGAACGGCTTTGTGATCCGTCAAAATTGGGACGGCTCCGTTTTACCTGTGCCCATGAGTTGGCTCATTGGGTACTGCATAAGAAGTTATACTCCGGTACAGGAGATGTTGCTGCGTATAACGGAAATGTTTCTTCCGACGAAAGTCATGGCATAATTGAGCGTCAGGCGGATACTCTGGCCTCTGCTCTGCTGATGCCTTTACCGCAGATCAAAAAATGTTTTTACCGGATTAGAATAGGCCGGACAGATGAACAGCTCATTGCAGAAATGGCAAATATTTTTGAGGTTTCCAAGCAAGCAATGCAGATTCGTCTAAAATCCAGGAACCTGATATAACCAAAGGGGGGAATAGAGGGAGGCACTGCCCTCTCTCACTCTCCTCTGCTATGCTATTTTGTACCTAATATGTTCGCAATATTGCGAACAAGGAGGGATGTTCTATGAGAAAAGAAAGTACAACAATCCAAAAATGTAACAGCAGGCTAACAGCTTTGGGGCTTAACAGCGACGCTGCGTTTCATAGAAGTAAGCTGATTCTAAAGATTTACCGTGATGTAGTCTGGGTTCTGAGTGAACGGGCAGAAGAATTACAAGAAACTGCTTGGATTATGGGAGAACAAGATATAGAGTCTGGCCTCTGCTATCTTGAAAATTTTGCACCAGATATTGAACTGCAATCCTTTGAAGAAAAAGTTTGCTGCCTTGTTCAAAATCAAATGCTGGTCAATATTATTGACCGTGCACTCCTTCGTCTGAAACGGTATCCAGATCGAGGAGAACTTTACTATGAAATTTTGACTAAGCAATTCATCTATCGGTTCAACAGTACAGAGAAAGAATTGCTGGAAGAACTAAATATAGAGCGCAGTGTCTTTTATGACCGAAAACGAGAAGCCATCTATTTATTTTCTGTTTGCTTGTTTGGATATTCTATTCCAGAAGTCCTGGAGGAGCTGCCCCGACTAAATCCCGACTAAATCCCGACAAATCCCCGACCTAATCCCTACTCCCTTCCGACTTCCGACCTGCTATACTTGGTATAGTGGCAGGAATGCGCTAAATTGAATACTTTTCTACATAAGGCCCGGCATTAACCGGGCTTTTTTCATTCCTGCTGCAATATGGCGGCAGGAACATGGCTGGAGGTGAAAACACTTCCGGCCTTTTTCTTTGCCCGGTATTAGGAGGCCGGTATGCGCTGGGAGGCGTACATAGCAAAATATCCATGACACCGTTCAAATTCGCTGACTACCAAGAATTTGAACGGAGGAAAGGATATGACGAGAGTATTCATTTGGAAAAATAACAGCCCACAGGAATGGGAGGAAATCAGTTTTTCAGCGTTCAGTAAGGCACGCCGCAATGGTTGCTTTACTGGGCGCTTTTTTGTTGAAACAGTCAAAATGTTCCGTGATGAAGATGACCGCATTATCATGGAATGTTCTCGCAAAGATTTTGAAAAATACCAACAGGAGGACCGCCACAGCCGCTATCTCCAGGAACATGAGAAAAGTCGCTCTATATTCCCAGTTTCCCATGTGGGAGATCGTGACGGCACAGAGGAAGGTTATCAGGATACAGATTTGTTTGTGGATGAATCTGTTGATACTGCGGAACAAGCTATTCAGAATTTACTTCTTGAGGATTTACACCAAGCTCTATTGAAACTGAGTCCAGCAGAACGAGATTTTATATTGTCCTATTATGAAATGAAGATACCAAATGCAACTTGTTTAGCCCAACGATATGGTATTACTCGGCAAGCCGCAGATAAGCGATTGAAAAAAATTGAAGAAAAAATAAAAAAGTTGGTTGCGATTTTCTAAAAAAGTGGCAGTAGCAAGTGAGAGGGAAATCCTTTCACTTGCACCTTGACAACCTCATATACGAATCATTAAGTTTGATCCTCTTTGGGCGTAATTGCCGCTACATCAGCGGTATATTTTCTGAGAGCTGCCACTCACATAACAGGCCAACCCATTTTTGCTGTATAGATGAGTTTGCGGTTTATCAGAAATATATCAGGCTGGAATACATCGGATGGCATCCGGTCATGGCATAACAAGGAGGAAAGCTCTCTTACAGCCATAGTCCGAGCGTGATAACAACCGTCGCAGGCCATGGGTAAGACCAAACGAAGTGGAGGTGAAATTCCTGAGAAGCAGGCCAGCCACCTGCGGCTTAATGATTACCCAAATCCCTGGGGTGTCGTGGACAAGTAAGGGATAAAACAGGCGCTAAATTGAAGGAGACTCTGTAATTTGCAGAGCCTCCTTCTTACATAATCAAATCTCAAAACATAGGAGGATGAACATGAAAAAAGATTGGATTTATAAGCGTGGGGATTTATATTATGCCAATTTGAACCCTTATTTTGGATCAGAGCAAGGCGGCACCCGTCCTGTCCTGGTTCTTCAAAACAATGTGGGGAATTTTTTCTGCCCCACTTTGATCGTAGCTCCGCTCACCAGTAAATGGATTAAGAAAAAGGAGCTGCCCACACACTATGCACTGGAGAGCGTTCCAGAGCTTGGACTGAAATCTGTTGTTCTGCTGGAGCAAATTAAAACGATTGATAAAAGGCGTGTTTTATCGTACATTGGGCGCGTATCTCGCGAAGAAATGAGAGCGATTGATGATGCCCTGCAAGTTAGTTTAGATATTCATATTCCGGAGGAAATGGAGGCTCCGTAAGGCCACTTACCGGATAAAGGAGGCGTTTTTATGTTTGAAGCAAGAATTGCGGAATTGAACCGCTTTAATGAACAAAATCCTGTCAGCTATGACAAAAGGACCTATACGGTCGATGAGATTCAGGACATTCTGGGTATCAGTCGTCCCACAGCATATAATCTGGTAAAACAAGGTGTATTCCACAGCGTCAGAGTCGGCGGTCATATCCGCATTTCCAAAAAGAGCTTTGATGACTGGCTGGATCACACAGATGAATGATTTGTCAAGGATGCCGATCTCCAAATCGACATCCTTAACTTTTTTTCTGCTTTCTCTTACAATGAGGCCATAGCAAGAAAAACTTTATAGAGGAGGCAAAAGCCATGCAGAAACAAAGAGTAAAGACCAGTATGTCTGTACCAGAGATGGGCAAAATGCTTGGGCTTGGTAAAGTAGAATCCTACTGGTTGGTTAAAAAGAACTATTTCAAAACAATTCAAGTGGCCGGACGAATGAGAGTTATGCTGGATAGCTTTGAAGATTGGTATGCCGGCCAGTTCCACTATAAAAAAGTGGATGGTACACCGCCCGGAGAGAAATGGCGGCATACTACGATGTCAGTACCGGAAATGGCGGATCTTTTGGGGCTGAAATCTGGCACAGCTTATGACCTTGTTAAAAGGGGCTATTTTGAGACGACCTTGATTGATCGAAGAATTCGTATCATTACCAGCAGTTTTGAAGCCTGGTATCAAAAGCAAACTCATTATGTGAAAATCTCAGAAAGGAGCAATGAAAATGGCATCTATCGTGAAGCGTAAAAGCAAATATTCTGTGGTGTATGATTACACAGATGAAAACGGAAAACGCAGACAGCGTTGGGAAACCTTCAGCACAAATGCAGAAGCAAAAAAACGAAAAAAGCAAATTGAGTATGAGCAGGACTCTGGAACCTTCTTTATTCCTACGGCAAAGACCCTGAACGATCTGCTCGATGAATATATGTCCATCTATGGTGTAAATACCTGGGCAATGTCAACATATGAAAGCCGCCGTGGCCTGGCGAGAAACTACATAACTCCTATTATCGGAGATATGTTACTATCCGACATCACTCCAAGGATGATGGATAAGTATTACCGCGATCTGCTCTCTGTGAAAACGGTAAGCGTCAACAACCGCAAACCCACAAGCGAATATCTGACCCCGCATACAGTAAGAGAAATTCACAAGCTACTTCGCAGTGCCTTTAATCAGGCGGTGCGTTGGGAACTAATCAGCCGTAACCCTGTCCTGAATGCGACACTTCCCAAAGAAGAACATAAAGAACGGGATATATGGACTGCCGAAACTCTGAGCAAGGCTATGGAAGTCTGTGATGATCCTATCCTCTCCCTTGCCTTAAATCTGGCGTTCTCCTGCTCCTTACGCATTGGCGAAATGCTGGGCCTTACCTGGGACTGTATTGATATTGCACCACAGAGCATAGAAAATGGTTCAGCTTATATATTCGTCAACAAAGAGCTGCAACGGGTTACACGAGGTGCATTAGACGATTTGAGCGACAAAGGTGTTATTAAGAAGTTTCCACCTTGCATAGCCAGTACCCATACTGCTCTGGTCCTGAAAGAGCCTAAAACCAAAACCAGTATTCGCCGTGTGTACCTGCCGAAAACAGTTGCCTATATGCTGGTAGAGAGAAAAAAAGAAATCGACGAGCTGATGGATCTGTTTGGAGACGAATACATCGACAATAACCTGGTCTTTTGCTCCAGCAATGGCCGTCCGATGGAAAGCCAGGTGATTAACCGTGCTTTCAATAAACTTATCAAAGAAAACGGACTGCCTCATGTTGTATTCCATTCTCTCCGCCACTCCAGCATCACCTACAAGCTGAAACTCAATGGCGGCGATATGAAATCCGTCCAGGGCGACTCCGGTCATGCTCAGGTAAAAATGGTTGCAGATGTCTATTCTCACATCATCGACGAGGATCGCTGCATAAACGCTCAGCGATTGGAGGAAGCATTTTATTCCTCTAAGACTCCTGATCCCGTTGAAGATACAGAGCCAGAAACTGCGGATACTGCCGTCACTGAAAGTGATGAAAGTGATGCAGCGAAGATACTGGAACTGCTTAAAAATCCCGAAACTGCCGCACTGCTCAAGCAGCTGGCAAAAGCTTTATAAAGTCCCTCCCTCAGAAGAACGCCTCTCACTTTGTGAGAGGTTTTCTTCGTTTGAACCACTTTGCACAGTGACCAAACACTTTTTTTGTTAGCAAGGTTCTGAAAGCATTTTTGAGCGATGTTAGCAAATTCGCGATTTTGTTTGCAACTTCCTCTAATTTCTGCTAACAAATGTTTGCAAGTTCCTTTGGTAAAAATCGAACCTCTGACTTACCGCCTTTCTTAGCAAAAGGCCAAATCTCGTTAGCAAATGTTAGCAAACCAAGGTTTTTTGCAAAAAAGCCACAAAAGCCGCAGAAATAAGAAAAGCCGAAAACCCTGATAAATCAAAGGTTTTCGGCGTGTTTGCTGGCGTCCCTGGCGGGATTCGAACCCACGGCCTTTCGCTTAGGAGGCGAACGCTCTATCCTGCTGAGCTACAGAGACATCTATTCAATTAAAAATGGTAACAGTCACTTTTCATCGTAAGGCGGCTGGTAGAGCATAACCTTAGGAGGCGCTTATTATATCCATTTAACTATAGGAACATATGCACAATTGTTAGTATACCGAAAATATCGTTATTTTGCAACCTTATTCCTCGGGAAAATTAATATACCCCTGTAACCAGATGACACCCTTGAAACGGCGTCCCACCTGAGGTTCTCCGTAGATATCTTTTTCATTGATACATACATCAAAAGATAATTCATTGCACAGAATCGTAAGAATATATACCTTTTCTCCCGTGACATCGTTGGTTGCCAGACGAAGTTCCGTAATCTCACCTAGTACAGAGTACTGGTCGCACTCCACGCCGTAGGGCATAAAATAAGTATCCACCAGACTGAAAATATCATCCTTCTGGATCCTGCGGGAAATGGTGGTGTACATATCCATATCTTCCAGCGTCAGGGTCTCAATAGCATCTTCGTCTCCCTGTCTGGCAGCTGCCAGAAGTTTGTTACGATTGGCGGAGTCTTTTTTTACCCGGAGGACCTGTTCTTCATCTTTTTTGATGGGTAACAGGATACTTCCGGTCAGGGACAGGCCGGATAAGGTCAGTGTGGTACCGCGGATGGGTAATTTTCCGGTACTCTGAGCCTTGATGTAGGGAATCCGGTTCCGCAGATAGAAAATTAAAGAGATTCCCACCTTGATATCATCGCAGATACCAGCATAGGAATCCTTCTCCGCATGACGTTCCACAGAGACATCTTCATAAGAAGTAATGCCGCTTCCCGTCAGATACGGATAATAATATTCATAGATAAACTTATCGTTATCATCAAATTCTCCACAGACAGCCACACCAAAGGTACCGGATTCTATGGCTCCTCTGGTTGCGGTGTGATTTTTGCTGAATTCACCCAGAAGGATACCCTCCTGATTCATGGTATATGCGCGATGATCGGAATTCATGATCACGTCTGTCAGTAATTCTTTTAATTTCTTACGGTCCGTATATTCACTGAACCCGATAGCTCTCATATATTTATGCAAAACATCACCCTCTTTCTGTCTGCGGTTTCATTCACTCCCTTCATACAAAGTATATCTTTCCTGCAAGCAGTCATATATACTTTGCATGGTTGAGAGTTATTCTATCATTTCTTAGGCAGGACTTTCTCCTTGCCACCCATGTAAGGACGCAGAGCAACAGGAATGTTCACGCTGCCATCCTCATTTACGTTGTTCTCCAGGAATGCGATCAGTCCTCTGGGAGAAGCCAGTACGGTATTGTTCAGTGTGTGTACCAGATAAGTTCCGTTTTCACCCTTGGTACGGATACCCAGACGTCTTGCCTGTGCATCACCCAGGGTAGAACAGGAACCAACCTCAAAGTACTTCTTCTGTCTGGGGCTCCATGCTTCTACGTCGCAGGATTTTACCTTCAGATCTGCCAGATCACCACTACAACACTCCAGAGTACGAACGGGTACATCCAGGCTGCGGAAGAATTCTACGGTGTAAGACCACATCTTGTTGTACCAGTCCATGGAATCCTCGGGCTTACACAGTACTACCATTTCCTGCTTTTCGAACTGGTGTACGCGGTACACACCTCTCTCCTCGATTCCGTGAGAACCTACTTCCTTACGGAAGCAAGGAGAATAAGAAGTCATGGTAATGGGCAGGCTCTTCTCTTCTACAATCTGACCCTTGAACTTACCGATCATGGAATGCTCGGAAGTACCGATCAGGTACAGATCCTCTCCTTCAATCTTATACATCATAGCTTCCATTTCTGCGAAGCTCATAACGCCGTTTACTACGCTGCTGCGGATCATGAAAGGAGGAATGCAATAGGTAAATCCCTTATCGATCATGAAGTCTCTTGCATAGCTGATCATTGCAGAATGGATTCTTGCTGCATCACCCATCAGATAATAGAAACCATTACCGCTGGTACGTCCTGCGCTCTCCTTGTCCAGACCGTTCAGACGATCCAGGATATCTGCATGATAAGGAACCTCAAAATCAGGAACTACGGGCTCGCCGAATTTCTCGATCTCTACGTTCTGGCTGTCGTCCTTACCGATAGGCACAGATTCATCAATGATATTGGGGATGACCATCATGATCTTGGTGATCTTCTCCTGCAGTTCGGTCTCGGAAGCTTCCAGTTCAGCCAGACGCTTTGCACCGGCAGCTACTTCTGCTTTCTTGGCTTCTGCCTCTTCCTTTTTGCCCTGACCCATCAGTGCACCGATTTCTTTGGAAATACGGTTTCTGGAAGCACGCAGATCATCTGCTTCCTGCTTTGCCTTTCTGCTCTCGGCATCCAGTGCGATCACCTCATCTACCAGGGAGAGCTTTTCATCCTGGAATTTTTTACGGATGTTCTCCTTGACCACCTCGGGATTTTCTCTTAAAAATTTAATGTCTATCATGACTTCCTCCATTCTGCCATTCTGATCTGAACAGCATTATTCTAATCCTTTTTCAATATACACATTCAGAACTTTCACAAGATCCAGTATCTTCTCTTCTTTTAATTTCTGTCCGTTTTTATCCCGGATAATCCGGATCACAGGACGATCCTGGAAATCTTTGTTCTGCGATACTACGATTGCTTCTTCTCCGTCGTTAGTCAGTACATGACTTCCGGCGGGATAGACTGCTGTAAAACTTAAAAACGCGTCTACTATTTTACCATTATATTTCACATTTTTAAAGCTTTTTAAATATTCTACTGCTTCATAGACTCTGCTACGTCTCTGGGCAATACCACAGATCATTTCATCAAAGGCATCACATACGGCTACAATCTGACAGGAAAGTGGAATCTCCGCTTCTTTGAGTCGAAGCGGAAATCCGGATCCGTCCAGTCTCTCATGGTGATACAGGATGATTTTTTTTACTTCATCTGAAATCCATTCCTCATCTTTTACAGAAGTATATCCATATACCGGATGTTTCTTATACTCTGCCAATGCTTCCGGATTCATATCTTCCATGGATTTCCCTTCATAATCCAAAGTCGTATATCGAAGTCCGATATCATGCAGCAGGCATCCTACACCGATATCATGAATTACCTGCTTATCCACATTCATCCGAAGTGCCGTCAGGATAGCTAGAGAACTCAGACTGATGGAATGTTCGTAAATATCAGCACTTCGTTCCTTAATATCAAATACTTTTTCTACAACTTCTTTTTCATCCAGAATATTGGTAATGATCTCATCCGCTGCCTGGGTCAGCCCCTGCAATTCTTTGTTATTCTGGTAAGTATGTCTCTCCAGAATACTTTTTACTTTACTTCTTATCGTTTTTTCTATATCGTTTTTAAGTATTACGATTTCGTTGGCCTCGTCTTCTTTTACGTAGACCTCCAGAATACCCATTTCCTCGATTTTATCGATATACTCTTTTTTTAATACTGCGCCTTCCGGTAGAATGATCTGATAATCCCAAGTCATCAATGACTGTGCAAGAATTTCGTTTCCGGTCAGCTCGCTCAGTTTCATTCTCTTCATATATAAACCTCTTTACTTATTCTCCCATTGCCATGGCAAGTGCTTCTGCTTCTTCTGCCCCCAGATCAATAGCACACTGGCCAAGCTTGATTTCTTTTGTATAAGAATAACAGCCTTCGGAACTGTGTACAGAATTGATAATAAAACCATTATTATTCTCATCCAGCAGAGCCAGTGAAAAACTCAGCTGCCCACCCATCTGGTTGAATGCATCGTACTTCACCAATCCCATTTTCTGATAAGCGGATTCCATATTCTTATATAAAGTGCGGATATCTTTCTTATTTTTCTCTGTATTTGCTTTTAGGAATTTATTGTCTTCATACAGACCGGCGATATCCTTTTCCAGACTTGCTCCATCTTTACCACTGAGGAATTTGTCCAGTCTCTTTTTTAATTTGCTTGTTTTTCTGATCTGAACGATCAACAGGATCAAAAAGATGATCAACAGTAAAATCACTGCACCCATTCCGATCAGAAGGTAGCCCATGTCAAATTCCCCCAGACCGATCTGATTCAAAAAAGTACTACTCATATTATTAACCGTGCCTTTCTTTCGTGCATCTTCTTTTCTCTTATTTATTCAGTACATCCAACAGTCTGTCCAGATCTTCATGATTGTAAAATTCAATTTCAATCTTACCGGATCCTTCTCCCCTGGATGTCACAGTAACTTTTCTGCCAAGTTTCTGCTTCAATTTTTCTTCAATATCCTGATAGATTACCTGCATGGTCTTGTCATCTGTCTTCTTGGGCTTTGCCGGTTTATGTAGATTCTTTACCAATTTTTCCACATCACGGACACTCAGCTTTTCATCAAAAATACGCTGGGCCAGATTGTACTGTTCTTCCGGATTCTCTACAGCCAGCAAAGCTCTTGCATGTCCGGTGCTGATCATTTCATCTACCACCATACGCTGTACATCTTCATTCAGTTTCAACAGACGAATGGAGTTGGTTACTGCAGCACGGCTCTTGGATACTCTCTCTGCCACTTCATCCTGTTTCAGGTGAAACTCTGTTAAAAGTCTCTTGTATGCCTGTGCTTCTTCAATAGGATTCAGATCTTCACGCTGAATATTCTCAATCAGGGAAATCTCTACAATTTCCTGTTCCGTATAATTACGAATGATAACAGGAACTTCCTTCAAACCTGCCAACTTGGCTGCACGCCATCTTCTCTCACCAGCAATAATCTCATAATAATCCTTACGATCCTGTACCAGAATCGGCTGCAACAGACCAAACTGTTTGATAGAATCCGCCAGTTCCTGTAATGCATCCTCATCGAAATTCTTACGAGGCTGTTCTCTGTTCGGCTCTACCTTTGTAATTTTCACAAGGGTCTGCGGTTCCTTTTCTTCCGTTGTTGCTTTGCTTTTTGCTTTGGCTACTGCTTCTTTCTTTGCCTTTGTTTCCCCTAATGCATTGGGTATCAGGGAATCCAGACCTTTTCCCAATCCTCTTGCTGCCATACCGTTTTCTCCTATACTCTTCTCTTCTATTTATTCTTTATAACTTCTTCTGCCAACTGCATGTATGCTTCTGCTCCGGCTGATTTAGGATCATACATATTGATAGGCATACCATAACTGGGTGCTTCCGCCAGTCTGATATTTCTGGGAATCAATGTATTATACACCTTTTGATTCAAATTTTGTTTAACATTTTCTACCACCTGCATAGACAGATTGGTACGGGAATCATACATAGTGAAAACAACACCGTCAATATTGAGATTAGGATTCAATCTTTCTTTTACCAGATTGATAGTATGGATCAACTGACTCAATCCTTCCAAAGCATAATACTCGCACTGAATGGGAACCAACACACTATCCGCTGTAGTCATGGAATTGATGGTCAGCATATTCAAAGAAGGAGGACAATCAATAATAATAAAATCATAATCATCCTTAACGTAATCCACTTCGTTCTTTAATATGAATTCCTTCTTATCTACACCAATCAGTTCGATCTCAGCCGCTGCAAGATTTACATTGGAAGGAACTACGGATACATTTTTAATAACATTTGAGATAATACAATCTCTGATGGAACACTCTCCCAGAATTAACTCATAAATGGTATCTTCCAGTTCATTTTTTTCAATTCCAAATCCACTGGTAGTATTTCCCTGAGGATCTGTGTCGATTACCAATACTTTCTTTCCTTTTGCAGCCAGAGATGCAGACAAATTAATGGACGTAGTTGTTTTACCTACGCCACCTTTCTGATTCGCTATTGCAATAATTCTACCCATACTTATTTTTCACCATGTCCTTCTTAATGATTTAGCCGTGCAAACCTCTGGACTGTCTGTCCATATCCTCTACAACGATATCATAGATTTCACCGAGAGAAGCACAATACTCAAGAACCTTCCAGGGTTCATTGGTATGAAAATGAATTTTGATCAGTTCTTCATCTCCTACTGCCAGCAGACAATCACCTTTGAAATGTTCTGTGATATAGTCGTTGATCTCATCTTCATCCAGATCTGTTCCTTCAATTAGTAATTGTGTATCATATTTGAATTCTAACATTATAAAATCCTCCATTCTGTGATACAAACCACTCTATAATAATAGCATGAGCATTTCTATGTTACAAGGAAAAAATGCTACAAAAAGTTGATACTTTATACTCATTTGTTCTGTTTTTTACTAGATGTTGTATTCTTATATCTATGTTTTTTCCAGTAAGCATCATGTTTCACACCAAATATGTAAAATGTTTCACATTTTTACCCACTATATCTTGGGTTGTAATGTTTCACGTGAAACATTATCTTGTATAATTTTCTTATACATGGATAGAATGTTTCACGTGAAACATTCTATCCATAAATATCTATATATAGTGATCAAATAAAAGATATTTGTGTATCTTGTTTTGTTATAATTCCTATGATAGGATAACTAAAAAGAATGTGAGGTACGCAAGCTATGGCTATTGATAAAGTAAAAGAATATTTTAACCCCCTTCATATGGAAGATCACATTTTAGAATTTGATGTATCCAGTGCTACTGTAGAACTGGCTGCAGAAGCTCTCCACTGTGAAGGGAAAAGAATTGCAAAAACAATGTCTTTCTTGGTTGGAGAACAACCTATTCTGATTGTAACAGCCGGTGATACTAAAATTGATAATGCAAAATACAAACACTTCTTTGGTGCAAAAGCTAAAATGATACCGGGAGAGGAAGTAGAAGCAATCATCGGACATGCCATCGGTGGTGTATGTCCTTTTGCAGTGAATGATAATGTGAAAATATACTTAGACGAATCTTTGCAAAGATTTGAAACTGTATTTCCAGCTGCAGGAAGTCCTAACAGTGCAATTGAATTAACAATCCCTGAATTAGAAAAATACTCAAACTTCCTGCAGTGGGTAGATGTCTGCAAAGGTTGGCAGGAACCTAATACAATTTAATCAGATTATTTTTGATAGCAAACACAGCTGCCTGTGTTCGATCAGATACATCAATTTTTTTAAAAATATTAGAAATATGATTTTTTACTGTTCTCTCACTGATATTCAGAGATGTTGCAATCTCCTTATTGAACATTCCATTAGCAACTTCAATAAGCACCTCCAACTCTCTATTCGTCAGACTGTTGATTTTTCCTTTGTCAATATCTCTGGATACCAGTCGGCTGTTCAATGCCGGTACCAGACTGGGTTGAATATAAGTTTCTCCCTGCATAATACAATTAATGGCTTTTTTCAGTTCTGCGGATTCTGCATCTTTCATGATATAACCATCTATACCAATGTCCACAGCCTTCAAAAGATATTCAACTTCATTATGTACCGTTAATACCAATACTTTAACAGAGATGTTTTTCTTCTTAATCTCCTGCAGCACTTCTATTCCGTTCATAACAGGCATGTTAATATCCAAAAGCAGTATATCAGGATGAACAGAAAGTAACTGCTCCATACATTCTACACCATTATTAGCTTCGGCAATCACAGAGATTGTACCGTCAAATTCCAGTAATTGACGGATTCCTTCTCTCATAAGAACATGATCATCTGCTAACATAACTTTTATACTCATATATATCCTCACTTACTTGTGTATGCTTATACTTTGTCCTAGCTGTTCTTTTTTACAGCTGAATGTAAATCTAAGGGAATTTTAATATCTATCGTAGTTCCCCGACCAATCGCAGAACTGACATGAATTGTACCGTTCAGCAGATTGACACCCTCATGGATCAATGCTAATCCAAAATGACTGTTTGCTTTATCTTCCGCTTCTTCCATGGTAAATCCCTTACCATTATCTTGTATTAAAATTTCATATTTCTGCTCCGTTTTTTTACAATGAAATAATACCTTGGTAGCCTGTGAATGTTTTTTTATATTTAACAGACATTCCTGAACCACACGGTATAAGGTAATGCAAAAATAATCATCTGTTTCACATGAAACATCATCAATTTCTACATCCATTATGTAATCTTTGTCAGCATTCAAAAAGTCCAGTAACCTCTCAAAAGAAGCCTTTAATCCCAGATCATCAAATGTCATAGGACGCAGATTGAAGATAGTACTTCTGATATCTTCAATGACATTATGTAATCCTTTACTTACAGAATTCAATTCCATCTTTGCTCTGGCAGGATCCTTATCAATATATAAGGAAGCCAGTTCAATCATATGAACAAGATGGGCAATATTCTGCAATGAAGTATCATGAAGTTCGGAAACAATTCTTTTTCTCTCCGTCTCCAACATCTCCATCATTTTCTTACCATTTTCTGTATTGCAACTACACTCATTCTTTTGTACATTTTCATCAATGTTCATATATCACCTTATAGAACATATGTTCTTCTTTTTGAATATTCCATTATATTTATCATATAGGAATAATAATATTGTGTAAAACTTTTTTTATTAATAAAAATAAATCTTAACACAATTTTTACATTGTATGATGCCAGGGTCAAAAGGTCTAAGCCCACATGAGCTTGCTCATAAGTGGGTGAAAGACCTTAGGACCCGCCCCGATATGAGCATAAAAGTGGGATGATAATCCCACGATATGCGAATATTGGGGTAGGATTGTGGGAGTGCGTAGCACGTAACAATCCGTAAGCATCAGAGTCGGGGGCTTTTGACCCCGACATCATTATATTCTCTTCGTTTTATGACAAAGGTTCTTTGGATGGCAATCCCGCTTTTCTGGGATATTTGGCAGGTGTGGACTTTTCCTTTGTAATAATAAACAGATTCCGATAAATATCCGAATCGGGAAGTGTAAATTCAACCTGTCCATCCATTTTTCCACCAAGTATCTTCACAGCATGCTGTGCGGCATTCATCTCTTCTGTTATTTTTTCAGATTTATAAGAGATAAATTTGCCGCCGACCTTTACAAAAGGAAGGCAATATTCTGACAATGTGGAAAGATTTGCTACTGCCCTGGATACACAAAGATCATATTTTTCTCTGCATTTTCCAGGCTTTGCAAAATCTTCCGCACGTCCGTGAATTGTCTCCACTCCGGTAAGTCCCAATGTAGCAATCACTTCATTTAAAAAGTTAATTCTCTTATTCAGGGAATCCAGCAGTGTCACCTGCAGATCCGGAAATGCAATTTTCAAAGCAAGTCCAGGAAATCCAGCACCGGTTCCCACATCAATGACTGTTTTATTCTGCGTAACATCATAGGCTTTGCAGAGGGATATGCTGTCCACAAAATGTTTTTTCATAACTTCGTCGTATTCCGTAATTGCTGTAAGATTCATGACCTCATTCCATTCCACCAACATTTCATAATATTTCAAAAACTGTTGGATCTGTTCATCACTTAAAGTCACACCCAGCGCTTTACAGTCTTTTTCAAATTGTTCTGTATTATAATCTGCCATGTATTCCTCCGCAGTATTCTACTTTGTTGCTTTATAATGTTCCAGATATACCAGTAAAACAGAGATATCTGCAGGAGATACTCCTGAGATACGGGAAGCCTGTCCTACCGAAACTGGACGGAATTCCTTCAGCTTCTGTCTCGCTTCCAGACGAAGGGACGGAACTTCATCATAGTCCAATGTCTCTGGAATCATTTTTTTCTCCATCTTGCGATACTGTTCTACCTGACGCTTCTGTCTTATAATATATCCTTCATATTTAATTTCAATTTCCACCTGTTCCACAACAGCAGAAGGCAAAGGATGTCTCTCCTTATCAATCGGAGCCAATGCTGCATATCCCAGCTCCGGTCTGCAGATCAGTTCTGCCAGAGTTGCCGCCGTTTTCAGAATCGAACTTCCGCTCTCTTCCAGAAAATGCTGAATTTCCTTATTGGCTCCAACAGAAGTATTTTTCAAACGCTGAATTTCACGATCGATCAGCTCCTCTTTTTCCACTAATGCATCATATTCCTGCTGAGAGATCAATCCAATCTCGTATCCTTTCTTACGCAGACGCAGATCCGCATTATCCTGACGAAGTAACAGACGATACTCTGCTCTGGAAGTCATCATACGATAAGGTTCTCTGTTATCCTTGGTCACCAGATCATCAATCAAAACTCCGATATAACTTTCGGAACGATCCAATATCAAAGGATCTCTATGCAAAACAGACATAGCTGCATTAATACCGGCGATCAATCCCTGGGATGCAGCCTCTTCATATCCACTGCTTCCGTTGAACTGTCCGCCACTGAACAGACCATTGATATTCTTAAACTCCAGAGAAGGATTTAACTGTTTTGCATTGATACAATCATATTCGATGGCATAGGCATTTCTTACAATTTCACAATGTTCCAATCCCGGAACCGTACGATACATAGCTAACTGTACATCTTCCGGCAGAGAAGAAGACATGCCGCCAACGTACATTTCATTCGTGTGCAGACCTTCTGGCTCGATAAATACCTGATGTCTCTCTTTTTCGGCAAATTTAACGACCTTGTCCTCAATGGAAGGACAATATCTGGGACCGGTACCCTCAATAATACCGGCATAGATAGGAGAACGATCCAGATTATTCCGAATGATCTCATGGGTATTCTCATTAGTATAAGTCAGCCAGCAGGAAGCCTGTTCCTTCTGTACCGATTCCGGATCCGTAGAGAAAGAAAAGGGTACAATCCTCTCATCACCGAGCTGCTCTTCCATCTTGGAAAAATCAAGAGAACGCTTGTCCATTCTGGCGGGAGTTCCTGTCTTAAAACGACGCATTTCGATTCCCATAGCTTTCAAAGAATCCGTCAGATGATTGGCTGCCTGTAGTCCGTTCGGCCCAGTGTAAGTAATGGATTCTCCGCACAGGCATCTGGCCCGCAGATAAGTTCCAGTGCAGAGAACAACAGCCTTACATTCATAGATAGCACCGGTAAAAGTCTTTAAACCGGTAATCTTTTTCTTGTGATCTTCGGTCTCTTCCCAGAGAAGTTCACAGACCTCCGCCTGCTTGATCAGAAGATTTTCCTGATTTTCCAGCACTTTACGCATGGCTCTGGAATATTCCGCCTTGTCCGCCTGTGCCCGCAGGGAATGTACTGCCGGTCCCTTGGACACATTCAGCATTTTCGACTGAATAAAAGTCTTATCAATATTTTTACCCATCTCTCCACCCAGAGCATCCAATTCTCTGACCAGATGTCCCTTGGAAGATCCTCCTACATTAGGGTTACAGGGCATCAATGCAATACTGTCTACACTTACTGTAAAAATTACTGTCTTCAGACCCAGTCTGGCGCAGGCCAGAGCAGCTTCACATCCGGCATGACCGGCACCTACTACACACACATCTACTTGTTTCTTTAGTTCCATAGTATTTTTCCTTCTGGTTGTTACTTACCCATACAAAATTTAGAGAAAATCTCATTCACCACATCTTCATCCACTTCTTCTCCTATGATCTTACCCAGAGAAGCATAGGCACTGGTCAGGTCAATGGAATAAAAATCTTCCGGCATTCCATCCTCAATACTTTGTTCTACCAGCTGCAAACTGTTCAAAGCATCCTGCAGGGCCTCTTTATGTCTGAGATTTGTTACAACCAACTCATTGTTATGCCTTAATTTTCCTTCGAAGAACATATTGCGGATTGTTTCTTCCAATTCTTCCATTCCGGAATTTTCCGAAGAAGGATCAATAGTAGAAGTACGAAGAATCTGAATCTCTCCGGTATGCTCCAACACCTTTTCCAGAGTTTCTTTCAGACTTTCTTCTGTGATTTTATTCTCCAGATCCGATTTATTCAACAGAATAATTGCCTTTTTCCCTTCCAATAAGGGGATGATATTCTGATCATCCTCATCCAGAGTTTCTGATGCATCTACCACATACAGAATCAGGTCTGCTTCCACGGCATATTTTTTGGCACGTTCTACACCGATCTTTTCTACTACATCCTGTGTCTCATGGATTCCCGCCGTATCGATCATATTCAGACTGATGCCATGCAGATTGATGGTCTCATGCAAGGCATCTCTGGTGGTTCCGGCAATCTCCGTGACAATGGCTCTGTCCTCTCCCAACAACATATTCAGCAGAGAAGATTTTCCGGCATTGGGCTTTCCAACAATAACTGTGGATATGCCTTCTTTCATTAGTCTGCCGTTATCTGCGGTTGCCAATAATTTTTGAATTTCTTTTTCGAAACCTGTGACTTTTTCAGCTAATTGTTCCGGATATCCTTCCAGGCTGATATGCTCCGGATCATCCAATGCCGATTCTATAAAAGCAATCTGATATAAAATATCTTCCCGCAGGCTGCGAATCTTGTCCGAAAGTCTTCCCTTCAACTGGCTGACCGAAGAAGAAAGCGCATATTCGTTCTGGGAATGGATCACGTCAATAACCGCTTCCGCCCGGGATAAATCAATTCTGCCGTTTAGAAAAGCTCTCTTGGTGAATTCACCCGGTTCTGCCAGTCTGGCACCGGCCTGCAGCACTGTCTCCAATACTTTCTGCATCACCAACACACCACCATGACAGTTGATTTCCACCGTGTCTTCCATCGTATAGCTTTTTGGTGCTTTCATTACAGAGGTCATAACCTCATCAATGATATTCTCATCTTTATCAACAATATATCCATAATGGATCATATGACTCTGTACCTTTGTCAGAATCTTTTTCCCGGATGCGGAACGGAAAATACTATCTACTATATATATGGCATTTTCACCACTGATTCTTACAATTCCGATTCCGGAATCTGATAGAGCCGTGGCAATGGCTGCTATTGTTTCCTTTTCATAATTTTCCATACTGTTTCTAATGCCTTTCCATGAACTGCCAACATCTATTTAGCATCAAACACTCTTCCTGTAGGAACCAGCGTCGATTCGTCTCCCGCATAACCAGTCTGTACATACTCCACCATATGATCTTCTCCCAGATATTTATAGAGAAGATATCTGCGCTCTCTCTGATCACCTTCTTTGTATGCAAAGCAATCATCAGACGCTGCGCCATCCATTAATTTATAATAGGCCTCTACCAGATCCTCATAAGAGATCGGTGCTCCGGATACTTGTAAATCATGACTTTCATTCAATCCCTTTACAAATAAAATAGGATGCTGTCTGCCGGTTTCGTTCTCGTTTTTTTGAGCTACTTTTACTGCTTCACCTTCTATGTTATATCCATGATCCGATAGTATGATAATGACAGAATTATCATAAACTCCCGCTTCTCTTAGTTTATTCAGATAAGCCATAGTAACAGTCATAGAAGATTCAATAGAAGTATAATAATCTGCATCATCTATTACGTTTACATCCTTATCAAAATAGAACGGAACATGTGCCCCCATTAAATGAATTAATTTAAATCTTTTTCCATCTACATAGGTTATATCATCTTCCTGTACATCCTTATAAAAATCATCATTTCTCCAGGAAAATAACTCTTCATCTTTGGAACTCATTTCCTGATTTTTGAGCATACTTACATTAAACCAGCAATACGGTTTTAATACATAAGGTGCGTATTTCATTCCCACCATTTTAATAATTCTGGTATTAAACAAAGAACGATCCCAAAGAGAAGATTTCGTATAAGTTATATTATTAAAAGCACCATCCATGACGCCTTTTTCAAATTTATATTCGTCATCATAATTACTTAAAGTATAACCCTGCTCACGCAAATAATTAAAAAAAGGAGAACTCTTAAAAATTCGATTTCTATAATCTATAAAAGGTTCTTTATTTTCAAACCATTCTCCAGAAAGTATTAACGGTAAAGAATGCTCCGTGTATGCATACCCTGACATTGCGTTATTATAAAAAGTAAAATCATTCATTGCATCTTCATATTCCGGATGCTCCTGCCACACTTGCCAGAAGCATTCTTCATCCACAGCATCTAATAAGAAAATAATAAAATTAGTATCTGTAGACATTTCAAACTGATCTACTTTTGTAAATCTTGCATATTCTTTTTTTTCAAAAATATTATTATTAATAGAAAGAACTGTAATCGTACTTACTAAAATCAATAATAAGAAAACACTTATATAAGAAACCGCCTTTTTTATCCTGTCATATTTTAAGACTATAAATAAAATCAGACAAACAATTGCTATGATCACCCACACAATAGTAGATTTTACAAACTGTGATTGATATAAACTCCAATTCACATCTGTTCCATCTAAAGGAGGTAAATTTTTAACCATATAGTTTCCCTGAATATAACAGGCTACAGTACCGGTAAAATAGCAATATAAAACAATTTTATAAGCAACATTTCCAAACAGATATACAACTAAAAAACCAACTATACTAAACAAAAGAAACAAAAAGAAATCCTTTATAATAAAAGGAAAAAGTAAATAAACATCATACCAAAATTCATCCACATTATTAATATAGAGTTCCAAAGGTGCATATATAAAAATCATAAAACAAAATGTCAGAGACAGAAAAAAAGCAGGCTTTAATTCTGCAAGCATCTTTCCATTATTCCATTTCTTCTGTAACCAACTTTTCATTCCTGTAAATCTCCTTAAAAATATAGATAAATTATACTCCAAAAAGCCAGGAGTTGTAAATAAAAGCCGGTACATAGAATAAATTCTAATACCGGCTTTTGTCTTTTTCGTGCTTTCCTGTAATTATCTCTTCAGAGTAACTACAACTCTTCTAAAGGGCTCTTCTCCCTCACTATGAGTAGTAACATATTTATCATTCTGCAGTGCGGAATGAATAATTCTTCTCTCATAAGGATTCATAGGCTCCAGAGATATGCTTCTCTTGGTTCTCTTAACCTTATATGCAATGTTCTTTGCAAGATTCTCAAGAGTTTCTTTTCTGCGCTGACGATAGTTCTCTGTATCAACCTTTACATGAATGTACTCTTCAGATTCTTTATTGACTACCAGAGATACCAGATACTGTAAGGAATCCAGTGTCTGTCCTCTCTTACCGATCAGAACACCCATCTCGTTACCGCTTAACTCGATGTCCATGCTCTTCTCTTCTTCGTTGTAATTAATATCAATGGCAACTTCCATGTTCATTGCCTGAAATACATCATTTAAAAATACTCTGGCAACTTCTTCTACAGAGCTTTTCTTTACTGCAGCCTTGATTACAGCGGGCTTTGCCCCGATTCCGAGGAATCCGGAAGAACCTTCTTCCACTACCTGATAATCCAACTTGTCACTGGTAACACCCAGCTTCTGACAAGCTTCCGTAATGGCATCACTGACTGTCTTTGCAGATACTTCGATCATGTCCATATTATTTACCTCCTCAATTAATCATAAGGAAAATTTATTTACGACTGTTCTTCTCGTTATAATCTCTGACCATATTTGCCTTGGCCATCATACTTCCGGGCTTAGCTTCTTTTACTTCGGAATAGCTGTCAGCAGATACTTCACTGTTATCGACCCTGGAAGAAATATTTGCTTTCTTCTGAATGTTCTTGGTATTCATGGAAGCGTAAGCATTCAGCTTATCCTGCTGTTCTTTCATCTTCTCCAGCTTTTTTGCACTCTTTGCTGAATTTTTCCTGATAATATCATCAAAATCCATCTTATCAATGTGTTTGTTAATAACGATCTGCTGGATACTTCTGACAACACTACCTGCTACCCAGTAAAGGCCCAGACCGGATGGTAATGTGAAGCAGAACCATGCAGACATCAAAGGCATGATCATATTCATGGTCTTCATGGAAGAAGCCATTGCTGCAGCCTGATCATTACCATTGTTAGAAGAAGTATCCTGCTGAGGCATCAGCTTTACGTTGATCCACTGTGTCAATGCAGACAAAACCGGAATAGCGATTGCACCGATTACCAGCAGCCATGCTCCGTTAGCCCATGCTTCCTTCAACACATAAGAAGGAGAGTTGCCGATATTCAGTCCTAAAAAATTATTATACTCTTCCAGCTTGCTTACCGTATTGGTCACATCTGCTGCAAGAGAAGGGAACTTCTCACTGATACTGGCAAAATCAGCGGTAGATGCCTTGTTCAGACAGTCAATGATCGTATTCTGTACATATTCACTGTGAGTGCCGGCTACAAAGCCTGAATTCGTGAACTGCTTACTGTACATAGCGGAATTACTCAGATTCTGAACCAGCTCTGTTGCACCGGCTGTATCAATAATATTATCTACCAGAGGGAAGAAGGCTTCCTTAACTCTGCCTACATAGGCCGGAATTGCATAAATTACACGATACAGAGCAAACAGAATAGGCATCTGGATCAGCATATACAGACAGCTGCCTGTAGGAGATACTCCATACTTGGCATAAACTGCCTGAATTTCCTGATTCTGTGCCAGCTGTGCATCCTGATCCTTACGATTCTTGTATTTTGCCTGAATTGCCTGAATCTCGGGATTCATTTTAGCAGAAAGTTTGGAGAATTTCTGCTGTTTGATGGTAAGAGGCATCATCAACAGGTTCACAACAATTGTAAAAAGGATGATTGCGAGACCGATATTAGGAATACCGATCATGTTCAGAACTTCGAAGATTCCTTCCATTATCTTACCAAGCAGCCAGGCTACCTGTCCGATAATGAATGTGGAATTCTGTGTCAAAAGAATACCGTTCATTTATCCTCCTAATATTTGCCACCTTCTATCGGATATTCTCAAGGTACAGGATCATATCCTCCTTTAGAGAAAGGATTACATCGAAGAATTCTCCATGCAGCCAGAAGTCCTCCCTTGATCACACCATATTTTTCAATGGCTTCCAGACCATATTGAGAACAACTGGGAACATAAGGACACTTCGTACCTTTGTACGGTGAAATATATTTCTGATAGAACCTAATCATGGCTATAACTAATTTTTTCATATACAAATTTTATTTAATTCTGATAAAAATAGATTTTTATCAGATGATGAAGTTTTGCAAGATGCAGCAGCGCACTTTCCGCTTCTTCATATCCTATAGAAGCTGCGGCCGGTCTTGCAATGATTACCATATCCAAACCACTATTGAATACACTTTCATGTAATCTGTAACTTTCTCTGACCAGTCGGGTAATTCTATGTCTTACGACACTATTACCGACTTTTTTACTTACACTGATTCCGATTCTGTTCTTATCAAGGCCATTTTCCTTCACATACATGATAAAGTACTTGTTGGCATAAGATCTGCCATTCTTGTACACAAAACGGAACTGCTGATTATTTTTTAATGATTCCGAAAACTGCATGCACTCCTCCAACCGTGAAAGTTAAGAGAAAAAAAGGTCACATTGCTGTGACCTATGCGGATAATTTCTTTCTTCCTTTTGCACGTCTTGCTGCTAAAACTTTTCTTCCACCGGGAGTACTCATTCTGGCTCTGAAACCGTGAACCTTGGAATGGGAACGCTTTTTAGGCTGAAATGTCATCTTCATGGAAAGGCACCTCCTTCTCTAAACCTTCTTATATAAAAAGGTAAACATATTTTTCAACATTTGGGCGCATAAAAAATGCGCCTTCCTTTCGGAAAATAGCATATTGATTGTAATGTAAAAACCAGTCAATGTCAAGCAAAATTCAATAAAAATGCTGAAAAATCAAGAGAAATAGGGCTTTCTGAAATTCATAAAATTTTTAAATCGAGTTATCCACATAGATATACACCATATTTACCCACAAACGAGTTATCCACAGCCTGTTGATTATTTGTGGATATTTATTTTTTTCACATGGATATTCTGTGTAAATCCGGTATAAAAGTGGACAAGTTTACCGTAATTGTGGATATCTCGAAATTTGTCGGATTTATCCACATATACACATCACTATCCACATCCCCTGTTAATATTCCCAGTTATGAACAACTTTATCAACAATATGTGGATAACTTTATCCATGACCTGTTCATAACTTACATTTGAATTATTTTTAATTCTATTATACAATGAAATGGAGTTTCGCACAGTGGGACTCTTAGCGGGAGGAAATCAATGGACGCAATCAAAGAAAACTGGACAACTGTCAAAGAAGCTGTCAGAAGAGAATACAGTCTCTCTGACATTTCTTATCATACATGGGTGGAGCCTTTGGAGTTTCATAATGTAGTGAATGATGTAGTGAGCATTATCATTCCCTCGGACCAGGCCCATGCCCTGAATTACATTTCATCAAAATATAAGAGCTTTTTTCAGGTAACTATTACCGAAATGTTCGATCATCCTTATGATATCAACTTTATCCTGGAGAAGGATGTCAAGGCAGAAGAACCTGCTGAGAATGAAATGGCTGTTCCCAATCAGATCTATGGTATTAATTATGAAGATGCCCATCTGAACCCTAAGTACAAATTCGATACCTTTGTCGTGGGAAGTAATAACAAATTTGCTCATTCCGCATCCCTTGCGGTAGCGGAATCTCCGGGAGAAGTCTACAATCCTCTCTATTTATATGGAGGTCCCGGTCTGGGCAAGACTCACCTGATGCATTCCATCGGACATTTTATTTTAGAACAGGATCCGGACAAAAAGGTTCTCTACGTTACCAGTGAGGAATTCACAAACGAAGTAATCGAATCCATTCGTAGTGGTAATGCGGCTTCCATGACCAAGCTGCGTGAGAAATACCGTAACGTGGATGTTCTCATGGTCGATGACGTACAATTTATTATAGGTAAGGAAAGTACCCAGGAGGAATTCTTCCATACTTTCAATGCCTTGCATGCTGCCCATAAACAGATCATTCTGTCTTCCGATAAACCGCCCAAGGAAATGGAAACTCTGGATGAAAGATTCCGTTCCCGTTTCGAATGGGGCCTGATTGCTGATATCCAGCCGCCCGATTATGAGACCCGAATGGCAATTTTACGGAAGAATGCAGAGACCTACGATCGTCAGATTGATGAAGAGATCATCAAATACATTGCCACAAATATTAAATCCAATATTCGTGAACTGGAAGGCGCGTTTAACAAGATCATTGCTTTTGCAAAATTAAATAAGGTAGATCTGACACTTTCTCTGGCCGAAGAAGCCCTGAAGGATGTCATCTACCCCAACAAGCCAAAGGAGATCACTCCTACTCTCATTATTAATGTAGTGGCAGAGCATTTTGGCGTAAAGCCGGAAGATATTACTTCCAAGAAGAGAAATTCCGAGTTCGTACAGCCCCGTCAGGTCGTAATGTACCTGTGCAGAGAGCTGACGGATACCTCCTTCACTAATATAGGAAAGCTTTTGGGCAAAAAAGACCATACAACGATCATTCACGGCGTAAATAAAGTGTCTGCGGAGATCCAGACGAACGAAGAACTTCGTAATAAAATCGATATTATCACAAAGAAGATAAATCCTTCTTAGAAGATATCTGTTAATAATTTTTCTTATTCTGAGGACAAGTTGTGTATATCTTTGGAATAAACGGTGCTCACCTGTTGATAACTTGTTTTAAGGTTCCGGAGCAGAATCTGGACGGTGTGAATAATCTGAGAGTTATTCTTAGGTTATTCTGCCAAATCCACTAAGATTTCCATTCCATTTTGCCTTGAAAAATAGTATAATAAGACTGGTTATGCACATATCAACACCCCTTATTAAGGTGACTACGAAATTCTTTTAATATTTTTATATAACGCGTATCCGCGCGTACGCAAATCAACCAGAAAGGAAGTTATGCACACATGAAATTAGTCTGTTCGAAAGCCAATCTTTTAAATGGCGTACAAACTGTATCAAAAGCTGTTCCCAGTAAGACTACCATGTCTATTCTGGAATGTATTTTAGTAGATGCTACCAATGGAGAGATCAAGTTAACTGCCAACGATATGGAACTTGGTATCGAGACTACCATAGAAGGACAGATCGTAGAAAAGGGTATCATTGCTCTGGATGCAAAAATGTTCCTGGAAATCGTACGTAAACTTCCTGACAGTGACATTACCATTGAGACTGATGCTTCCTTCAAGGTAGTTATTACCTGTGAAAAAGCAAAATTCACGATCATCGGTAAATCTGGTGAAGATTTCTCTTATTTACCGGCAGTAGAAAAAGATGACAGTATTGTCATGAGTCAGTTTACACTGAAAGAGGTTGTAAGACAGACCATCTTCTCTATCTCTGACAATGATAACAATAAGCTGATGACAGGTGAACTTTTTGATATTAACGGAGAAGAGTTCAAGATCGTGTCCCTGGACGGACACCGTATCTCCATTCGTAAGATCCAGCTGAAGAACAGCTATTCTCCGAAAAAGGTAGTTGTTCCCGGCAAGACTCTGAACGAGGTAAGTAAGATTTTACCCGGAGATGCAGACAGTGATGTAACGATTTCCTTTACGGAAAAACATATTGTATTTGAATTTGATAAGACCGTTGTAGTATCCCGTCTGATCGAGGGAGAATATTTTAAGATCGACCAGATGCTTTCCAGCGATTATGAGACCAAAGTAAGAGTCAACAAGAAAGAGTTCTTAAGCTGTATCGATCGTGCTACTCTTCTGGTAAAGGAAGGCGATAAGAAACCTATTATCGTAAATATCACAGACAGTGGAATGGAACTTAAAATCAATTCCGCTCTGGGAAGCATGAACGAAGAAATCGATATTCAGAAACAGGGTAAGGATCTGATGATTGGATTCAACCCCAAGTTCCTGATCGATGCTCTCCGTGTCATCGATGATGAGGAAGTGGATCTGTATATGGTAAATCCCAAGGCACCTTGTTTTATCAAGAATGCAGAGGAAAGCTATATTTACCTGATCCTTCCCGTGAACTTTACAACAGTTGCTTAAACTTAAGAACAGAGGTTAAATCAATGCATACGATCCGTTTAAAGGATGATTATATTAAGCTTGGTCAGGCATTAAAGGCAGCCGGTGTGGTAGAATCCGGTGTGGATGCCAAGTTCGCCGTACAGGATGGCCTGGTAAAGGTGAACGGACAGACGGAATTACAGCGTGGCAAAAAGCTGGTATCCGGAGATAAAGTGGAATATGATGGCGAGACCATCGTGATAGAATAAGCAGGTTACTATGATCATCAAATCAATCGAATTGGCAGATTACAGGAATTATGATTCTCTTGTCCTGCAGTTTGACCGGGGGACGAATATCCTCTACGGTGATAATGCCCAGGGCAAGACGAATATCCTGGAAGCAATCTATGTTGCTGCCACCACAAAATCGCATAAGGGAAGCAAGGACAGAGAAATTGTTAATTTCGACAAGGAAGAGGCCCATATCAGAACCTATCTGGAAAAGGACGGCAAAGAGATCCGCGTGGATATGCATCTGAGAAAGTCCAAATCCAAAGGAATTGCCATAGATGGTCAGAAGATCAAGAAAGCAGCGGATCTTCTGGGGCTTTGTAATGTTGTATTTTTCTCTCCGGAAGACTTGGGAATCATTAAAAATGGTCCCTCTGAGCGGAGAAGATTTGTAGATATGGAACTGTGCCAGCTGGACAATTTCTATCTCTACAATCTCAATCATTACAACAAAATTGTCAATCAGCGTAACAAGCTTCTCAAAGATATGTATATGAATCCGGATCTGAAGGAAACTCTGACTATCTGGGATATGCAGCTGGTGTCTTACGGAAGTAAGATCATAGAGAGAAGAAAGCTGTTCGTGGAACAGCTCAATGAGATCATTTATGAGATTCATAAAAAATTGTCCGGTGGGCGGGAAGAAATCCGTATCCAGTATGAGCCGGATGTGGAACTGGATGAATTTGAAAGTAAGCTGAGAAACAGTCAGGACCGGGATATGCGGGCAAAGATGACATCCGTGGGACCCCACAGAGATGATTTTTCTTTTCTGGTAGGGGACGTGGATATCCGTAAGTTTGGATCCCAGGGGCAACAGCGTACTGCTGCTCTCTCTCTGAAATTATCTGAGATCGAGCTGGTAAAAAGGATTACAAAAGATACGCCGGTATTATTACTTGACGATGTATTGTCTGAACTGGACAGTAACCGGCAAAACTATCTGTTGAACAGTATCGGGGATATTCAGACCATCATTACCTGTACCGGTCTGGAGGAATTTGTAAATAACCGGTTTGAAATCAACCGGGTATTCAAAGTATCTGCCGGAACTGTCACCTGTGTAAATGAAAATATGGGACTGAAATCCGAACCGGAAGAAACTCCGGCAGATGAGTATAATTTTGGCAGCCTGTAGGGCAGAATGTGAGGAATCATGAGCGAAGAAAATATGAACAATACCGCGGTAGAACATGAATATGGCGCGGATCAGATTCAGATATTGGAAGGTCTGGAAGCTGTAAGAAAGCGTCCGGGAATGTATATTGGTACCACATCCAGCAGAGGACTGCATCATCTGGTATATGAGATCGTAGACAATGCGGTGGATGAAGCACTGGCAGGATTCTGTGATACCATTGATGTAACCATCAATGAAGACAATTCCATCACCGTTATTGATAACGGACGAGGAATTCCGGTAGGCATCAATCACAAAGCAGGTATCCCTGCAGTAGAAGTCGTATTTACGATTCTGCATGCCGGCGGTAAGTTTGGCGGTGGGGGATACAAGGTATCCGGTGGTCTGCACGGTGTAGGTGCATCTGTTGTAAATGCTCTCTCCAACTGGCTGGAAGTAGAAATTTGCCAGGGTGGCAAGGTATATAAGCAGCGTTATGAGAGAGGTCATGTATGCTATGCTCTGAAAGAAATCGGCACCTGCCCTATGGAAAAGACCGGAACGAAAGTTACTTTCCTGCCAGATGATACGATTTTTACTGAGACAACGGTATATGATTTTGATGTATTGAAGAGAAGACTCAGAGAGATGGCATTCCTGACCAAGGGGCTGCGCATCATTTTAAGAGATAATCGTACTGAAGAGGAAACTTTTCTGGAAGGTGGTTCTGTCGTTGACAGTGCAGCTGTGGAAGCTATGTCTACAGAGCACGAAAAGAAGCAGATCAGTGAACTGTTACAGAGGGCACAGGAAGATGCCATGGAAGCAGGAGCATCCACAGAAGCAATGACTTCCAAAGAAACTTCAGCTTCTGCGGATACAGCAAATGACTCTGAAGCATTTGCAGATGCTTTTGCTACGTCCGAGGAATCCACCAAAGCCCATACCGGCGGCAAGATCGGTAAGATACATACCATTACTCTGGAAAATGGTAAGAAGCAGAAAGTCGTTGAGTTCTACTATGAAGGTGGTATCAAGGAATTTGTTGCTTACCTGAACAAAAGTAAGGAGCCTTTATACGAAAACATTCTGTATTTTGAGGGTGAGAAGAATAATGTGTACGTGGAAGTATCCTTCCAGCACAATGATTCTTATAACGAGAGCGTATTCAGCTTTGTAAATAACATCAATACTCCCGAGGGAGGTACTCATTTACAGGGCTTCCGTAATGCCATTACGAAGACATTTAACGATTACGCAAGAAGCGCAAAGCTGTTAAAAGACAGTGAGCCGAATCTGTCCGGTGAAGATATCCGTGAGGGCCTGACTGCCATTGTCAGTGTCAAAATCGAGGATCCTCAGTTCGAAGGACAGACCAAGCAGAAACTGGGTAACAGTGAGGCAAGAGGCGCTGTTGACAATATTGTCAGTGAGCAGCTGACTTATTTCTTAGAGCAGAATCCGCAGATTGCAAAGTCCATCTGTGAGAAGTCGATTCTGGCACAGCGTGCCAGAGAGGCAGCCAGAAAGGCAAGAGACCTCACCAGGAGAAAGACCGCTCTGGATACCATGGCTCTGCCCGGTAAGCTGGCAGACTGTTCCGATAAGGATCCGAAGAACTGCGAGATTTACATCGTAGAGGGAGACTCCGCAGGAGGAAGTGCGAAGACAGCACGTTCCCGTGCAACACAGGCTATCCTGCCCCTGCGTGGTAAGATACTGAATGTAGAAAAGGCAAGACTGGATAAGATTTATGCCAATGCTGAGATCAAGGCAATGATCACTGCTTTTGGTACCGGAATCCATGAGGATTTTGATATTTCCAAGCTTCGTTACAACAAGATCATTCTGATGACCGATGCCGATGTAGACGGTGCGCATATCAGTACTCTTCTGCTGACTTTCATCTATCGGTTTATGCCGGAGCTGATCAAGCAGGGACATGTATTCCTGGCGAAGCCGCCTCTGTATAAGCTGGAGAAGAACAAGAAGGTATGGTATGCCTACAGTGATGAAGAACTGGACAGCATTCTCTCTGAAGTAGGTCGTGACCAGAACAACAAGATCCAGCGTTACAAAGGTCTGGGTGAGATGGATGCGGAACAGCTCTGGGAGACCACCATGGATCCGGAGAGACGTATTCTGCTCAGAGTAAACTACGATGAAGAGACTGAATCCGAACTGGATCTGACCTTTACCACACTGATGGGTGACAAGGTAGAACCCAGAAGAGAATTCATCGAAGAAAATGCTCAGTTTGTTAAGAATCTGGACATCTAATAACTATTCAGAGCCGTTATCAGGCTCTGAATAGTTACGGTATTTAATAATAGAGAGTCGTATTTTACGACAGATTGTGAGGAAACATGAACGACGATATTTTTGATAAGCCTTCGGAGGCTGAGATTGATAAAATCCATGAAGTCGATCTGAAAGAAAAAATGGAAACTTTCTATATCGACTATGCCATGAGTGTTATCGCATCCCGTGCGCTTCCGGATGTGAGGGATGGTCTGAAGCCGGTACAGAGACGTGTACTCTATTCCATGATCGAACTGAACAATGGTCCCGACAAGCCGCATCGTAAGAGTGCCCGCATTGTCGGTGATACCATGGGTAAATATCATCCTCATGGTGACAGCTCCATCTACGGTGCATTGGTTAATATGGCACAGGACTGGTCTACCCGTTATCCTCTGGTAGATGGCCACGGTAACTTCGGTTCCATGGATGGTGACGGTGCTGCAGCAATGCGTTATACCGAGGCAAGACTTTCCAAGATTTCCATGGAGCTTCTGGCAGATATCGGTAAGAATACCGTAGATTTTGTACCGAACTTTGATGATACTGAAAAAGAACCTGTCGTACTGCCCAGCCGTTATCCAAACCTGCTAGTCAACGGTACTACCGGTATTGCCGTAGGTATGGCTACCAATATTCCACCTCACAACCTTCGTGAAGTGGTACAGGCTGTTGTTAAAATTATTGATAATCGTGTAGAAGAAGACAGAGATACTACGATCGATGAGATTCTTCCCATTGTGAAAGCTCCCGATTTTCCTACCGGAGGACTGATTCTGGGTACCAGAGGCTGTGAGGAAGCTTACCGTACCGGCCGTGGTAAGATCAGAGTCCGTGCAGTGACCAATATCGAGACACTACCTAACGGTAAGAGCCAGATCATTGCCACCGAACTGCCATATATGGTCAATAAGGCCAATCTGATCATCAAGATTGCTGAGCTGGTAAAACTGAAAAAGATCGACGGTATCACAGATATCCGTGATGAATCCAACCGTGAAGGTGTCCGCGTGGTTATTGAGCTTCGTAAGGATGCCAATGCCAATGTTATTCTGAATCAGCTGTACAAGCATACACAGCTTCAGGATACTTTTGGTGTGATCATGCTGGCGCTGATCAACAATCAGCCTAAGGTCATGAATCTGCTGGATATGCTGACTTATTACCTGAAACATCAGGAGGATGTGGTTACCAGAAGAACCAAATATGATCTGAACAAGGCTGAGGAAAGAGATCATATTTTACAGGGATTGTTAAAGGCTCTGGACTTCATTGACGAAGTTATTACTATTATCCGTGGCAGTCAGAATGCCCAGATTGCAAAAGAACGTTTGATGGAGAGATTTGAACTTTCTGATGTACAGGCACAGGCTATTGTGGATATGCGTCTGCGTGCTCTGACAGGTCTGGAAAGAGAGAAACTGGAAAACGAGCATCAGGATCTGGTAGCAAAAATTGCGGAGTTGAAGGCTATTTTGGCAGATGAAAAGCTGTTATTAGGTGTTATTAAGACAGAAATGAGTGCTATCGCTGAGAAATACGGCGATGACAGACGCAGTAAGATCGGTTATGACGAACTGGATATCTCCATGGAGGATCTGATTCCGAGGGAAAATACTATTATTGCCATGACCAGTCTCGGTTATATCAAACGTATGACCGTAGATAATTTCAAAGCACAGAACCGCGGCGGCCGAGGTATCAAGGGAATGCAGACCATCGATGAGGATTACATTGAGGATCTGTTGATGACGACGACTCATCATTATCTGAACTTCTTCACCAATATGGGAAGAGTATACAGATTAAAAGCATATGAGATCCCGGAGGCAGGCCGTACCGCAAGAGGTACTGCTATCGTGAACCTCTTGCAGCTGGCACCCGGTGAAAAGATCACCGCAATGATTCCTATCCGTGAATACAGTGATGACAAGAATCTATTTATGGTGACCAAGACCGGTATCGTGAAGAAGACGCCTCTGATGGAGTTCTCCAATGTCAGAAAGAACGGACTGACCGCTATCAACCTCAGAGAAGAGGATGAACTGATCGAGGTGAAGATCACCGACAGCAACAGCGAGATATTCCTGGTAACCAAACAGGGTATGTGTATCCGCTTCCAGGAGACAGATGTCCGGGCCACCGGCCGAGCGTCCATGGGTGTCATCGGTATGAATCTCTCTCCCGGGGATGAGATCATCGGCATGCAGTTACAGACCCAGGGCAGCGATCTGCTGATCGTATCCGAGAACGGTATGGGCAAACGTACCAATATGGATGAATTTACCGTACAGAAACGTGGCGGTAAGGGTGTAAAATGCTACAAGATCGTAGAAAAGACAGGTGATGTGGTAGGTGCCAAGGCTGTAAATGATGATAACGAGATCATGATGATCACTACCGAAGGAATTATTATTCAGCTGCGTGTGCAGGATATCTCCACTTTGAGCAGAATTACATCAGGTGTAAAGCTGATCAATCTGGATAACGGCGTAAAGGTAGCACAGATTGCCAAGGTACGTGAGAAGCTTTCCAACGGAGACCATGAATTCGACAATCTTGAGGAAGCCATGGAAGAAGTAGCACAGGAAGCTGTTTCTGAGGATGAGGACGAAGCAGAAGAAAATCTGATTTTCCCTACCGAGGATTCTGAAGATGATGAATAAATAAGAGTTAATGATTAAGTTGAGCACTTTTTATATTGCAGAAAAAGATATATATGTGATATAACAAAAGTGCTCAATTTAGTGAGACACAGATAAAAGCAAGCGGCTGCGAAGCAGATATTTGTTTTTATAGGCTCACAAGTGAACGAATATCCTGCAAAGCAGGATGTAAAATGCAATAGCACGAATTCGTGAAGTTATAATGTAATAACTTAAATGAAAAAGAGGGGTATGAAAAATGGAATCTTATAGTATTTTCAGAGATCTGGCAATCATTATTATATTTGCCAAGGTGTTTGGTATCATTGCGAGAAAATGTAAGGCACCACAGGTGGTAGGTGAGATCATTGCCGGTCTGTTGATCGGACCCAGTGTACTGGGACTGGTGCAACAATCGGATTTTCTGATCCAGATGGCAGAAATCGGTGTTATCCTGCTGATGTTCTCCGCCGGACTGGAGACGAATCTGAGGGATCTCATGAAGACGGGATTTGTGGCATTTCTGATCGCATGCTTTGGTGTATTTGTTCCTTTGGTAGGAGGAACATTGTTGTACATGGGATTTTACGGAGTGGCACCCTGGGGCTCTGAGAAATTCTATGAAGCTGTATTTATTGGTGTCATTATGACGGCTACCAGTGTAAGTATTACTGTGCAGTCTCTGAAAGAACTGGGAAAACTGAAAGGTAAAGTCGGCACAACAATCATGAGTGCCGCTATTATCGATGATGTCATTGGTATTATTGTACTTACTTTTGTCATCGGATTTAAAAATCCGGATTCCAATCCAGGAAGTGTAGTAATTTCTACTCTTCTGTTCTTCCTGTTTGCAATTGGTGTCGGATTTGTATTGTTCAAGGTATTCCAGTATCTGGATAACAAATATCCGCATACAAGACGTATTCCTATTTTAGGTCTGGCGCTCTGTTTTATTTTCGCTTATGTAGCGGAAGTATTCTTCGGTATTGCGGATATTACAGGTGCTTACGTGGCAGGTATTATCCTGTGTTCTATTCGGGATTCGGAATACATAGCCGAGAAGATGGATATCAATTCTTATATGATCTTCGGGCCGATTTTCTTCGCAAGTATCGGACTTAAGACCAGCTTTGACCATTTGAACGGAGAATTTGTACTGTTCTCTATCGGATTTGTTATTGTTGCTCTGCTGTGCAAGATCATCGGTTGTGGTCTGATGGCGAGAATCTGCAGATTCAAAGGACCGGATGCCTTGAAAATCGGTGTCGGTATGATGACCAGAGGCGAGGTTGCCCTGATCGTAGCACAGAAGGGATTGTCTGTGGGAATGATCGGTGCGGAATACTTTACAGCAGTCATTCTGCTGATCATTGTATCCAGTATCTCCACTCCTATCCTGCTTAAGATTCTGTATACGAAGCATGCCGAGATTGATTAAAAAATATGGATCATATGGATCAGAAGCGTTTTGAAGAAGCTAAGAGAAAAATAATAGGCGTGGACCGTCAGAGACTGGGAATCGGAACTCTCTCAGAGAAGACGGTTCATGCTATTTTTAAGGACTATTATGAGCCGGACGAGGATCATCAGGAGATTCCCATAGAGAATTATGTAGCGGATATTTATAGGGATGGAGAGATCATAGAGATTCAGACGAGACAGTTTAACCGGATGCGGGGAAAATTGCAGACCTTTCTTCCTTTATATCCTGTGACTATTGTCTATCCGATCCCTTATGAAAAATGGCTGATCTGGATCGATGAAGACAGCGGAGAACTGAGTAAAAAACGGAAATCACCGAAAAAAGGCTGCACCTATCAGGCTTTTAAGGAACTATATAAGATCAAAATGTTCCTGAAGGATCCGAATATCCGATTTAAGTTCGTATTGGTGAATATGGAGGAATACCGGCTGTTGAACGGCTGGAGCCATGATAAGAAAAAGGGCTCCACACGGTATGACAGGATTCCTACGGATCTGATCGAAGAGGTGGAAATCAGACAACCGGAGGATTATCTGCAATTTGTGCCCTATGAGCTGGAAGAACCTTTTCACAGTAAAGATTTTGCAAAAGCCGCCCACATCCCTCTCTCACTGGCTCAGACCGTATTGAATATTCTGTTGGAAATGGGAACGGTGGAACGAATCGGAAAACAGGGAAACAGTTATTTATATCGTGTCATGGATATATAGATATATAGATGAAAAAAGAGGATTAAGTCGTATGGCTTAATCCTCTTCGTCTTCCTGATGGGATTTCGGCAGGGAGAAAATAAATTCACTTCCCACGCCGGGAGTACTGATCACATTGATATGCTCATTGTGAGCATTGATAATTTCTTTTACAATGGAAAGACCCAGCCCGGTTCCTTTTTTATCCTTGCCTCGGGATAGGTCGGACTTATAAAATCTGTCCCAGATCAGCTTCAGATCTTCTTTCGGGATACCAATTCCTGTGTCTTTTACGGAGACAAACAATTTATTTTTCTTCTCCGAGGTCTCAATGTGGATCACAGAATCATGGTGGCTGAACTTAATGGCATTGTCCATGAGATTATAGAGTACCTGCTGGATTTTGCCCATATCTGCATGGACATACATTTCATTGCCGGTCAGGATCATCTCAATAGCAATAGATTTGTTATGACAGGTGCCTTCAAAGGTGCTTGCAGTATTACGGATCACTTGATTGATATCAAAATCTGTTTTATCTAAGAGCATTCCTTTGGTGTTCAGATTATTCAGAGTCAGCAGGCTGTTGGTCAGCTTCGTCAGTCGTTCTGTTTCATTCAATACGATAGTAATGTATTTTTCGTGCATTTCCGGTGGAATCGTGCCATCCAGCATGGCTTCCAGATATCCTCTTATAGAGGTCAGAGGGGAACGGAAATCGTGTGATACATTGGCTACAAACTTTTTCTGATCATCCTCGGAACGGGCAATTTCGCTTGCCATATAATTCAGACAGGAAGCCAGATAACCGATTTCATCCTCACTATCCACCTGAAATTCATAATGCATATTACCGGCAGCATACTGCTCTGTGGCATGAGTGATCTTCCTCAGAGGAATATATACGATCTCAGTGAAAAAGATCAGAATGATCAGGGATAGCAGGAACAGGATTGCCAGGGTGATATAGGAAATATTCAGCAGGCTGTTACAGGATTTCTGAATATCATTCATATCGGTATGGATGACTACATAGCCTTTTACCTTGTAGTTGGAGGTAATGGGAGCAAATACAGTAAGTACATCCGAATCAAAATTACCGAAGAAATCACCAACAATGTAATAAGAGCCGCTGGTTACGGTCGAATCAAAATTCTCGATGACTACCACATTCTCCACATCTAAGGGACTATTGGTATCCAGTACCAGTCGTCCGGAGGGATTGATGATGCGAATCTCGGAATTCAGGTAGACCGCCAGGGAGTCCAGCTGCATTTTAACAGTCTCCAAAGTTGTTTCACTGGTGTACAATCCGCCGGCATAGGTTCCAGCGATCAGGGTTGCTTCGGAATAGAGACTTTCTGCCTTTTCCCGGATCAGGTGTTCTTTGGTCATATTGGGAACAAAGGTTGTAACAATGATGAAACCAAATACACCAAAAATAAAATATGCAAGTATAAATTTTAGATAAAGTGTTTTTTTCATAACAAATCCTGCTTTTGGTATGACTTAATTACGTACTTCGAATTTATAGCCGATGCCCCAGATGGTGCTGATCTTCCAGTTGGCATGATCCTTGATCTTCTCACGGAGACGTTTGATGTGCACATCCACGGTACGGGTATCACCGATATATTCATAGCCCCAGATCTGATCCAGAAGCTGTTCTCTGGTGAATACATGATTCGGTGAGGATGCTAAAAAGTAGAGAAGTTCCAGTTCTTTCGGCGGCATTTCCACAGTATGTCCCATATAAATGACGGAATAATTGGTCAGATTAATGGTCAGATCCGCATATTCCACGCACTTGTCGTTGGAAGTTTCTGTGGGGGCATTGGAGGACTTATAACGTCTGAGGACTGCTTTGGCACGTGCCACCAGTTCCTTGGAGTCAAAAGGTTTTTCCATATAATCATCTGCACCCAGCTCCAGTCCCAATACCTTGTCGAAGACTTCACCTTTTGCGGAAAGCATGATGATGGGAATGGAGTATTGTGCCCTGACCTCTCTGCACACCTGATAACCATCAATACCGGGAAGCATCAGATCCAACAGAATCAGATTCGGAGCAAAGGTCTCCATAGCCGGCATCACGGATTCTCCGTCATTGACGATCATGGTATCAAAACATTCCTTCGTCAGATATAGGGAGATCAGTTCCGCAATATTATTATCATCATCTACAATGAGAATTTTCTGTTTACTTACCATGTAGTATAGGCCTCCTGTCAGTTATTATTTAAAAGTAACAATGGTTACACCGGCATCGCCTTCACCATATTCACCCAACCGGTATTCTTTGACGTATTTCAGACGTTTTAAGTGAGACTGTACGGCACTGCGCAGAGCACCGGTGCCTTTTCCATGCACGACTCTCACACTGGGGAGATGAGCCAGATAAGCGTCATCCAGGTATTTATCCAGTTTTGCAATGGCTTCATCTACCGTACATCCCAAAAGGTTGATCTCGGAGGACACGGAGAAGGACTTGGACATTTTCAACTTGCCGGTGTTGGTACGCTGCAGGGCAGGTGCTGTAATGGTCTCTTCTTTTACCGGTACGAGATCGTTAATATTCGTCTGCATTCTCATAATTCCGCATTGTACGAAGAGGTTGCCCCTGGCATCCGGCAGTGTATTCACAATTCCTTTCAGATTCATGGAAATGATCTTTACGGAATCTCCTTTTTTCAGTTTCTTGGGATCCACGGTCTTCTGGTTGGCCGGCTTCTTTTGGTTATTACCAAGAGCCAATTTTCCGTTCTTTTCGTTGATCTTGTCACGGACCTTCTGTCTCTTTTTCTCTAGTTCCTTGATGTCGGCGGAAGCACCTGCTTTATTGAAATCACGGATGGTTTCGTCAGCTACATCCTTTGCTTCCTGAAGGATGGCTCTTGCTTTTTCATTGGCATCCCGCAGAATCTTATCCTTTGCCTGATCGATTTTCTCGTTTTTCCTCTGTAACTGTTCCTGTAACGTGCGGATCCGTTCCTTATATTCTGCAATCTCCTGCTGTTCTTTTTCAATGGTTACGCGGCTCTGTTCCAGATCTGCGATGACGTCTTCAAAGCTTTCGTCTTCTTTGCTGATCTGTTCTTTCGCGGCATTGATGATCTCATCGGACAGTCCCAGCTTGGAAGAAATGGCGAAAGCATTACTTTTACCGGGAATACCGATGAGCAGACGGTAGGTAGGGCGAAGGGTCTCCACGTCAAATTCACAGCATGCATTTTCTACGAAATTAGTGGAAAGTGCATAGATTTTCAGCTCGCTGTAATGCGTGGTAGCCATAGTACGGATGCCACGGTCATGCAGATAATTTAAAATAGCAATTGCCAGAGCGGCACCCTCCGTAGGATCTGTTCCAGCACCGAGTTCATCAAATAAACACAGGGAATCCGCATCTGCGTGCTGCAAAATGTGGACAACTCTGGTCATATGAGAAGAAAATGTGGACAAACTCTGCTCAATACTCTGCTCATCCCCGATATCTGCATAAACTTCCGAAAAAATGGACAGTTCGGAACGATCCAGTGCCGGAATATGCAGTCCCGCCTGTCCCATCAGAGTAAAAAGTCCCACTGTCTTCAGAGACACGGTCTTACCACCGGTATTGGGACCTGTGATCACCAACAAGTCAAAATCTTTCCCCAGACGGACATCAATGGGAACAGCCTTTTTCTTATCCAACAGTGGATGACGGCCCTTACGGATCTGGATGTAATGCTCAGTGTTGAAAATAGGCTCTGTGGCATTCTGTTCCATGGCGAGTTTTGCCTTGGCAAAAATAAAGTCCAGCGTAGTCATGATCTTCTGATCCGCAGCAAGCTCTGAGGTATGAACAGCAGCCTGACTGCTCAGATCACCCAGAATAACTTCAATCTCCTCCTGCTCCTGCAGATCCAGTTCTTTTAACTGGTTGTTCAGATTCACGACAGCAGCCGGCTCGATGAAAAAGGTGGAACCGGTGGAGGACTGGTCATGCACCATACCGCTCACCTGGCTCTTATATTCGGCTTTTACGGGGATACAGTAGCGGTTATCACGCATGGTAATGACTGCATCCTGTAAAAAGGTACGGTAAGCGCCATTTACCATAGAGGTCAGCTGGCTGTGGATCTTTTCGTTGGTGGACAGCTTGGAACGACGGATACTCTTTAATCTTGGGCTGGCATCATCAGCCATCTCTTCTTCCGACAGGATACAGCGGTTGATTTCGTTAGCCAGCTGTGTCATAGGAGTAAGGCCTTCAAAGTAGGCATCCAGACTGTCATTTGGGAGGTCTTCACGCTCTTTTTTCCCGTAGGTCTTGATTCGGTTGACGTTGTCCAGAAAAGATGCCAGCTTCAGCAGTTCGGACATAGACAGAGAACTGCCGATTTCCAGAGAACGGATCGAAAATCCTAGATCTCTGTTGCTGCCAAAAGAGGTGCTTCCAATACGGAAGAGACGGGCCAAGGCATCTTTGGTCTCCCGCTGGGCTGTTCTGATGGCGGAAAGGTCGGTAGAAGGCACCAGCTCTCTGCATAGTTTTTTACCGGGCTCGGAGTCGGCCTTCTCTGTGAGAAGGTCGATGATTTTCGTATATTCTAAAGTAGTGAGTACTTTTGTGTTCATATGGGACTCCTTAAATAAAATATTCGCAATATAAGCTCACTGCCGAGCTTACAATAACACGATTCTCCGTGCTGCGCACTCTCGAAATCGTTACATCCATTCGCAATCCGGGATATCGCCCTTCTTGCTCATGTAGTACAAGCTCGAAAATGCTTCGCATTTCCTTGCTGTCGGGCTTTCGCCCTATCAAAATCGGATCTGTCAATTTCGCCTGCAAGCAGTCGAATTGACATCTCTCGATTTTGGTATTGCTCAATGCTGGTTTACATAATAACACGATTTCTTCGTGCTGCGCACTCTCGAAATCGTTACAGACATTCGCAATCCGGGCTATCGCCCTTCTTGCTCATGTCTGTTTGCTCCTCTCATAGTGACCATGCCTTGCCTGCAAGCAGTCATGCATGGTCACTATGGATGAGCTTATTATATCTCATTATACCATTCAGTTGCGTTTTTGGGTACAGTTTTGTATAATTGAGATATTAGAGTCCTAAGGAAAAGCCGAGGTATCTGTAGGCAGCAGAGGAGGCATATTTATGGCGGATTCCCAAGAAAATAAGCAGAAGGAACAAAATGACGTTTCTGAGAAAAAATTTATGATAGAAAAAATCAAGGAACGTCCGGTAAATAAGAAAAAGCTGTTGCGCAGGACTTTGATCACGGCTTCTATGGCAGTGATTTTCGGTCTGGTAGCATGTTTCACATTTCTGGTATTGGAACCGGTAATCAGTAACTGGCTGTATCCGGAGGAGGAACCGCAGGTCGTGGTATTCCCGGAAGATCAGGACGAAATGTCTCCGGAACAGATGTTAGCGGAGAATATGCAGCAGGAGAACCAGAGTAGCCAGTCCTCTTCTGCTCCCAGTGAAGTCATGGAACAGGAGCAGATCCGGGAACTGTTATCCGGAATCATATTGGATCTGGACAATTACAAGCAGATTTACAGTGCTCTTGCCCAGTATGTGGCAGAGATGAACCGTTCCATAGTTACTGTAACAGGAGTGTCATCCGGTGTGGACTGGTTCAACAATGTAAATGAGAGCAAGAATCAGTCGTCCGGTGTGATCATAGCGCAAAATGGCAAGCAATTGCTGATTTTAACCGATTATTCTCCGGTAAAGCAAGCAGATGACATTATTGTCACATTTAATAAGGGCATCCAGGCACATGCGTCTTTGAAGGAAAAGGATGAAACTACGGCCTTGGCAGTGATTGCAGTGGAGCTGGATGTTCTGAACGAAGACTTTTTGAAAAATGACATTACGATAGCCACTCTGGGATCTTCCAATATCAGAGATATTGCCGGACTTCCGGTGGTGGCTTTGGGACGCCCCATGGGTACCAACGGTTCCGTGGGCTATGGTATCATTACCTCTTCCGCCAGTGAGTCGGCAGCATCGGATACCACTTATCGGATTCTGCAGACGAATATTGTAGGCAGTCAGAATGCAGGCGGCGTATTATTCAATCTTCAGGGACAGGTCATTGGTATCATTACCAATGGCAAATCTGCCACAGATATGAAAAATATGGTATGTGCTTACGGTATTACGGAATTGAAGCGTCATATTGAGAAAATGTCGAATGGAGAAAAATTCGCCTATCTGGGTCTGAAGGGTGTGGGTGTCACCGAAGAAGCTAACAGTGAACTTGGGGTTCCTTACGGAGCTTATATTACAGAGGTGGAAATGGACTCTCCCGCTATGTTGGCGGGAATCCAGCAGGGAGATGTCATCACGGGATTCGGTGAGCGTGTGATTATCAGCTTTGACGAGTATACGAATTCTCTACTCAGTATGAAACCGGGAGACAGTGTAGAACTGACGATTATGCGGCAGTCACAGCAGGAATATAAAGAGATGAAATTCGACATCACATTAACGGTGTTGAAATAGATTGACAGAAAGGTTTGGACAACAATATGAAATTCATTAAAGAGTTAAAAGAAGGCGACAGAGTATTTGATATTTATCTGTGCAAGCATAAGCAGGAGGCTGTAACAAAAAACGGTAAACCCTATGAAAGCGTGATTCTGCAGGATAAGACCGGAACCATTGATGCCAAGGTATGGGAGCCGAACAATCCGGGCATCGGAGATTATGATGATCTGGATTACATAGAAGTATACGGTGATGTGACGAATTTCCAGGGACAGTTACAGATCAGCGTGAAGCGGATCCGTGTCTGCCGCGAGGGAGAATACAATCCTTCCGATTATCTGCCGGTGAGTTCCAAGGGCATCGACACGATGTATAATGAGTTAAAGACTTTGATCGGAAGCATTAAGAATACTTATCTGCATCAGCTGTTGCAGGATCTGTTTATCGAGGATGCCGATTTCGTGAAGAAGTTCTGTAATTCTTCCGCAGCCAAGACAGTGCATCATGGTTTCGTGGGCGGATTGCTGGAGCATACCTTAGGAGTTACCAAGTTGTGTGACTACTACTGCTCTGCTTATCCTATTTTACAGAGAGATCTGCTTCTGACGGCGGCTATGTGCCATGATATCGGAAAGGTAAAAGAGATTTCCGCTTTTCCGGTAAACGATTATACAGATGACGGACAGTTATTGGGACATATCGTGATGGGCGCACAGATGGTTGGGGAACGTGCCGCTAAGATCGACGGCTTCCCGCACAATCTCCTGGCAGAATTACAGCACTGCATTCTGGCACATCATGGTAAATTGGAATACGGATCTCCCAAGGTGCCGGCGCTGATCGAGGCAGTGGCTCTGAATTATGCGGATGATACCGATGCCAAGATGGAGACCTTTAAGGAAATTTTGGAAAATAACAGTGAAAACAGTGGCTGGCTGGGTTACAACAGATTGTTTGAATCCAATCTGCGCGCTACCAGAATGGAGTAAATGACAGGATAAATACTATAAATTCTGTGAACAGACAGGAAAGAGAGGAAGAATATGGAGATCAGTACATGTGTAAAATATGTGGGTGTAAACGACCATCAGGTGGATTTGTTCGAGGGACAGTATAAGGTTCCGAATGGAATGTCTTACAATTCCTATGTGATCCTGGATGAGAAAATCGCCGTAATGGATACGGTGGATGGATTTTTTACCGAAGAATGGCTGAACAATGTAGAACAGGTACTTTCCGGAAAAACACCGGATTATCTTGTGATTCAGCATATGGAACCGGATCATTCCGCCAGTATTCCGGCTTTTCTGAAAAAATATCCCAAAGCCACAGTGGTATCCACAGCTAAGGGATTTCAGTTCATGGAACAGTTTTTCCCGGAGTTTTTCGCCGGTCAGGGATTACCTGCGGAACAACGCATCGTTGCGGCGAATGATGGAGTCCTGGAGCTTGGACAGCACAGCCTGCATTTTGTCTATGCTCCCATGGTGCATTGGCCGGAGGTTATGATGACTTATGAAGCAACCGAGAAAATACTGTTTGCGGCAGATGGTTTCGGTAAATTCGGTGCTTTGGACGTAGAGGAAGAATGGGCGAATGAAGCCCGCCGCTACTATATCGGTATTGTCGGAAAATATGGTCCCCAGGTACAGGCGGTTCTGAAAAAAGCGGCAGGACTGGACATTCAGACCATCTGCTCTCTTCACGGTCCGGTACTTAAGGAGAATCTGGGATTCTATCTGGAAAAATATGATAAGTGGTCTTCCTATCAGCCGGAAGAATCCGGAGTGGTAATTGCTTATGCTTCTGTCTATGGCAATACCAGAAATGCTGCGGAGTATCTGGCGGATGTTTTACAGGAAAAAGGACAGAAAACAGTACTGTATGACCTGGCAAGATGCGATAAAGCAAAAGCTGTTGCCGATGCTTTCCGTTATGACAGACTGGTGCTGGCGGGGATTACTTATAATGGAGACCTCTTCCCCTGCATGCGCAGTTTTATCGAAGGTCTGACCGAGCGTAATTACCAGAATCGTAAGGTGGCAATTATTGAGAACGGCACCTGGGCACCCATGGCAGGCAAGTTGATTCTGGGAATGTTTGAAAAGAGTAAAAATCTGACATTTACGGAGACAAAAGTAAGCATCAAGTCGGCTATGAATGCGCAGAACAAAGAAGAAATCGGGAAGCTGGCAGAGGAGCTTTCCTGAGAAAGTTTTTCACACGTAAATTTGTGCCTGCACAGTGTACCAAAGTACGAGGGACTGATGTAAGCAATACTGGAAGTACGCGGTACTGAAGTACCGGAAAATTTGTAGGCTACGGAAAGGCATAAGGATATTTATGGAATATAAGAAAAACGATCGTGTAACGCTGACCATAGAGGATATGGGAAGTGACGGAGAAGGAATCGGTAAAGTAGACGGTTTTACCCTCTTTATCAAAGATGCCGTTATCGGCGATCAGGTGGAAGCCAAGATCATAAAAAGTAAAAAGCACTACGCTTATGCCAGATTAGAGAAGGTGTTACAGCCTTCTCCTTTTCGTGTAGAACCGAAATGTGCATACCACAGACAGTGCGGCGGCTGCCAGCTGCAGGGACTCTCCTACTCTGAGCAGCTGCATTTCAAGGAACAGAAGATTCGCAATAATCTGATCCGGATCGGTGGGTTCGATGCGGAATACATTGATGAACGCATGCAGCCTATTGTAGGCATGGAGGAACCCTTCCACTATCGTAATAAAGCGCAGTACCCCATAGGAACTGATAGAGACGGTAATGTTATCACCGGTTTCTATGCCGGACGCACCCATACCATCATTGCCAATACAGACTGCGCCCTTGGTGCTTCTGAGAATCAGCAGATCCTCGAAACCATACTCTCCTATATGCGGAAAAATAAAGTAACTGCCTATGACGAAGTCACTGGCAAGGGTCTGGTACGTCATGTATTGATCAGGAAAGGCTTCACCAGTGGACAGTTGATGGTATGTCTGGTCATTAACAAGAAAATGACAAAAATGTCATACCCTACTGCCGGAGTACAGAAGAATACGAATGAGTTTTTACCAAATCAGGGAGAATTACTGGCTGCACTGGCAAAAATCCAAGGTATGACAAGTGTGTCAGTCAGTATCAATGCCGAGAAAACCAATGTGATCATGGGTACCATGATCCATAATCTCTGGGGTGAGAGCACCATTGAGGATACGATCCACGTAAGGGACATGCAGAAAGAAAATTACCCTTATACCGGGGATGCATTAACCTTCAAAATCTCTCCTCTCTCCTTCTATCAGGTAAATCCCATACAGACCGAGAAGCTTTACAGCCTGGCACTGGAATATGCGGGACTGACCGGAAAAGAGACCGTTTGGGATCTCTACTGTGGTATCGGAACCATCTCTCTCTTCCTGGCGGGCAAAGCCAAAAAGGTGTGTGGCGTGGAGATCATCCCCCAGGCCATCGACGATGCCAGAGAGAATGCAAAGAGAAACCATATTGAAAATGCTGAGTTTTTCGTGGGCAAAGCAGAGGAAGTCCTGCCGGAATTCTACGAAAAGGCAACTACAGAAGCATCTTCCGATGAAATGCTCCATCCGGATGTCATCGTTGTCGATCCACCAAGAAAAGGCTGTGACGATGCCTGCTTAAACACCATGCTCCGCATGCAACCCGGACGCATCGTATACGTCAGCTGCGACTCCGCCACCCTCGCCAGAGACCTGAAGATCCTCTGCGATGGTGGATATGAGATCCGTAAGGTCCGGGGCGTGGACCAGTTTGGAATGACTGTGCATGTTGAGACGGTAGTTCTCTTGTCCCAACAAAAACCGGATGATGTAATTGAGGTTGAAATTGAATTAGATGAGCTGGATTTGACTTCGGCTGAGAGTAAGGCGACTTATGCGGAGATTAAGGAATATGTGCTGAAAGAGCACGGGTTGAAGGTGTCTAATCTGTATATTTCACAGGTAAAAAGGAAATGTGGAATAGAGGTTGGGGAGAATTATAACCTGCCTAAGTCTGAAGATAGCAGACAACCTCAGTGTCCGGAAGAAAAGGAAAAAGCGATAAGAGATGCGCTGGAGCATTTTGGGATGATTTAGAGAGGTGAGCACATGGCATTAAACTATACAGTGTATCAGTATGATGGCAGCAGGAACGCTGTTGTTATGACAGATATGGAGGGCAAGGAGCTTGTAATTGACTGTGATTAGGCAGAGGAGCAGGTCGTATTTGATGAGCCAGAGGATGCGGGGATTCTTGTCATACTTGCGAGGAAAGAGCCAGCAAGTTACGTAAGTATTGCAATGCGTCCGGGTGGATTGCAGGATTATGTGGATGTGTGGAATGAGTTGAATTAGTATATTCCTTTGTTGACAAAGGAAAGTCGGAGTGTTAGAATGGCTTTATCTTAAGGAGAGAGGTGAAAAGATGAGAAGATAATTTACTTTTGATTACATGAATGTTTATGCAGTATGAGCGATATCGCCCATACTACTTGTCGTGTTGCCAAAAGTGGATTATGTTCTCATAACCTCTCTTTTTGTGTGCATAAAAATGATTACAATGTTGGGTGTATTTCCTTCTTTTGATGAACCATATGAGGTTATAGTATGTAATGGAACTGTTTGGCAACGAATGGTTCTTTTTTTATTGTAACCATGAGAGGAGGAATGTATATGGCACAAATTAGTATAAATAATCTCACCTTTGGATATGAAGGGAGTTTTGATTATGTTTTTGAGAATGTTTCATTTTCGATTGATACAAATTGGAAACTAGGTTTTATTGGTAGAAATGGAAAAGGGAAGACAACTTTTTTGAATTTATTACTTGGAAAATATCAGTTTACAGGTTCCATAAGTGCATCAACGAAGTTTGATTATTTTCCTTATGAAATTGCAGAATACCAAAAGCAAATGCCTGTGGCAGAATTTATGGAAGATTTGAAGCCAGGGTGTGAAATATGGAGAGTAATTTGTGAGTTGGAAGAGCTATCGGAAAGTTCAGAGATTTTGTATAGACCTTATTGTACCTTAAGTCCCGGAGAGCGTACAAAGATATTACTTGCAGTTTTGTTTTCACAGGAAAATGAGTTTTTATTAATTGATGAACCGACGAATCATCTTGACCAAAATGCAAGGGAGTGTGTGAAGGTGTATTTAGCTTCTAAAAAGGGTTTTATAATGGTTTCTCATGACAGAGATTTGTTGGATGCATGCACAGATCATTGTCTGGTATTGAATCGTTGCAGTATCGAAGTACAAAATGGTAATTTTTCGGTCTGGTGGGAGAATAAGCAACGTAAAGATAAATTTGCGATAGCACAAAATGAGAAACACCGAAAGGAGATTCAAAAGTTGAACCATGCGGCAGAACAGGTTGCTAAGTGGGCAGATAAAAATGAACGCACCAAAATAGGATTTGATCCGATAAAAGAACATGACAGATGCTTAAGCACAAGAAGTTTTATAGGAGCCAAAACAAAAAAGATGCAGAGTCGTGTAAAGCAGATGGAAAAACGAATTGAAAGAGAGATTGAGGAAAAGGAGGGTCTTTTAGAAGATATAGAATATCCTAAAGATTTAAAGTTGTTTCAGCTTGTTCATTACAAAAATAGTCTTGTTAATGTAAAAGAGTATAGTTTGCAATATAAAGACTCAGATAAACCAGTGTTTCAAGGGCTGTCTTTTGACATTAAAAAGGGTGATCGTGTTGTATTATCCGGGAAAAATGGAAGTGGAAAGACAACAATTATTAGAAAAATCCTAGAAAAATGTAATTCCAATATAGGTGTTTGTATAATTGAAGAAGGACTATGTGAGGTGGCAAGTGGTCTTGTTATTTCATATGTTGGTCAGGAAACAATCGGACTTAAAGGTAATGTTACAAATTATTGTAAAACGCATGATTTGGATAGGAGTTTATTTTGTACCATACTTCGGCAGCTTGATTTTGGACGAGAGCAGTTTACTAAAAATATGGAAACTTACTCGGAAGGCCAGAAAAAGAAAGTTTTGTTGGCGACTAGTTTACTTACACCGGCACACCTTTATATTTGGGATGAACCATTAAATTACATTGATATTTTTTCGCGGATGCAGTTAGAAAGATTAATTTTAAAGTATGAGCCAACCATGCTATTTGTTGAACATGACAGGAAATTTTGCGAAAAAATAGCAACTAAGGTAATTGAATTATAATTTGAAAGGAGATTTGCTTTATGAAAAATATATTTGTTGAAGGTATTCAAGGATCAGGAAAAAGCACGCTGATAAATAATATTGTGAAGTTTAATCCTGAGTTACATGTATGTAGGGAAGGAGATTATTCTCCGATAGAATTGGCTTGGTGTGCTTTAATGTCGAAGAAGGAATATGAGGTTGTTTTGCAAAAATACAATTCGATAAGGGATGAAATTATAAAAAATACAGTTAGGGAACAAGAGAATTATATCATTACTTACACTAGGATAATTACGGATATTCCGGGATTTTATAAAGATTTGGAGAATTATGAAGTCTATAATGGGCGAAAAACTTTGGCGGAGCTAAAGGAAATTATAGTAACAAGGTTTAAAAATTTTACAGATACAGGATATTTATTTGAATGTTCTTTCTTTCAAAATGTAATAGAGGATTTAATTTTGTTTCATATGCTTAGTGATGAAGAAATTATAGAGTTCTATCGCAATTTATTTAGGTGCATTGATGCAAAGAAGTTTATATTATTTTATCTCTATAGTGATAAGTTGGAAGAGAATATTAAAATAATTCAAAAAGAACGCTGTGATGAGAATGGAAATGAGTTATGGTATCAGATGATGTTAGAATATTTGGTGAACTCTCCCTATGGGAGGAAACATGAATGTAGTGCTTTTGAGGATATGATCAGTCATTTTAAACACAGGCAAGAGTTAGAATTACGTATAGTAAAAGAAATAATAGGTAAAAATGCAGTTATTCTTCCAGCTAAAGAATATGATGTAAATCAAATTAGAACTTTGATTGGTTTTCATAATAAAATCAGTTATAATATAAGGCATATGAACAACAAGGAAATAGCATTGCTAGATGATTTCCTGTATGAAGCAATTTTCATTCCAGAAGGTGTAGATGCACCGCCAAAAGAGATTATAAATGCACCGGAATTACAGATTTATGTGCAGGATTTTGGCAAGCAGGAAGGAGATATTTGTTTTGTTGCTGAAGTTGACAAAAAGATAGTCGGTGCTGTCTGGGTTCGTAATATGGATGATTATGGACATGTAGAAGATGGTGTTCCGTCTTTTGCCATATCGTTATATAGAGAGTATCGAGGTCTTGGGATTGGAACTATGCTGATGAAACGGATGTTGGAAGAGTTAAAAGAAAGAGGGTATCAGAAAACTTCCTTGGCAGTACAGAAAGCAAACTATGCAGTGAAGATGTACAAAAATGTTGGCTTCGAGATTATTGATGAAAACGAAGAAGAATATATTATGATGTACGTGTTTCGGTAATACATAGGTAAGCAATAAAATGGATAAGCAGATTATTGAAGACGTAGTTTCTGAATGATACTTGTGAATTTGAAAAGGTGCGTCAAAAAGTGGCGCCATTTTTCCAAAGGTGTGTCAAAAAGTGGAGCACTTTTCCGAAAAGGGTGTCAAAAAGTGACACACCATCCAAGGCACGAAAAATTATCATCAAAAAAGGTGTGCCAAAAAGTGGAGCACTTTTCCAAAAGGTGTGTCAAAAAGTGGCGTACTTTTTCAAAAAGTGCGTCAAAAAGTGACACACCTATATAAATATCAGGGGTTTTAGGGGATTTTGCCCCTAACTAGATGCATTTTGCAATGGATATACAAAATGCGTATCTAGCAAAAGACACCTAAAGATATTTATATGACTTAGGAATTTTTTCTCGCCGGAATCATTGTTTTTTTCAATCCATAGTTGTATCATTAAGACAAGAAGTCATATATGACTTATCGGACGAAAAGATGCAGAAGCGATTATGGAAGGAGGGAAGTTTTGAACAAGGAATTTGAACGCTGCTGCACATTCCTGGCTGAGATGATGGAGAAGTACGGAGCACTGGTTTTGCGAGATATCGCAGTAGAGATTCAGTACGAACCGGAAACTTGGTGTGATGATGCAGAAGGAAAAAGACTTCGGTATGAGGCTTATGCGAGAAGATTTCTGAAGCGGTTTGAGAAGGCGGCATAAGGATTACCGGCATCCTGCGAGAGTGGGATGTATACATATTTTAGCGCGTTCAAAGTTTTAAGATTGAAAGTTTACCACTGACCGATAGGTGGTATAGAAATAGTCGGGTTGAAAGTTTACCGCTGACCAATATGCGGTATAGAAATGGTTGGATTGAAAGTGTTATTTCATATATTGAGTATAATAATAGATTTGTAGTGTAAGCTTCGGTAAATTTTTTGCTGAGGTTTATTTTTTTGCGACAAGTTGTTGACCGTGTGAATGATTGGATATATAATAAATTTATGCAATGCATAAAGAGGCGGACTTATGGAAGCAAGAGACGAATTAAGAAAATTAAGAGAAAGTACCGGTATGAATCGAAAAGAATTTTGTGAGTACTTTGAAATTCCGTATATGACGGTAACAGATTGGGAATTAGGGAATAGAAGGGTTCCGCAGTATCTTTTGCGGTTGATGGCATATAAGATTGAAATAGAGAAGTTGGCGGATAAAAAGAATCAAGAGAAGACGGAGGATAAGAAATAATATATGGATAAGAAAACAATAAGTACTATGAAAAAAATGTTTGATGATATTATGCACACAACAGAGGATGGAATCGTTGAATTTTGGTATGCAAGAGAGCTTATGGGATGTTTGGGTTATACAACATGGCGGAGATTTAAAGATGCGATAAATCGAGCAATGGAATCTTGTAAAGGTGCTGAAATAGAGGTTTCAGACCATTTTGCCGACGCCGTCAAAATGGTTGAGATTGGTAGTAATGCGGTGCGAGATGTGGATGATATTATGCTTACTAGATACGCATGTTATCTTATTGCGCAAAATGGAGATCCAAGAAAAGAGGAAATTGCTTTTGCCCAAAGTTATTTTGCTGTACAGACAAGAAAACAAGAATTGATAGAAGAAAGAATTGCTTATATTCAGAGAACAGAAGCAAGAGGAAAATTACGAGAATCTGAAAAAAGATTATCGCAAAATATTTATGAGCGGGGCGTGGATGATGCTGGATTTGGGCGTATTCGTTCAAAAGGAGACCAAGCATTATTTGGTGGAAGAAGTACGCAGGAAATGAAGGAAAAACTCGGTGTAAGCGATAAACGACCGTTAGCAGATTTTCTGCCAACGCTTACGATTGCGGCCAAGAATCTTGCAACAGAGATGACCAATTACAATGTGGAAGAAAAGGATTTAAAGGGAGAAAGAGCTATTACTACGGAACATGTGCAGAATAATACTACAGTTCGTGAAATGCTTGCTACCAGAGGAATTAAACCGGAGGAACTCCCACCATCAGAAGATATAAAGAAGTTGGAGCGTAAAGTAAAATCGCAGGAAAAAAAGATTGCGAAGGAATCTGGAGTGCTACCTAAGAAGATTGAAGAATAAATTTTTTTATTGAATTCGAGTGACTAAAATTTGGAAAGGGGAGAGGGGGTACATGAATAAAATTTATTTAGTAAACCATTGTTTTGATGTGGATGGCGGTTTTGGGGATGCAATTCTCCAAGAAGAAGTTATTTGTGGCTTTGATAATAGAGAAGATGCTGATGAATTTGTAGAAAAATATAGCAATCCACACATTTATGATAGTCCTTATGCCTCATTAGAATGTGGAATTCTTCGGGTAGAAGAATTAAATATGACACCACCTGATAGAGAAGATATGTTGTGGCTTGATTAGGACAAGGTTAGTGTAGTTAGTGAGGGTAGGCAGTCAGAGTGATGGCTGTCTATTTTTATGTTGAATTATAGTTGGAACAGATGTATATTTTTGTTGGGACAATGAAAGGTATGTAAGTTACGATGTGGATTGGAGGTTGTTTACATGGAAGTATCAAAAAGTGATTGGAAATTATTTAGAGCTCTTATTGGTGATTGGCAGGAAGCGTATATGGAACGCTTGGTTAAGGAATATGTGGATTTATTAGAAGGCGAAGAAAAAGCTTCAGATAAGTTTTGGAATCTGGAAGAACGAATAAAAAAGGATAAAAAGCATCCGGGAGTAATGCTCGAATTAAGCAAAGGGAATATGGTCTTTGATATTGTGGCATTGATTAATAGTGGAGTAATTACAGTTGATGATTTAGGAGATTTTAGTGATGGATTAAAAGATAGTGTAGATTTTCTTTTACACAGGTAGCAAAGGAGATTAAGCACATAAGAAGCGTAGGCGATATTTGTGAATATAGAAGCGTATGATACGGAGTCTTTAAGGAAGCTCGTCAGACTCCTTGAATATGAGAACAGGTTATTGAAAGACAAACTAAAGAAAGAAAATATTCCGTATGACGAGGTCAATCCTTTTGAAGAGACGATAGACAATGTGGAAGAGTACGACCCTGATCAGGGAGAACGCATTGTTAACCCACCTTATATTACAGAGGAAATGGCACAGAAGTTTTTTGCCATGTTTTGGGGGCGGGAGGATGTTTATGCAAAGCGTGGTAAGAATGGTGGTTATTTTCCGCAGTGTGATAACAGATGGGATGCCAGACTTTGTCCAAAACAACGGGGCGAAAAGGCATTCTGTGACGAATGTGAAAATACCAAGTGGACACGACTGGATGTTAAGAAGATTATTGCACATCTATTAGGGTATAAAGAGGATGGCTCAGATGTAATAGGTGTATATCCGCTGTTACCTAATGGAATGTGCAGATTTATTGTATTTGATTTTGATAATCATGAAAAAGGCGCAGAGGCAGCAGATTTTGCCAATACGGATAATGAATGGCATAAGGAAGTAGATGCTCTTAGGAAAATGTGCGAGATAAATGGTATTAAGCCATTGATAGAGCGTTCTCGTTCCGGTAAAGGTGCTCATGTATGGATTTTCTTTAAAAAAGCAATACCGGCTTCTGTAGCCAGAAATTTTGGTTTTTTGTTATTAGATAAAGGTTCTGCATTGATTAACTTAAAATCCTTTCATTACTATGACAGAATGTATCCGTCTCAGGATGTAGCAAGCAGTATCGGTAATCTGATCGCATTGCCATTGCAGGGACAGGCACTTAAAAATGGTAACAGCGCATTTGTGGATGAAAATTGGAATGCATATCCAAATCAGTGGGATATTTTACTAAATAAAACAGAAAAACTTGGTATAGAGGATATTGAAAAATATATGGCAAAATGGCAGGCAGAGTTGGCAGAAAGCCGGAGAATGCTTGCCGGTACCGATATGAATAACAGACCAAAGCCATGGAAAAAGAAGTGTGAGTTTATTAAGGCGGATGTGGTTGGTAAGCTACATATGGTGCTTAGCAATGGTGTTTATATTGATACATTAAACCTTATGCCGAGAATACAAAATCAGATTCGCAGTCTGGCTGCTTTTGACAATCCTGAATTTTACAAAAATAAAAGGCTGGGATATTCAAATTATTATAATTTTAGTGCTGTATATCTGGGTAAAGACGTTGATGGATATATACAAGTGCCTAGAGGACTGAAGGAACGTATTATAGAAGAAAGCAATAAAGCCGGAATTACTATTGATATATCTGATCAAAAGGAAAAAGGACGTCCAATCAGAGTTTCTTTTAAAGGAGATTTGAGAACGCAACAAGAGTTGGCGGCAGAGAAATTATTGACTTATTCAGACGGTGTATTAAGTGCGGCAACTGCATTTGGTAAAACGGTTGTTTGTAGTTATTTGATTGCGGAACGCAAAGTAAACACGCTTATTTTGCTGCAAAGTAAGGATTTGCTGAATCAGTGGGTGGATGAGCTGAACAAATTCTTGGACATTAAGGAAGAACCACCGGAGTATGAAACCAAAACAGGCAGAAAGAAAAAGAGAGACAGTGTTATAGGTATTTTGCATGGTAGTAAAAATACATTGACAGGTATTGTAGATGTTGCCATGGTTGGCTCTATGTATAGCAAAGGTAAGTTTAATGACTTGATTAATTCTTATGGAATGGTAATTATGGACGAATGTCATCATGCGGCATCCAATACGTCTGTGGAATTATTGCAGAAAATCAATGCCAAATATGTATATGGAGTTTCGGCGACGCCGAAGCGTGGAGATAGCTTAGATAAAGTTATTTATATGTTGATAGGACCACTTCGTCATAGATTTACTGCATTGGAGAGAGCACAGGAGCAGGGAATAGGTCATTATTTTGTACCAAGGTATACAAGAGTTGTAGACACTGCTGACAGCAAGGATGACATTAACAAAGCTTACAGCCTAATTAGTACCAGTAAGGTGCGTAATGAGATGATTATAAGTGATGTAAAGAAAAGTATTGAGCTGAATCAGACTCCGGTTATATTAACCAGATTTAAGGAGCATGCAAAACTTCTGTATGATGCGTTGAAAAATGAAGCTGACCATGTATTTCTTTTGTATGGTGACAATTCCGACAAGGAAAATGCAGAGATACGAGTAAAGTTAAAGCAGGTTCCTAAAAATGAAAGTCTTATTTTGGTCGCAACCGGACAGAAGATAGGAGAGGGATTTGATTTCCCAAGACTTGATGTGTTGATGCTTGCTGCGCCGGTATCCTTTGAAGGACGTTTGGAGCAGTATGTAGGAAGATTAAATCGTGATTATGAAGGGAAAGAAGCTGTTTATGTATATGATTACATTGATGCTCATGTGAGATTCTTTAATAAAATGTACGGCAAAAGGTTGAAAACATACAAGCGAACCGGATTTTCCATATGGACGGGTGATGAACATACTAAGCAGATAATTAATGCTATATATGATTCTGGTAATTATACGGAAAAATTCGAGCAGGATATTGTAGAAGCGGAGAAATCAATTGTGATTTCCAGCCCGGATATACGACAGGACAAAATTGACAGATTGTTATTATTAGTAAAAGAACGTCAGGAAAAAGGTATACATGTAACTGTCATCACGACAGACCCGGAAGAAGTGGTTTATGGTAGTGCAGATGTATGTTATGGCTTGATTAACGAGATGAAACAAGTGGGAATAAATGTAGTGACGAAGGCAGAAGTTGAAGAACGATTTGCTGTTATAGATGATGAATTGGTATGGCATGGAGGTATGAATCTGCTTGGTAAGGTAGATATATGGGATAATTTAATGCGTATCAAAAATCATCAGGTGGCAGCGGAACTGTTAGAGATAGCACTTGGTACTACAACAGAATCTGAAGGAGACTGATAACTATATGAAAAAACAACTCAAATGCTACATCTACACCCGTGTATCCACCTCCATGCAGGTAGATGGTTACAGCTTAGATGCGCAAAAAGATAAATTGCATAAATACGCCGATTACCAAGATATGATTATTTCTGGGGAATACTCCGATGAAGGCAAATCCGGTAAAAGTGTGGAAGGCAGACCACAATTTCAGCAAATGCTTTCTGACATAGAAAGTGGTAAGGATAATGTGGATTACGTACTTGTATTCAAACTCTCACGATTCGGACGAAACGCAGCGGATGTATTATCTTCCCTTCAGAGAATGCAGGATTTTGGTGTTAATCTTATCTGTGTGGAAGATGGTATCGACAGTTCAAAAGATGCTGGTAAACTGATGATTTCTGTTTTATCTGCGGTGGCTGAAATTGAGCGTGAGAATATATTGGTACAGACTATGGAAGGGCGCAGGCAGAAAGCCAGAGAAGGTAAGTGGAATGGTGGTTTTGCACCTTACGGTTATCAGCTAATCAATGGTGAACTGCACATAGCAGAAGACGAGGCCGAGATTATCCGTATTATTTACGATAAATTTGCCAATACCACTATGGGGATTGCAGCTATTGCTACATTCCTGAACAACAGCGGATACAAGAAAAAGCTTCGTCAGAACAATACCATAGAAGGCTTTTCTACATCTTTTGTAAAAGGTGTTTTGGATAATCCGGTGTACTGTGGCAAGCTTGCTTTTGGCAGAAGAAAGAATGAGAAAATTCCGGGTACAAGAAATGAATATCATATTGTAAAGCAGGACAAGTATATGCTTAACGACGGTATCCATGAGGCAATTGTGCCAGAAGAATTGTGGAATCAGGTGCACAAAAAGAGACAGGAAACCGGTGTTGCCAACATCAAAACTCACAGTCTGGATCACGAGCATATTTTGTCCGGAATTATCAAATGTCCTATTTGCGGAAGTGGTATGTATGGCAATGTAAATCGTAAAAAGCATCCGGGCGGCGGACATTACAAAGATTATTTTTACTATGCCTGCAAGCACAGAACCTTTGTGAACGGTCATAAATGTACTTACCGTAAGCAGTGGAGTGAGGATAAAATCAACGCAGCTGTAGAAGAGGTTATCCGCAAGCTTGTGAATAATCCAAAATTCAAAACGGAAATACAGAAGCACATCGGTCAAAGTATTGATACGCAGGAGCTGGATAAAGAGCATACAGGCTTACAGGAGCGATTAAAGCAGGTTACCGGTGCCAAGAACAAGTTGGCAAATCAAATGGATAACTTATCTGTATCAGACAAGCATTATGACAAGAAATATGAGGATATGCAGGTGCGTCTGGACAAGCTTTATGATGAGATAGAAGAAATTGAAACTCTGATTGAAGAAGTAGAAACCAGACTGTATAATATTAGGCAGGAGAAAATATCCGGTGACAATGTGTATCAGTTCTTATTATTCTTTGATAAGCTGTATGACAGATTTACGGATATTGAGAAGAAAACATTTATGAAGAGCTTCCTTGCGGATGTGAACATTTATGAGGAAGAGCAGGCGGATGGAAGAATCCTTCGTAGTCTTAAGTTTAGATTTCCTGTGTTTTTCAATGGGAAAGAGATATACGAATTGGATTGGGACAATGAAAGTACCGTTGAGACGGTAGTCAAATTATCCCTAAAAAAAGATACACCTAAGATTGAGGTTACAATGGAGCCTGATGAAGAGAGCAACTACACACCAGAAGAAAAGGCTACTTATCAGAAGATTAAGGATTATGTGAAGAACAAGTATGGTGTGAATGTGCATACTTCTTATATTGCACAGGTGAAGCGGATGTGTGGTCTGGACATGGGTGAGAATTATAATAAGTCCAAGAAAAAGAATCCAGAGGTGAAGCAGTGTCCACAGGAGAAGGTGGAGTATATTAAGGATGCGTTGAGGTATTTTAAATTGATTTAGCAAAATTGATGGTGTGTCACGGCAATATCACTAGATACTCCTACAAAGCCTATAAATAAGCCATTTCTCGGCTGGAAAAGTGCTCTACTACACACTTACTACACGTTTTTAGAGAAATAGCTCGGTATGATTATATTAAATGGATAATTGACATTATGGTATATATGCCATATAATATTTACAAAGGTGATTACATGACAGAATTTAAACTGATAGCATATGAAAAAGAAAATGGCAAAGTTCCAGTAGAAGAATTTCTGGATTCTGTTAATCCTAAGATGCGAGCTAAAATATTTGGATTGCTTGGTATATTACAAGAAAAGGGAAATATGCTTAGAGAACCTTACAGTAAACATCTGGATGATGGAATATTTGAATTGCGTTGTAAATTCGGAAGTGATATTACCAGAGTTTTATATTTTTTCTATTATGAGGGAAAAATAATACTGACGAATGGATTTGTTAAAAAAACACAGAAAACTCCTAAAGAGGAGATTCAGATTGCAAAGGATAGAAGAAAAGATTTCATAGAAAGGGTGATGAAGGATGAGAACATTTGATGATATGCTTTCTAAGCAGTTAAAAGATGATGAGTTCAGAAAAGAATATGAAGCTATTCAGCCAGAGATGGATGTCATAAGAGCTATAGTGGATGCTCGTACTTCTCAGAATATGACCCAGAAGGAATTAGCTGAACGAACAGGCATCAATCAGGCAGATATCAGCAAGCTTGAGAATGGAACGAGGAATCCTTCTGTTAATTTACTTAAAAGATTAGCAGATGGTATGGGAATGGCTCTTAAGATTGAGTTTGTGCCTAAACAGAAAGCGTGATTATATGAAAATAGATTGATAATGCTTTGAATATAAAAAATGAAAGGATAATTTAATATGTATTTGACGGATGTTTCAATGCAATTAGTTAGTATGCTATTTGTTTTAATTATTGGTTTATATTTTTTTATGTTTGTTTTTAGTTTTTATAGAAGAGAAAAAAGAAGGACAAGAGAACAAGATGTAAGGAGATACACATATGAGTATTGTACAAAGGAAATGAATCTGCTAAATAAATATACAAATAATATAGCTCCAAATCGAGAAGATAAGCTTTTGGCTATTCTAAATTTATTCGACCGTTTAGCGGTAGGTGTGTATACAGAAGTGTTAAGTGAAGAAGTTGTTATTAGGTATTTTGGTTCTTATATGCGGAATTTTTATGAAGATAATCGGATAAGTCTTTTTGAAATGAGAAAAAGTAAAAATGATGCTGGACTATATGCTAATTATGAACAATTAATGGAGGAATGGAATTTAAGAAAAGAGAGATTTAAAAGTATGGATAGCAGGAGGAAAAAATAAATGCAAACACCATACAGTCAGATAATGGATTTTTGCAAGAATAAAAATGTATCGGAATTGCAAAGTAAAATATTACTCCATAAATTTTATAAAGACTACTATGAGGTAATTGAGAACTATAAAAAGAAAGAAAATAAAGAGCCAACGAAAGAAATACTTGAAGGATTTGAAAGTACATTGTTGAGTGAAACAACACTTCAGGGAAATTTGAAGTTGTCAGAGGAAGAAATTGAAATGGCATTAAGCAAAGAAATTAAGAAACATGATAGAATAACATCTGTAAAGAACTTTGGCTTATCAATATTATCTGGTGTCATTGCTTCATTTATTTTTACAATTTTATTGATAGTGATTTTAAATTTAGCTCAGAATCAAGTAAAAGGTTGGATTAATGATATGTATAAAACACAACAGGAAATGGAACAAACTGTTAACGAGGGACAGTAAATAGTTGATATTCAATTTTATACATGTCAAGAACATTAGGGAGAAGGAAATTGTCAAGGTTGTATCTATAGGACAAAAAATGTACGTTTTCGTCTGCAAAATGCTTATGTGGGACTGGTAGGTGACAATACGGAGTTATTGGATGAAACCTTAAATAAAAAAGTCTAAGCGTAAGCTTATTGAGAGCATGATAGCGGAAGTACACCTTCATCCAAAGGAAACATGGGAAGAGGGAAAGAATCCGATAAAAGAGATAAAGTACGCATTTCCAGTAAGTAAAGAGGTCATGGATGCTTTGAGGGAAAATGTTGCATCCGTGGAGACGGTATGTTTATTGTCCAAACTCCACGAAGCGAAGCATCATGTGAATGTCAGACTGGATGTGGATGAACTGGATTTGACATCTGCGGAGAGTAAGGCTACATACGAGGAGATTAAAAAATACGTGGCAGAGCATTATGATGGGATGAAGGTGTCTAATCTGTATATTGCACAGGTTAAAGCTAAGTATGGAATCATAGAGCGTGAGAATTACAATAAAGCAAAGTCAGATGATGACAGACAGCCTAAGTATCCTAAGGAGAAGGAAGAGGCTATTGTTGAGGCGTTGAAGTTTTTTCAGATGATATAGAGTTTCGTAAAAAATGTGAAATAGTGCATTATTTCTATTTTTTAAAGTAAGAAAGTGATATTATTATTGTAAAAAGATTATAGAGTAATCGGGAAATTTCGATTACTCTTTTTAAGTATGAAAAATTGATAGATAATAGCAATAAAATAAGGGGTGGTACAGATTAATGGCAAGAAAATCTATTGATTGGATGAAAACAATACCTGAGTTATTAAACGAGTGGAATTATGAAAAGAATAATATTATGCCTTCGGATATATCAATTTGGTCAAAAAATAAAGTATGGTGGAAGTGTAAATATGGACATGAATGGGCTTCGACTATGAATAGTAGGCAAAAAAAATCTAGTTGCCCTTATTGTGCTGGATTACTTCCGATTGTAGGAGTAAATGATTTACAGACAACAAATCCTGAATTAATGAAGGAATGGGATTATCAAAAAAATATTATAAAACCATATGAAATCAAGGTAGGAAGTGGGATGAAAATATGGTGGAAGTGTAAAGAAGGTCATTCTTGGGAAGCAACTCCAAATCATAGGAAAAAGGGACAGGGCTGTCCTTATTGTTCCGGTAAGAAAGTATTGGCAGGATTTAATGATATTAATACGCTAAGACCTAATATAGCAAAAGAATGGGATTATGAAAAAAATGAAAATAAAACCCCTGATATGTATACCGTTAAAAGCGGAAGTAAAGTTTGGTGGAGATGTAAAGAAGGTCATTCTTGGAAAGCAGTTATAGCAAGTAGAACAGGTAAAAAATATGTTCAATGTCCGTATTGTTCAGGTCGACTACCTATAGTTGGTACAAATGATTTGCAAACAACAAATCCTGATTTGATTAAAGAATGGAATTATGAGAAAAATAGTCCAATATACCCTTATATGGTAAAAAAAGGAAGCAATAACAAAATATGGTGGAAATGTGAAAAAGGACATGAATGGCAAGCTGAAATAAGTGCTAGAACAAGTGGAAAGTCAGGCTGTCCATATTGTGCAGGCAGAAAAACAATTCAAGGTGAAAATGATTTAGTATCTATTGAATCTAAATTATTATCGGAATGGAATTATAAAAAGAATGATGGTAAAAAGCCAAGTGATTTCAAAATGCATAGTGGAGCATTAGTGTGGTGGAAATGTGAAAGAGGACATGAATGGCAAGCTAAAATAGCTGATAGAAGCAGAGGTGATGGGTGTCCTTATTGCTCAGGAAAGAGACTGATGGTAGGATTTAATGATTTAGCACATGTATATCCTTATTTGGCTAAAGAATGGAATTATGAAAAAAATCAAGGAAAGATGCCAGAAGATGTAACATCAAAAGCAGGGATAAAAGTGTGGTGGAAATGTGAAAAAGGACATGAATGGCAAGCTTTAATAAGCAACAGAAGCAGGGGTGATGGGTGTCCAATATGCAATTCTGGAATTAGAACATCATTTCCAGAACAAGCTATATTTTATTACATTAAAAAAATATATCCAGATGCACTGAATCGATGTACACAACAATTGGGAGGAAAAAGAGAGCTGGACATATTTATTCCGTCAAAACAGGTGGGAATAGAATATGATGGTAGTGTATGGCATTCAAGTGAAAAGGCTTTAAATAGGGAAGTGAAAAAGTATGAAGAATGTATAAAGCAAGGCATTTTTCTGATACGTGTAAAAGAAAAGAATGGTGTACTAAAAGAAGGCTCTTGTGATGTGTTAATACGTACGGATAGTAACTATAATAATGAAACCTATAAAAAATTATTTTCTGAGCTGAATAATTATATTGATATTCCAGATGATATAGATGTTGTTAGAGATAGAATACATATTTTGGAGAATTATCGGACTGAATTGAAAAATAAATCAGTGGGTACATTATATCCTCATTTAGTTTTAGAATGGGATACTGAAAAGAATGGATTATTGACTCCCTTTATGTTTACACCAGGAAGTGGGGAAAAAGTATGGTGGATATGTAATATGAATCACAGATGGCAAGCATCAATCGTATCAAGAACAAAAGGAAGCAAATGTCCTTATTGTTCAGGTATTTGTGTTATCAGAGGGAAAAATGATTTAGCAACATTAAGACCAGATATAGCCGCAGAATGGAATGATGAAAAAAATGGGGAATTGAAGCCATGCAATTTAAAAATTAAAAGCAATAAAAAAGTATGGTGGAAATGTAAAAATGGTCATGAGTGGCAAGCTATTATTTCTAATCGGACAAACAAAAATCAAGGATGTCCATTTTGTAAAAAAGATGACAGTGAAAGTTAGAATAATAAAGTCTGATATTGAAATGTATATATCAGAAAAAAGACGTTTTAAGAACCTTTTATCATACCCACATAGGAAAAATCAAAGTACAAAAAGAGTAAACAGCACAACTGAAAACTTTGATTTTACACCGAGAGAATTCAAAGAAAGAATTAGAAACTCGAATCTATCAGTATTTTGAAGAAGTAGATTAAGGACCTGTAATCTACCATTGGACTTGTAAACTTGGTGAAGCCTCTGATACTGAGAGAGCAAATAGTTATTGTGTCGGTTGTTTATTATTCGGCGTACTAGTGAGTACTCCTATATTTCAAATGGAGTTTATGCTTGAAAGTTAACGCCAGTGTCCAGAAGATAAAGAGAGTGCAATTGTGGAGGCATTGAAGCATTTTAAGATGAATAGTTAATAAAGAGAGGTACATATGCTATGCCAGGTATACTCGTGGTCGAAGATGATGAAAATTTAAATCGTGGAATTACATTCTCGCTGAAAAAATCCGGATATGAGGTTTTTTCTGCAGAATCAGTGAAAAAAGCGAAAAGAATTGCAAGTGATAATAATGTGGATGTTA
>OIEE01000027.1_pt1 | contig 85259 bp, 103 predicted proteins | sample 1581701 | NCBI WGS metagenome assembly OIEE01 (sample SAMN01760976, study PRJEB22395) | human gut metagenome | reverse complement strand
GCAAATTACTGATGATTACAAGGGAGCTATGGAACTCTCTTCAAGAGAACACCATGAATTAAGAAGAGAGATAGAAGCTAACATAGATCCCGAGGATCCAGACCCAGAGATAGATATGTATTTAGATGAAGAGCAATATGAAGAAAAAGAGCCTACATCAATAGCTGAACAATTCCTCAACAGGTAATCGAGGTTTATTGCATAATTAATTTATTATTCTTAAATTTGCATCAAAATAAATAATAAGATTATGGATAAAACCACATTAAAACAGCTTAAACCAGGTACACTATTCAGATTAAAAGACTCTGAATCCAGTCCAGTATGGGTAAGAGATCATTATGATAGGTCTTCTAAAACTTATGCTTGCCATAAATACGAAGACTACAATCATGAAGCTTTCTTCAAAGGAACCAGAACAGTATTCATTAATTTTACATATTAGACATTATGAACATCAAAAACCTATTTAACAGATTTCGTAAACGGGAACCAAAGTTAAGTTATTCCCTGAATCTAATCTACCTAGAAGATACTAAGGTAGTATTCAATCAGAATATACAATGTGCTAAAGACCTAGAGAATTACCTATCGGATTATATGAGACTCTTCGGTATGTATTCAGATAAGCCTTATGTACTAATCTATCAGGAATACAAAAGCAGATACTGGATATATGACAAAGAACCTTACCTATTATACTACAAGGTACCACTCATAGTTAACCTCAGTAGAAAGCTATCAGGAAAAGAAGACATGGTAATAACCAAAGAAAAATACCAAGCTGCTAAGGATTTAGTCCCAGCTCATGATATATCTGATAGATTCAAGATACCAGAATATATTACTGGAGTCTTTACAGATATCTGGTATAAATGCCAAGGATATATGGATACGGACCATGTTGATTTAGAGGAGATACTGGAATTGATGCAGCACAATTGGTTAAAGGAATTTGAATTATTAGTATTCAAAAGGAATTATGATACAGATATGTTATTCCTTACCCATTCCCTTACCTATATCTTGGATCAGACAGAAGAAGAGGGCAGAAGAATATGTATTCAAAATATCATAGAACGTAACATAAATCAAGAAAATCAAGATGAAAACGAAACAGTTTAACGTAAGCCAGTCTAGAATATATCCAGATATCAGAGATAAATATCTGGATTATATGGAGAAACGATATAATATGTTCATTTCGGATGATACTCTAAAGAATGATCTCAGAGAAATCCTTCGAAAGGGTACTAATAAAACTATCCATTTCAATATCCTAGAAAAGAACTCAGATCTCTTGGTATTTGAAACCTCTGAATACAGTAAGCTATTAGAGTTCACTAACCATTATCTCTGGATATTCAGGCTAGTAAACGATAAATGGAATTTAATCCGATACAGAGTATAAATTCGAAAGGCAGACTAACCCTCTGCCTTTCTTAGCGTTTACACATATCCTCAGCTTAGTATTCCAGGATTTGCATATATAATATATAAGTATTATATTTGCATCAGAAAAAGAAATTAATAACTATTTAAAATTTTAGACTTATGAAAAATAATGAAACCTTCCAAACCACACAACATCTAGACAAGTTAGTTACTAACCTAGGTCTTCAAATCCAAGAATTATATTCCTTAGACTTAGAGGAAATCCTAGATTACAGCAACAATCTAATGAATCTATTAGTTAATGCCTACGTTGAAAACCAATGCTTAGCATTATCTGCAATGATATCTAAACAGGACGGATTTGCAATATACTCTTTCTTATTTCAAACTCCCGATACTTCTAATGGTGCTGCAGATGCTCTGGTAAACTTTGCCATGAACTTTACTGATGGAGAAGCTAATATCAAATCTATCAACCGTATATCTTCAAACATAATGCAAATTACCTTTACAGTATGATACCCATAAGAAGACTTTTAAATATCATACAATTTGATCTAGCCGAGAAACTAAACTTGGCTAGATTAAGATGGTACCATCTTAATCATCAGGACCAATATCTTCAATCAGTAATCTATGGTAATCCTGATAATTGTAACTTGTTCAGACTAAGGGAAGTACTTACTAATTTGCTTAGAGTTAACTTCTTAAGTTACTACATATTAGCAAATACTCCTGAATCTCTATCTATTTCAATACAAGGTAATGCTATCATTACATTTGTGATAACTAAAGATAATTACATAACTTTTACAATAACGAAATTATGAGCACAACTCCATACCCAGGTCCAGGTGAAGTAATTATACCATCTCATATATATTTCGATAAAGGTAAGAGAATAGATGTTAAAGTATGGCCTAAGACCATTCAATTAATAGGTCCCACTAAGGATTTAAACAAGGTATTCAAAACCCTTGAAGAATATGATGATTGGTGGCATCAGTTTAAGAAAAAGAATCCAGATGCCTTCCGTAAAGATGCGAAATATGTAAAATCCATTAATGGCCTCTTTCTTATCCAGAAAAGGCTCTATCAGATACCCAATAGAAGCCTCAGCTAAGTAATCTGGGATATTGCATATTTAATTTATTATTCTTAAATTTGCATCAGAGAAAAGAGATATATTATTTATTTAAAATTTAAGCAGTCATGAACTTGAACAACATCACAACAGCACTCAAAACCGGTATCACAATTTACCAATACGAACAATGGCAAAATACTGGTTCAGTCAACCTAATGCAAAAGGAATCCCACATGCTTTCCAAGGTTTGGCTTAAGACAAATATCCATAACCCAGATTCTTTGTTGGATAAACCCTTTATCCAACTCTCTGCTACTTTTACTTCAGAATCCGATATCCAAGAATATAACGAATGGCTAAATGCTAACCAGTACAAGTTATATCCATTGCTATTGGATATTCTTAAGATATCACTAAGGGATGATTTCCACAACTATTCCAATACTTCTAATATTCATTACGAAGGAGGGAAATTCCCAAGTATGCTTACCATTCAATTATTTAACTTAGAATTCTAATGCCATGAAAACAATTGCCTACATCATGAGTACCTATCACATGGGTACTTATGACTTAGATATCAGGGATGTACTCAAATCCTATATCATTGCCCGATACTATGGATGGGAACCAAAAGAGGAAGATCTAGAGGAAATCATTTCCAATACACCCTATTTCAATTTCAACGTAGATAATGCTATCTACGAAGTCCTAACAATGCCAAGAGAAAAAATAACCATCTAAAACAAAGAACTTATGAAAACAACAAATCCTTCATCAAGAATCACAATCAGTCAGAATGGTAATCAAATACTAACCTGCAAAGTATACAAAGAGCCCAACTATATATTATCTATGTCCAATGAAGAAATATTAGAACTCATCTCTGGACTAGACTATATGGGTAACCTACCAACGGTACCAGACCTAGAGAAACCAATAGAAATCCAAGTCTCAACCACCCGACAAATACCCTTAGAACAAAACAAAGAAGTCCAAACCAAAATCAAAGAGATAATATACAATAACCTCTATGATACTCTAGTAGATGAACTAAAGGATACCATCTCTAGGTTCCAAGCCCAGTATAACATCCAAGAGATAAACCCATACCTACAGGATATACTTCAGAACCCAGAAGATCTAGTATCCCTCTCCCAACACCACAAAAGATAAATAAAAAGAATACCTAGAGCCTAGAAAACTCTAGGTATTTCTGTGTACACAAACCAAGTATACAGATACTAGGTACACAACCCACCTACTCCACTCCCAACAAAGAAATATACAAATAATATATAACAAGGTATACAATTAACCTACCTATATCATATACACCTAATCTGAATATACACATATACACCTAATTAAGATACAAATCCCCTATATCACAATCAATATATAATATACATATAACTAATATATATATATCTTAAGATCTTGGTTTGGACTTCTTTTCTGTGTACCAACGGGGGTTTTTCGAAAAAGTCAGGAACATACCCCTTTAGCTGCCTCTCTACTATACAAACACTATAGCTCTCAAAATTTAAAGTACTAAATCCTTGAGGCCCCAAAGGCCATTTTAGGCAATAAAATCACCATACATGGCCCCTCAAATCACAGAAAAGCAAAAAGTACACTCTGGCAATAGTTTTTGAGATACGTATATGAGCCTTTTTGACACGTAGCTATTTTAGTAACGCCTATATATAATATACTAATATGGGTGGGATTTAGATACGTATGTATTTTAGCTTCACACGTGTAATTGAAAAGTGTTCTGTTTGGCTAGTTTGTGTAATCTAGGATTTAGGTTGTGATTTTGTGTACCTAGACTCGGATTTTAATTGCCAAGAGGCTAGGATTTATATTAAAATTGTGTACCTAGAGGGGCCATTTTAGGCTCGGATTTTATAAAACTGGGTACACAAAATATGCCATAAATGGCCTCGGATTTTATAAATTTCTAGGCAATCAAGGAGCCAATTTTAATTGCCATCCTAGTAATATTGTTGTTAATTGCATAAGTATTTATATTATGGTTATTTTAGATAATTCTAGGACATTAGGGGCCTTCGAAAGGCAATCTGGGATATTGCTTAATTAAAATATTGTTCTTATATTTGCATAGAGAAATTAATTAATAACTTTTAGATTATGAAAACAAAAGAAGTAACTATCTCAAACATTAAATTTAACCTCAGTACCAAACCCTTAGTATCTGAACCAGAGACTTATCCCGATTATCCTTCACAATATACTTCGATTAAAACTAACCTAATAATATTGCCTAGGCCTAACTAAGGTACCTGGGCTTTTCTATGTACATACCTAGGAGGCTATCTATAGACTTCATATAATCATCTAAGAGGTACTAGAGCTTTACTACACACATACTTACTAGCCTTATATAAGAACCCACTAGGCTTATCTATAGATCTTATAAGGCTTACCTAAGTACGCTAACTATCGACCATATATGGCCTTCAGGTAATAGGCATATAATATACAGATATTCTATAGCCACTTAAAAGGCCCTCCGAAAATCCCCTAGAATCTTCTGGCCATGGGGATTTAGTACGAGGATTACCAAGAGGATATAGTAATGGAACCATAGATGGCCTTAACCTTGTTATCATACAGGTATTATATAACGGACAACATGCGGGCAATTTAGGCCGCCCAGAGGTTAATGGGTGGAAATTTGATAATAAATAATGTACACGCAAATAATAAAATTTTTGAGATATGCAAATATTTTCTGAAAATTATTCTTAAAATAATAAAATTCATTTTTAACAAAAATTTTTCTCGAATTTTTTTGTAGATTAAAAAATAGTTCTTATATTTGCAATGTCGGAAACGATAAGAGTTCTAAAATTTAATAAGAAATTTTTCAAAAAAAAAATCTTTGAAAATTTTGTAGATTAAAAAATAGTTCTTATATTTGCATAGAGAAATAAAACAAAAACCTTTTCGAGTTTGTAATAAGACTTGAATTTTTATCGAAAAGGTTATAATAAAATAAATTCAAAAATTCAAGCATTTTTATTATGGAAGAAAAAAAATTAAATTCAGTTGAAAATGTAAATGTAGTTGAAAATTTTACAAAAGAAAAAGTAAACAAAGTTAGTGCTAAAGAAGCTAAAGCACAAGCAAAAACAAACAATATTCTTTATAAGGATATTTTAGCTAATTTGAATAAGTCTACTGAGGGACTTCTAAAAACTTCTTTTGGGGTTAAAAAATCGGACATCTACAAGGAGGAAATTTTTCAAGAACTCTCAGACAAAGAAAAAAAAGTTGCTCGAAAAAAATTTCGTAATACAATTCTTTCATTGTCCGAAAGTTTGACACAAGAAAAGGACAAAACTCGCTTAGAAAAACTAAAAAAAGCGTTTTTAGATTTTTATAAGCAAGTTTACAAAGTAAATGATTTTTCGCTTTCTTCAGTTTGTTCTGAAAATATGAAAGAAACAAACAAAGAAATTTTGAAAAAGGCTTTACAAATCGTGAAAAAATAAATCCATGTTTAACTAGAGTAGGGATTTAGTTCCCTACTCAAAAATTATAAATCATTATGAAAACTATTAAATTTTTACAAGAAAGATTTCAACAAGAAATTAGCATTAAATATTCTTATAATTTGGATATAGTAGAGAGCATAGATTTTCGTATTAATCAACGCAATATTAGATATTTTTACGAAGCTATGCAAAATTTTGAAAATTCTTTAGTAGATGAGTTTAAAGAAAAGAAAACCCATTTTTGTAGTGCAAACCAATTTTTAGAAAACATTAATGATTTTGATAAAATTCTTTTTGTAATAATTAATTACATGAAAACATATTTTGATTTCTGTAAAGATTATTCTAAAATTAGTTTACATGTACATTTAGTCCAATTTGATTTTACTACGAGTGTTTTAATCCAAGGTTTCTATAATCATAGGGATTTAAGTTTTTCTACTAAATTAGAAAATAAAGTATTGAATTCTGAAATTGAATTGTTACAAGAAAAATTAGACCTAATTAGAGAAGAAATTTGTGAATTAATTGGAGTAGACCCCAATTTAGAAAAACAAAATCACGAAGATAATTACATGTTTAATTTAAATATCGAATCCGATAATCAAATAGGATTTTTCTTGCAAGCAACCAAATTATAATTAATTCTTAAAATTTTTTAGAAAGTAAGGGAATATTTGTCCCTTACTTTTTTTTTGACTTATTCTAAATAAGGGCTACCGTACCCCGCATTTACTACCTGGTATTTTTAGGCCTTCGTATTAAGGGGTACCTTGAACACAAACCAATGAATTTACTACCACAACTTTTTACCTCCTCATATTAAGGGCATTGCCTAGAAAAGCCTTGAACACACACAAAAATTTCTACACACGTTAAGGGCATACCAAGACACAACACACAAAGAAGCCAGAGAATAAAAACATCCCTGGCATTCAAAATCTTAATCCTTACCATACTCTTCCTTAATCCTTTAAACCAATTTCAAAACCTTAATCCTATGTGGGATATATTTCTTATAGGGAGGAAACCAATACCCAATTATACGACCCTCTTTATCAATCTTATCTATGGTGAAGTTATTCTTTGCCTTTTCATCGATATTACTCATGATACTAATCCATATAAGAATATTATAAACCAAACTACTAGGATAAAGATATAAGGGATTGCATACTTCTTAAATGGGTATCCTTCTACCCCATCATTAAGGGCATATATAAATACTATGGGCCATAGTAACATCATTAATGCTACTCCCAGTAATTTAAACCAAGTAAAGCCAAGGCATACTAGAGCATCAAAATTCATTGAGCTACCCTTATAATTACCGTGACTATCGAAGTGATAGTAGTTCTTAGGTTTTAATACTTGCTCAGATCCTAGGTAGGGTGGTAGGTCCTTTTTAATGAACCTACCCTTGCTATCTCTTGCCCTTTCTCTTAGAAGTTTGGGAGCAGATAAATCTTCGTCGTAATCTTTAATTCTTGACATTGTTTTTCTTTTTAAAGAATATTAGGTAAATAAAAAATAAAGGTAATACTAACCAGATTGTAAGGAATAATAGGTGAGGTCTTATCATCCTGATTTCTTGACATAACATCTTAGTTAGAAGTATAGAGGGGATTAGGCATATCCCATAGATTATGCCTAATGTTATCCAAGTACTATTCATTGAGCTTTTCAATTAGTTTTTTAAGTTTCTTATCTAAGGTTATCACTTTCTCAAGGATTTCATCATCCTTGTGTTTCCCGTTATCATCCAACCATTTTTTGATTGCCTCTAAGGATTTCTTGGATTGGTGATATGCAACAAAGGCATTGTACTTCTGTTCATTCTCTGTAGTACAAGGTAGGATTATTGCATTACCTTTCCCATCTAATCGAGTAAATTGACCCTCTAGATTTGTTGTTCTAGTAATTATTACCTTATTAGATAATATTGCAGTACCATTCTTTTTATCGATAGATACTACGTTTGCCTTTTCCATTAGGTTTTTGTCTTGGTAAATTACCGAGTTACCCTCTTTGAGTTTTATTACTTCTTTTTTCATATAAATAATGTATTTATTTCGTTATACAAATATACTATTTTATTTTTAAATATCAATCATTATTGAATAAATTCTGCAAATCTTCTGAGGTTATTCCATGCTGACGATAGTAGTCGTATTCCCAAGGATTGAGAGGTTTGCAATTGACTGGGTATTCGTCTCTTAATTCGAAAGGCAAATAGCCAAGAAATTCTATACTGTTGAAATACTGTATCTTACCGTCAGTAAATAAGAAATATTTCAAGGGTCTATCGATTGCCTTACCGAAATTACTTCCTATTAATCTGATATCCTTGTTGGCAATGTAAACATGATACTTATCAGTTATCAAATATACCTGGGTATTCCAGGGTTTCTTCGATTCATCTAAGGTTTTCCTAAACCAATCAACCATAATCTGTTGTTTCTTTCCTATATCCATAATTAAATTATTTATTCATTGATAAATAGAACTCGATATACCCACCTAAGAAAGGCTACAAGCAATACTTTATCCTCTTTAATGTAAACTCTAAGAATTTATATTATGGATAAACTTACTAACGAATTAATTGCCAAGGTTGCAAACAAGTTAAACCTTGAACCAGCTCTGTTAAAGACAGTAACTGTAGTAGAATGTGGTAATCGAGACGGATTTTTACCCTCTGGTAGACCTCAGATTCTCTTCGAGGGTCATGTAATGTGGAAATATTTGAAGATAAAACTCGATGGAGAAGGCAAAAGAACCTATTTATATGACCTAGCCAAGAGAAATCCATCCTTAGTTTATCAAAAATGGACCAAAGAATTCTACTTAGGAGGTGAAGGAGAGTGGAAAAGACTCGAAGCAGCTCGTAAAATTGATGAAAACTGTGCTAATTTAGCTACTTCTTGGGGATTGGGACAGATTATGGGCTTCAATTATCAGCTTTGTGGATGTCAATCAGTGGATGAAATGATCCAAAAGATGTCTGAATCTCATGAAATGCAGCTAGAATTGATGTATCATTTCCTCTATAACTCCGGTTTAGTGAAGCATTTGAAGGCAAAAGACTGGGATGCCTTCGCTAAAGGATATAATGGTCCTGGTTACAAAGACAATAACTACGACCAAAAGCTAAGAAATACCTATGAAAACTTTAAAGACAAGCTATGAAAGTAATCTACAACAACCTTATACCTTTCAAGGGATACAAAGCTATCAACATCTTTGGTTTAGTGTTTGTAAGAAAGGGGGCTAAGTTTACTGAGGTGGATTATAACCATGAACATATACATTCAAAGCAAATGGCTGAGATGTTATGGGTATTTTTCTACCTTTGGTATGGAATCGAGTACTTAATCATCCTTTGTTTTGCTAAATGGAACAAGCAGAATGAAAGGTATCATGATGTAAGTTTTGAGGAAGAAGCTCATAATAATGATTCGAACCTGGATTATATTTCAACTAGGAAGCATTATGCTTGGTTCAAATACATAAAATTGAGAAGTTACAAGAAATGAAAGACTTAAAAGTACTGGGAGTATGTGGAGGGCAAGGAGCCCTCCTATTCCCTTTTAGAGATAAGCTTATTGGAAATATAGAACCTCGTGGAGTATTCCATACCAGTAGAGAAGAACAGTGGAAAGCTAACTTCAAAGGCATACCTTTCTTAAAAGGGTATGAACTACCAGAAGATTGGCATCCAGATATCATATTATCTAGCCCTGATTGTGGTAGTTGCTCAGTAATGAGATTATCTAAATCTAAGGCTCTCGGAGACCCTAAAAGTAATAAAAGTATACAACTAGTATTCCAAGCAATTCAATATTACGAACCCGCTCTCTTTCTTATAGAAAACCTACCAAGATTGCTATCTCTCATTTCTAAAGAAATGTTAACGGATTTCTTTAAGAACTATAAACTTATTTTTCACGAAAGAAGCGTTTCTGACTTCGGAAACTCCCAAGTATCAAGAAAAAGATTAGTAATCATTGGAGTTCATTTAGACAGGGGAAAAGAGTATTTGGATTCCTTTAATGAAGTATTCCAAGTAAATACTCCAAAACTTACTAGAGATTTACTAGTACAAGCCCCACAGGAAGCTTTAATTCCATTCTCTGATAAAGTTTTAGCCATGTATGATTATCGGAAATTACCTGAAAAGAAAAATCTTACAGTCAGACAAGTAAGACAACTTTGGACTCATGATTTCAAAGATGAAAAGAAATGGCCCATTAAAACTGCTAAGATGAGTACTCTCCCGGGAGTATATCGATTAGAAGATGATAAACCACCCTTAACACTTAGACCTTCTGATAGACAATTTAGACCAGATGGGTATCCTTTGGGTATTTATGATTTCAAGGCAATTATGGGATTCCCTGAAAATTACCGAGTATTTATTCGGGGATTTGCAACTTGGGACCCTAAGACTTATCACTACTGGTTAAATAAGGCTAGGTATACCTTGAGTAAGGGGTCGGTATATGAAGTGGGGTTATGGTTTAAGGCCTGTATATAATTATACTTGTATATATTTAAGTGGCCTAATACCTTCCCAATTCCCATCTTAACTTACCCATTAGGATATTCCTTCCTTCGGAAGGAAGGTATCTTTAGCTAAAGCTAAAGCTACTGTGCGCACGACGCATTAAATTATATTATAAAAGAAGCCATACTCTTCGAGGTACCAAGTTTACTATGGAACATAAACAAACCTAAAACTCAAGAAATATGGAAAATTTGAAATTAACTCATGAAGAACGAAGAATACTTAAGTTGAATGGAATTCTTCCACAATCAATTGCTAAGCTGGTTAAGTCTAAAGTTATACGATTAGCTTTCAAGTTAGGCAGTAGAATCTCAATGAGAGAATCTGAGAAATATTATTTCATTGGAATCACTTTACCAAAATCTGAAAGCTTAGATCTGGAGTTATTTGAAGAACTGAAGAATAATGCTAATGAACTCAAAGAAATCATTCAAAAGTCTAAATTATGAAAAAGCTTAAAGTTGCCATGATAGTCCTTTTACTAGGATTTACTATTTACCTTTGCTTCAGGAATTACAAACTGAATCAACAACTCAGTATGTTACCTGATAAAGAGATCATTCAACATACTGATACAATTTATTTGAGGAAAGATTTCCTGCCAATTTCCTACGATAATTTACTTAACCCAAGTAGAATCCTTCTCTACAATTATCAGAATTGGGATAAACCTATTCATACCGCTAATAATCCTGATTCTATAATCTCAGAGAAGGATTCTCTTGTTCAATTAATAATCGATAAGAATCAACTTACACTAAGTTTCCTTAATCAAAACTCAGGAATTTATTCTAGTAGGTTATTCAATATCGACACTAATAACTACAAGTATTCTTGGTATAACGGAAAACTTACCACACAAGAAATTAAATCTAGAATAAGATTAGTTCCTTATGTTTATGGTAAGTACCGACCATTTAACAATCTATGGGATTTGGGAACAGGAATTTCAATCGAGACTAAGAGATTTAATTACAAACTGGGGATAAACAGTTTTTATTACCCAAGATATTTCTCAGGTATCAAAACTGATTTAGAACTGGTAGTAACTTATAAATTTTAGATTTTATGGCAAAGAAGATACAGGAAACACCCACTAACCTTACAAGAGAAGAATTATCTAATCTATCTAGGGTTACAACGGATGTTTTCTTTTTCAGTCTTTTTTGTTATGTGATACATCCAGTGAGAGGAAAGGTTCGATTTGAATTATATCCGTATCAAAAAGCCGTACTATACCAATTTATACTCCAGAGATTCAATATCTTGTTAAAGTTCAGGCAAGCGGGTATTACAGAACTTATATCTATGTACTGCTTATGGCTGGCATCATATCATCCTAATAAGAAGATAAACATTATCTCCATTAAGGATACGACAGCTAAGAAGGTACTTAAGAAGATTAAGTTCATGTATAAGAATCTTCCATGGTATATGCAAACCCCGATCATTAACGGAAGAACTGGGGAATTTGGTTCTGCCTCTATGATTGAATTTGATAATGGTTCATTCATAGAATCCATTCCAACATCTTCCGAAGCCGGTCGTTCAGAATCTCTTTCTCTCCTGGTAATTGATGAGGCTGCAATCGTTCGGTGGGCTTCAGCTATTTGGGCAGCTGCCTTCCCTACGCTTTCCACCGGAGGTTCAGCCATCATAAATTCTACTCCATACGGTATGGGTAACTTTTACCATTCAACATGGGTAGATGCTATAGCTGGAGGTAATCCATTTAATGCTATTCGATTATATTGGCAGATGCACCCAGAACGAGATCAATCATGGTATGATCAAATGGCTTCTGCATTGGGTCCAAAAAGAACTGCTCAAGAAATCGATGGAGACTTTCTTTCTTCAGGTAATACAGTATTTGATATGGCAGATATCAAGGCTATCGAAGATTGCTTAAGTGATTATCCAGTTTTAAAATATCGTTTCAATCGTCAGTATAGACAATTCAATGAACCAGATCCAAATAAACAGTACTTTATCGGTGCAGACGTTGCAACAGGTAGAGGCTCAGACTATTCTTCTTTCACTTGTATGGACAAGCTGGGAGAAGAACAAGTTGTGTATAAGGGAAGAATGGCAGTAGATAAATATGCTAGGTTACTGGGAGATACTGGGCAATTATTTAATTTTGCTGTTGTAGCTCCAGAATCTAACGACGTTGGGTTAGCAGTAACTTCTGCTCTTCAATCAGAAGGTTACCCTAACCTATACTACTATCAAAAGCTTCTGAAAAAGAAAGGTAAGTCTAGACCTGAGGTTGATAAATCTCCTGGTTGGTTAACTACCCAAAAGAATCGTTCAGTAATTATAGAGGGTCTAGAACAAGATATTCGAGAAGAGAATATCATTGTGAAGGATCCTTTCTTTGTTCAAGAAGCTCCTACCTTTATATATGATGGTTTGGGTAGACCTGTAGCCATGGGTAAACACCGAAATAATACTTCTGCTGTAGATGTGGATTTGGAAGGGGATGTTTATTCTGATGATGATATATTTGGTAAAGCAATATGTAATCACATACGAAAAGGAAAAACTAATGTAATAATACAACCGAAATGAAAATTCTTAAGTTTTTTGGATTCGATAGAAGGAATCGATCTCCAATACAAGAAAACAAGGCTAATCCTCCAAGTAAAAAAGAGGAGGTACCTATTTCACCCGGTAGAGTATCGGAACCGGATGATGACCCAGGTAACTTCATTCATACATTGAAAGGCTTAACTCAGATGGTTACGCCTTCTTTTCGTGTTGAAGTGATTCAGCTTTTAAGGGATTTATATAAAGTGAATCCAGATGTTAACATAGCTTTACAGGATATGTTTAAGCTTGCTAATACTGGTCACAACATAACCTTCCCTAATAATACCGATAAAGAGGCTGATAAGATGAGAGATCATCTTTCTAAGGTATCCTCTAAATGGTCTAACTATACTGCCGGTATGGATGGTTTGGTAAACAAGATGATAGTTCAATTGATGATTAGTGGAGCTATCTCAGTAGAAGCTGTACCAAATGAAAAGCTTGAGGGTCTAGCTACTATATTATTCCTCAAACCAGACAGAATAGTATTCAAAAGGGAGAATAACGGAGTTTATAGCCCATATCAGAGGAACACTCTTTGGAATGGCTCAAATAAGCAAGATTATATCAAACTTAATACAGAGACCTATTGTTATGTGGGTATGTATAATGATACCGATGAACCTTACGGAATACCTCCTTTTATGGCATCATTGGACTCATTAAAGGGTCAGCATGATATGAAAACCAATTTTAAACATATCATGGAAATCTGTGGTATGGTTGGTTTTTTAGAGGCTTTGATGGAAAAACCACAACAGAAACCTAATGAAAATGTAGAAGCTTACACTAGAAGATTAAATAGGGAGCTAATACGTTTGAAACAGAATGTAAGGGAAGGTATGAAGGATGGAGTAGTAACTGGTTACATTGATGACCACCAGTTTAAACTTAACTCTACTTCAAAAGAGATGAGCAATATTGATAAACCCTGGAATATGAACCAGCAATCAGTTGCTAATGGTTTGGGAGTAAATGGCAACCTAATTGGAGTACAAGCTTCCATTGGAGAAGGAGCAACTGGTATTATGCTTTCTAAGCTTATAAGTCAGCTAAAGAATATCCAAATGATAGTTTCTTATGTTCTTAAGTTTATTTATGAACTAGAACTACGTCTGGCTGGCTTTGATTGTAAGGGAATATCCATTACTTGGGGATCATCCACTATCTCTGATGAGGTTAAAATCCAACAGGGTAGACAGTATAAGATTCAGAACCTTGACTTACTTTACAAGGCAGGTATCATTTCTCAATATCAATATGCTTGGGAAATGGGTTATGATTCTCCTTCAGAAGAAGAACCAAGAGTTTCATTGGAAGACCAATTTGCTAAGGGAGGTAATTCAGACCCACAAGAGGGTACTAAGAAGAAACAGAGACAGGACGATAAGAATCAATCCGCTCGTAGATCAAGAGATAAAAATAACCCGGCTCCTTCACGAGGAGATCAAAATACTAAATCAAGATGAGTAAACCGATTAATAAAAAGAACAGAGAACATTTGGATTCTTTAGTGATAGGTAGTGGTCATACTATAATGGCTGGGTATATCCCAACACCCATAGAACCACAAACCTTCTCGGAGAATTTTTATAAATGGGCTCAAACTTCTAAGGAGTCAGTCAGTCAATTTGGTTTTTGGGGAGGAGAAATAGATTATAATACCTATTATCCTGACTTGAAGCCAGAAGAACTTACTCCTAAAGATGAGGAGTTTATAGAACCAATGTTCAGATTATTATCTGCAACTACTGTGTCTAAGAACTGGAACCCTACCGATTTTGGTCAAAATGGGGTATTAAAAGCTTCTATGGGAATGCTCTTAGGACAAACAGTAAACTGTGACCATGAGACTAATATTGGTAATGCTATTGGAGCTGTATCACAAGTTATCTGGCAAGATAACTACAAGGATGGTTCTTTTGTTATTCCTGCAGGTATTAATGGTATATTAAAGATTGATGGTAAAGCAAATCCGAGAATTGCTAGAGGCATTCTTATGGATCCCCCCTCTATCCATTCTAATTCAGTAACAGTACAGTTTAAGTGGGATAAATCTCACCCAAATATGGAAGATGATGAATTCTACCAGAAATTGGGTACCTATGATTCTAAGGGAGTTATGGTACGAAGAATAGTTACTGAAGTAGTAAGATACTTAGAAACCTCTTTGGTATCTCATGGAGCTGATGCTTTTGCTCAGAAGATTGGGGATGATGGTAAAATCATTAATTCCAATTTTGCCAAGAGAACTTGGGCTTCATACGAAGAATATAGAGATGATAAGTCTAAACAGTATTTCTTCTATGATACGAAAACTGATCTAGCTTTGTTCAGTGAAAATAACGATACTTCCCAATCTTATGATGATAACCAAGGAAATCAAAATCCTAATAATAAAGATATGAATGAACTACAAAAATTTTTAGAAAGAATCTTTGGTAAAGATTGCCTTACTCTTGCCGAAGGTACAGAGATGAACGAGGAAACTGCATTTGCAGCCATTCAGGAATTGGTTAATTCTCGTAACACTCTTCAGACTACTGTGGATAACTTAACTACAGAAAAAACTTCTCTTACAGAACAGGTTACTAATCTGAATGCAGAAGTTGCAAATCTGAAGGAAATGGCTCAGGTAGGTAAAAACCACATTGCATCTCTCCGTAAAAATGCTGTTGCAACCTATAAAAAACTTATGGGTGACAAAGCTGATGAAACTATCGTTACAATGTTGAATGCCGAAACTACCGGCATGGTAACTTTGATCTCTCTTACTAAAGATTACCAAGCTCGATTGGAAGAAAAATTCCCAATGACCTGTGCTAAATGCGGTTCTCATGATGTAAGCCGTGCTTCTTCTGCAGCTGAGCCAGAAGATAAATCTGATAACAAAGCTACTGCTCAGAATTTCGAAAAGAGTACTGAAGAGATTCTGAAAGGTATCTATTCAAACAAATTAAAATAATCTCTAAAATAAGAAGAATATGAATACACATCCTACTACTAAGCTGGTAAATCAGGATCAACCGATGACTCTGTTTGGTGAAAAAACTCCCAGAGCGGTGATCTATAAGAGTGAATCTAACAAGTTGCATCAGGCTTTCTGTGTAAAAGAAAACAAAGTTATTCATCAGGGTATGCCGGTAGCTTTGGATACCGATGGTAATATCGAACCTTATATCCCGGGTGGAGGTGGCAGCCAGGTTTATCTGGGTATAGCTGTAACTGACAACATTAACCCAGCTTATCAGGCTCAAAGAAATTTCCCCGTAGAAGTAACTGTAGCTGTAGAAGCTTTCATGGTTGTAAACTGGGTAGCTAAAGAGGCTATGGAATGTGGTTATGTAAAACCCACAGATACCATGTTGATCGACCGTTTCATCACTGCTGAAACTTCAGACGATGAAACAAAATTCATTAGCATCGTACCGGCTGATGAAGCTAATGATATTATTCAAGTATTGGTACGCTAATCATTAACTGAACATTAAAAGAACAATGAATACAGAATTTGCACAATTGAAAATGGAAGACCTTAGAAAGGAACTTCCGGAAATGGTAAGAAGTTTGGAAGCATACCGTCAGGGTTCCAACAACACATTGCCTATTGAAGTTACTCTGGAAGAACTGGTACAGGGTAAATATGGTGTATCACAGGATGCCTTCTTTGAAAAGTTGGGCATTAATCCGAAGATTGATACAATGCAGAACATCTTCACTATGCCGCAACAGAATATCCGTTGGATTGTACCGGAAATCATCCGTGCTGCTATTACAACTGGTATGCGTCAGGCACCTTTCTACCCGAACATCATTGCTTCAGACCAATCAATTAATGGTTTGCAGGTAACTATGCCGATGGTAAATATGTCGGATGCTGCTCCCGCTAAGGTAAATGAAGCAGAAACAATTCCTTTGGGAGATGTAAGCTTCGGACAGAAATCAGTTTCTCTGTTCAAAATCGGTAAAGGATTTAAACTTACTGACGAAGTTAAAAACTACGTTTCAATCGATGTATTGGGAATCTATCTCCGTGACTTTGGTATTCAGTTGGGTTATGCTATGGATACTTTGGCAATGGATGTTTTGATGAACGGTAACAAAGCTGATGGTTCTGAATCTGCTCCGGTTATTGGTGTATATGAAACAACCAACGGTATTACTTATAAAGACTTGTTGCATATCTGGGTTCGTGCTGCTCGTATGGGCCGTAACTTTACTACTATGATTGGTGGTGAAGACCAGGCTATCGAGATGTTAAACTTGCCTGAATTTAAAGAACGTCACTCAGGAACTACAGAAGCTACACTGAATATCAAGTCTCCGGTTCCCAACAAGGCTGACTTCTATATTCACCCGGGAACTCCCGATCAGCAGTTGTTGATGGTAGATACCAGTGCTGCCTTGATTAAGCTTACTGCTAAACAGTTGATGCTTGAATCAGAAAGAATCGTATCTAATCAGACTGAAGCTGTATATGCTTCTCTGACTACAGGTTTCTCTAAGATGTACCAGGATGCTGTTCTTCTGTTGGCAGCTAACAAGAAATTCTCTGAAGCTGGATTCCCGAGCTTCATGAACATTGACCCATACCTATTGGTTAACTTAGAATAATATCCGGGATTTCTTCATTGTATTTTTGTCTAATTTCTCCCCGAACAGTTTCAATCCATTCTGTTCGGGGTTTTATATTATAACTTAAAATAAAAGATTATGGCTACTACTTATATTGTAACAGTTGGAATTAATGCCTACAGTTTTAACGACCAGGTAACAGGTATTTCAATTGCAAAAGGAGAAGAGAGAGAACTTACTGCCCGTCAGTACAGAACAAAACGTATTCAGAAAGCTTTAGTTTCTGGCCACTTGGTTTTAGTTCCGGATAAGAACAAAACTGCCAAGTATACTGCTGAGGATATCGAAAAGCTTGACAAGAAGCTAGCTGCTCAGTTTGCAAAGGGTATGGAAATCAGTAAGATTGCCAAAGCTTATTCACTTGAAGAAGCTAAGCTGATTGCTAAGAAACATGAAATCGAAGCTGATCCGAAAGATACCGTAAAAGATATCCTTGAAGTTTTACTTGAAGATTTCGAAGAAAACAAAGAATAAACAAATCCGAATATAAATGAAAAAGAATCTAGACTTCACATATGTAACATCAGGTCTGGAAGTTTCATTTAGAGTATTAACCAAAGTCCCGGCCAAATCCATTTTTGACTGGGACTTTGGCGATGATAAGGGAGAGGTTTTCAATGGTGGAAGACATCAATCTTACTCTTATGAGAAGTCTGGATTTTATGATGTAACCCTACATGTCACTAATTCTGAGGGATTAGATTTGACTTGTACTCGAACCGTAGTTGTATGTAATTATGGGCATACTACTCTTCAGGATACCATCTACAATTTAATAGATAGGTATATTCCCAAAGAATTGCATGAGAGTATGACCATAGAAGATAAAACTGCATACATAACTAAATGGCAATTATATATCTTCCCACTAGTAAACCATGTTATACCACCAGATAAATATAATGATGAATTATGGTATGAGGGACTAGAAAACCAATTAATTATGGAATTGGCAGTATGGGATTATCTCAATATACAAATACAAAATATACTGTTGGTTGCAGGAAATAGTTTTAGAGAAATTATCTCCACTGAATCTCATGGACCAGACCAAGATGGTGATTCACCTGGAGAACATGCTAGAGGAGATAGGATAAAACAAATTACTACGGGTCCTACTGAGGTACAGTATTATGATAAAATATCCGAAAGTATATCTAGCTTATGGAGTACTTATTCAAAGATGATTCAACCTGGAGGATATATGGATGAACTAAGAAAGAATCTATGTATGCTGGCATCTAGGTTAGAGATATACTTACCATTCTGTGATCAAATCGAACGGTTAGTAGTACCAAAAGTAGTAAATCATCGAAAACCAACTCCTTTGGGAGGACCTAATCCAACAGCCCCCCTCAATAAAGCAAGTAAACCTTCGTTAACCATAATAGATAAGAAATCATGACAAAAGAACCTTGGAGAATGGTTAAGAACCATTCTTGGAATAGGTATAAAAAGATTATCACTGATTTCTTAGACTGGGATGCTGGAAGACAAACAATTACTTGGGCTAAACATGTTAATCAATATCTAAATCATGCTGAGGATGATAGCCCAAGATATTATAATATTCCCATAGAAGCTTTATGCTATTACAATGCTTTTAGGAATTGGCCTATTAATAAGGCTACTGTTTCTGGAGAATTAGATGATGAGAACCTTTCTATACTTATTTCGAAGAATTACATAGAACAAATCGGATATCTCAATCAGGAAGGTTATTGGAACTTTAACTGGTCTGAGGATAGATTTGTTATCAATGGGATAGTATATAAACCTTCTGGAGATACTCAAGTATCTCAGGCTAAAGATGAAGCTTTGGTATTCTTGGTAATCCTCAAAAGGGATAGAGATACTAAAATCAAATTCGTAGAACAAAATCCATAAAGATATGAAAATGTTAATGTTACGTTTCACCAAGCTTAACAATGTAGAAGGAGATTGGTGGGACAGTAATCTTATAATCTTGAATGGACCTTCTGGAGTTCACATAGAAATGCCTGGTACTGGTAATTCAGTTACTACCATGCAATCTATGACTGGTATGAAGTTCGTATCAAATTACCAAGATTACTTTGGAGAGGTATGGGATAAAGATATACCTCATATAGGCTTTGGCCAAGTTATTAAGTTCAGAGTTAGGAAATTACCTGATTATGCCATAGTAGTTGGGGATATAGAGGATGGAGGAGATGTTGACCCAGATAATCCAGATGATATCCCAAATGCTTTTGCTGGTAAAGAAAAAGAATACTTCCGTGGTAATAACTCAGAACTGTTATTGGGAAAGAATAAAGTAACACCTTAAAATATATACATATGTACGTTAGTAAATACTACACTTGCGAAGAGATTGACCAACGGCTATTACAGGGTTATTATGATGACTCTTTGGCTCATGGTTTTGTTGGAACTCTTAAAGAGTTCTGGGCATTCTTCTTATCAATTGCAAACAAGGTAGATAAGAAAGAAGGTTGGGATTTGTCAGAAAATAACTTCTCTGATGAATTGCTAGAAAAACTGAATGGAATTGAGGAACATGCTAACTACGTTACTAAAGTTTCTCAATTAGAAAACGATTTGAAATATCAGACTCAAGAACAAGTTGAGAAATATATACATGACTTAGTAGATGGTGCTGATGATGCTTTGGATACATTAAAGGAATTGGCTGAAGCATTAAACAATGACCCAAACTTTGCTACCAATATCACTAACCGATTAACTGAATTACGTACTCAATTAGAAGCTGAGGTAACTAGAGCTAAGAAACGTGAAAACGAATTAGCTTCTCAGATTAAGATTGTGAACGATAACTTGGTTAACTCGGTTAATACGTTGAATGCAACTATCATTAAAGTAGTACAAGATATTACTAAGATGATAGAAGCAATCAATGCTCGTATTCAAAAGGTAGAAGACCGGGTTGGTGATTTGGAAGTAGAAACTGACAATAACTTAACTGAAGCTAAAGAATATGCTAAGGAATTGGTAGATAAGGAAGCTGCTGAACGTAGAGCTGCTGATGAGAAACTGACCGAGGCTGTTCATAAGGTACAGTTAGACCATACTAGGGATATTGCCGACTTAAATAATAAGATTCTAACCGAGGCTTCAGAAAGAGCAAATGCAGATGTAGCATTAGAATCTAAACTGAACACCGAAATCAGTGATCGTAAAACTGCAGACCAAGAACTTGAATCCAAGATTAATGCTGAAGCTGAAGCTCGTACTGCTCAGGATGAAGTATTACACCAACAGATTGTAAAGGAAACTTCTGACCGTCAGAATGCAGATAATGGTTTACAGCAGAACATTACTCAAGAAGCTCAGAACCGTCAGAATGCAGATACTGTACTTCAGAACAATATTGATAACGAGAAAGAAACTCGAATTGCTCAAGATGAAATCCTTGACCATAAGATTGAGGATTTGAAAACTCAGGCCGGTACAGATAAAACCGAATTGCTTGAAAAACTAGAGCAAGAAAAACAAGAACGTATTGCTGCCGATAAAGACTTAGATAATCGTAAGGTAGATAAAAGAGAAGGCTATTCTCTTACTAAAAACGACTTTACCGATATTCTCAAGGCTAAATTGGATGGCATTGAAGAACATGCTAATTATATCACAAAAGTATCTCAGCTTATCAATGATGCTGGTTATCAAACTGAAGCAGATCTTCAGGCAGCTATTGAAAAGATTATTGGGGAAGCTCCAGAGGTTCTTGATACTTTGAAGGAGATTGCAGATGCTTTGGGTAATGACCCAAACTTTGCAACTACAATTACCAAGAAATTGGCTGCTATTACCGAACAGTTGAATCAAGAAATTACTAATCGTACAGAAGCTGATGCCCAGGTACAGGCTAATGTAGATAAGGAAGTTTCTGACCGTAAGGAAGCTGATACTGCTCTTGAGGCTAAGTTGAAAGAATACGTTGATAACGAAGTAGATAAAATTACTGGTAACACTGACGGTATTCAAGCTAGTCTGAATAAGGAAATCCAAGATAGAAAAGATGCCGATGCTGCATTACAAGCTGCTATCACTAAGGAAGAAACGGATCGTAAGGCTGCTGATGCTGCATTAGATACTCGAGTAACTGCTAATGCTACCAAGATACAAGAATTGGCTTTATCTATTCAGGATGCGGTAAATACCGTTAAAAATGAACTTCAGGCTAAGATAGATGCTTTGCAAACAGAAGTAAATGCTAACAAGGCAAATATCCAACGTAATACTGACAGATTAAATGACCAGATTACTAAGGAAGCTGAAGATTATGCTGAATTAAAAGGCATGGTTAATGCAGAAGCTGAAGCAAGAGCCAAGGCTGATACTAATCTTAAGTCTCAGGTAGATAAGGTAAATATCGACTTGAACACTGAGGTTTCAAAGAGAGAAGCTGGTGATACTGTTTTACAGCAGAATATCGATAAGGAGATCTCTGATAGAACTTCAGCAGATACTTTATTAGATAATAAGTTCACTGGCTTGATAAATACTGAATCTACTGCCCGGGCAAATGAAGATGAGAAAATCAATGCTCGGATCGACCAGGAGATTAAAGATCGTAAGGCAGGTGATGATGCTTTAAGCACCAGAATAGATAGCCTCAATAGTGGAGTAACCGGTTCTTTAGATGAGCTCAGGGAGAAAGTAACTAATAACACTACTGCTATTCAAACCGAAGTAGAAAGAGCTAAGGCTGCTGAACAAGCTCTTAAGGATTCTCTGACTACAGCTATGGAAAATCACAAAGATGATTTGGTAGCTATATCTAAAGATATCAATGATGAGGCTCAAAGTAGACTACAAGAAGATACCAAGCTTCAGAATAATATTGATACCGAAACCTTTAATCGTACTCAGGCAGACACTCTGTTAGAGAATAAGATTAATCAGGAAGTATCAGATAGAGTTCAGGCTGTTGAAAACTTGAATGACCGAAAGGTTGATAAAGTAGATGGCAAAGAGCTTTCTTCAAATGACTTTACCGACTTATTAAAAGCTAAGTTAGATAATATCCAGGAATTTGCTAACTACATTACTAAGGTATCTCAGTTGGAAAACGATTCTAACTATCAGAATGCCGAACAAGTAGAAGCTGCAATCCAAAAGGTTATTGGTTCTGCTCCTGGAGTATTAGATACACTAGAAGAGATTGCAAAAGCATTGGGAGATGATCCTAACTTTGCAACTACAATTACTAATAAGCTGACTGAACTTAAGGGTATTATAGATAAGGAAATTTCCGATAGAACTGCAGCTGATGAACAAGTTACTCAGAAGTTTACTGAATTAAGTACTACTCTTAATGCTACAGTAAGTGAACTGAGAACTTTCGTAACAGAAACTCGTTCTGAATTATTAACAAAGGCTCAGGCTCAGGATGAATTAATTGCTAAGAATACTGCTAATATTCAACGTAACCTAGAATTAATTCAGGGATTACAAAATAATCAGAATACTGGCTACCTTGAAATCAAGGAACTGTTGAATACAGAGATTGAGGCTAGAAAGGCTGAGGATATTCGTATTGAAGCTAAAGTAGATAAGAATACTCAGGACCTTACTACAGAACGTAATGAGCGTATTGCTGCAGATAAAGTTCTCCAGGATAATATTGATGCTGAAGAGGCTGCAAGAATTGCTGCTGATAATGCTCTGGGTAAACGTATAGATAAAGAAATCGAAGATAGAAAAGCAGCTGATACCGCACTTGAGAATAAATTTAATGGTATCACTAACGGCTTAGATGAACGTCTTCAGAAAGAAGAAGCAACTTCAAATGCTTTACCCTTAACTATGGTTACGGAAATTGATCCGAACTTGGTTATCAACGGTACTTCTGCTGAAGTAAACTTTAAGAGTTCTGTAAAAGAAGAGGGCAATCTCTATGGAGAACCTATGTCTCGTAAGTTTGCTATCCCTGCTTCTACAGATGCTAAAGCAGGTCTTCAGTCGGCAGCCGATAAGAAGAGATGGAATTCTATGCCCAATGATTATATCACTGGAGCTAGCTATACTCCTAAGGCTGATGTAGTTACTACTAACATAAGTAGAAGTACATATAACTCCGATAAAGGTATACAGAAATCTAATGATTTCACTGTAGATATCCCCGCTTCTACTGCTGAGAAAGCCGGTGTACAAACTGCAGCAGATAAGAAGTTATTTAACTCTATTCCTCAGACTGTAGTAGTTGGAGAAGGAGCAACTTCAGATGCTAATAAAGTTACAGTATCAGTAAACCGAAAAACTGTAAACAAAGGTATATATAAAGATGATAATACCACTTTTAATTTACCAGTAGCCTCAACTACTAAAGCTGGTACTATGACTGCTGCTGATAAGGTTAAGTTGGATGAAACTTTACCCCAGCAGATTGCTAAGGAAATCCAAGACAGAAAAGATGCCATTGAAGCCTTGAAGAATTCTTCTGAAGCTTCCCTTGCTCAAGAAATCAAGGATAGAAAAGCAGCTGACCAGGCATTAGACACCAAATTTACTCAGGCTATCAAAGAAGAGGCAGATGCTCGTGCTGAATACGACCAGGTTCAGATGCAAAAGATTCAGGAAGAAGAAGAAGCCAGAGCTGCTGCAGATACTGCTCTTGAGAATAAGTTACAAACTAATATCAATAACTTAGAAAAGAAACATGATGATTTCGTAGCAACTAAGGGTAAGGCTAATGGATTTGCATCTTTGGATGGTAATGGATTAGTACCCTCTAGTCAATTGCCTTCTTATGTTGATGATGTTATCGAAGTTTATGCTACTTATGATGTCAGTGAAACTGGAAAGCTGAGCAATATTAAATTATATTCTAACCCAGATCATGCTAATCCTATTACTGGAGAATCAGGTAAGATATATTTGAATATTACCCAGGATGAACCCTCTTATCAATTCCGTTGGTCAGGTACTCAGTTTGTAGATAGTAATACTTCTTCACTGATACTTGGAGAAGTTACTGGTACTGCTTATGATGGAGGTAAGGGTAAAGCTTTAGATGATTGGAGAAAATCTCTGAATAAGAATCTAAAGTTTTATTCTCACATCAAGGATAACGAGGCTTGGACTAGAAATGCTACTGAAGTTAGATTAAATTTCGAGTGTTCAAATTTTGTTAATACTGCAACTATAAATACTTATAATCAACCTATCCCAGCTGCTACCAAAGACTTAGCAGGTGTACAAACTGCAGCCGATAAGAAACTGTTTGATTCTATCCCAGGAGGAATTGTATCTAATATTACTAGTTCAAAGGGTGATGAATCACTAAAAGATAAGAATGTAGTTAGACTAAAAATAGAGAACTACAATCGCTATAATACTGAAACTCAGTCAGTATTACCTGAGTATAAGAAGATATATGGGGAAGTCACTCTTCCTTCAGCAAGTGCTGAACAAGCTGGTACTATATCCGCAGATATGTTCAACAAACTTAACTCTGGTCTAAATGGGGATATTACCAATGCTCTGAATGAAGCTAAGGCTTATGCTGATGCTGCTAAAACTGCATTAGAGAAATTAATCCAGGATTCTGACAAAGTAATTAAGGAAAGCTTAGATGCTCATATTGGCAATAAGAGTAACCCTCACAATGTAACCAAAGCTCAGATAGGTTTAGGTAATGTACAGAACTTAGCTCCAGCAGATATGCCAGTATCTACTGCTCAAGCTACTGCTATTGCAGATGCTAAGGCTGCAGGTACAAAAGCTCAGACCAACTTAAATACCCATGTAAACAGAAGAGATAATCCTCATAATGTAACTAGAGCTCAATTAGGATTGGCTACTACAGACCAAGTAGTATTTGCTAAAACTACTGCAGCTTCTGGTTTCTGGAAGGAATCAGATGGTAGATTAAAATCTCAAGTAGAGAATTTGAACCATACTCTGGACCAAATCTGCAATATACCTACAGTTCACTTCAAGATGAATGGTAAATACCAAGTGGGAACTATTGCTCAGAGCTTAGAGGAAATTGAACCTCTGTTGGTATCAGAGAATACTATACCTGCTTCTCAAGTACCTAACCAATCTAGATTCGAAACTTTCGTCGGAGAAGATGGTCAGGAATATGTAAAAGTAAAAGTAGTAGAATATGAAATGCTCAGTGTCATGGCTCTCGAAGGAGTTAAGTTATTGAGAAAAGAATTCGAAGACTTTAAGAAACAATTAAACAATAAGTAATATGGCAGAAATAGCAACTTGGAGTGCTATTCTGAATAAGACCGGCCTTGGTAAGACCTCTAATGAGTGCCCTACCAAGGCTGAGTTGTTAGCACTCAATAATGGTAAGGACTCCAATGTTGACAAGGTTATTGTAATTAGTAATGCTGCTAGCTACGGTAACAATGAATGTGTCAAGTTAGAGGATATCAATGCCGAGCAATGGATTTATACATTCCAGTGGAATCAGAATGGTAATCCTTCTTTTAATGCTCCAGCTACTGGAGGTACATACCCCTTTGGTTCATATGCTTCTAATCGAGTTAAGCAAGTAAACGGTGTTAATACTACTATCTCTCAAAGTTTGGCGAATGATGTCACTAAAACTTCGGAAGGTTCTTGGTATACTACAGATTACGATGGTAATAAAGGTAGAATAGTACCCAACAATACATCTACTAATAGTAAATCAATCACTGTAACTTGGACTCAGAAGTATTCGGGTAAAACTATACAGGCAACATTTACCCAAGCAGCAGGTAGAAAAGTTTATTCTTCATGGAGTTATAACTGTAGAGTAGATAAAACTTCTTTCAGTTACAGTGGAGGTCAATCTAATGTAACTGCTAAGAGTGCAAGTAGAACTTATACTTGGAATGGTCAAGGTAGTAGTTATACAGAATCAGAAACTGCTACCGTAAGAGTTTCTAGTCCGGCTTCTATTAGTGGTAATAGTATTTCTATCCCAAGTAATAGTGGTTCTGCTAGAAATTTTACGGTTACTTTCGATTTCCCAACTGCTACAGACCAGACTATCTCAATTTCTCAGGGAGGAGGTCAAGTAACCTATGTAGATCACCTATCTATATCCCCAACTACTAAAAATGTACCTGGAACTGGTTCAGGATTTAAGTTGACAGTAAATGCCAATTATGATAAATATATAAACGGAACTTATGTAGAAAATGTTAGTTCTACTTATACTTCGGCTGAAGTAGTTGAGGGAACTTCATCTGATATTACCATCTCTGGTAAAACTTCTAGTGGATGTAGTATTAGTGTAGCACCAAACCCTAACTCATCACCTAGAACTTTTAAGATTAAGTTTACTTATGATACGGCAACTCCTGTATATTTAACCATTACACAGAATTCGGCTGAGGTAACTTATCCTAGTAGCGGTATAGTATTTGAACATAGTACTCAACAGAATAGTGGTTATAAAACTAGTACTTTATCCATTGGTACTGTTGAAGGTAAAGGAGGTAATATTTCTTTTTATATAAAAAGTTATAGGTCTAGATATGTTAACGGTTCTTTAAGTTCTACCGAAGCTATTAAACCTACTCTTATTTTGCCATCCGGAGTAACCGAAACTATTACTAATGTGAGTGGTTATTACTTTAAAGTAACTATTACCATACCTGAGCATTCAAAGCCTGCAAGCAGAACTCTTACAATTAGAGCTAATCAACCCAAGGGCTTAGATAGAGAGTTAGTACAAACTGTACAACAGAGTGCTTCAACTTATGAGTTTGGTATTAGAGAAAACTCGGGGGATTCTTTGAGTACTTCTCTTACTTATTCTGATTGGCCAAGTAGTTCAGATTCATCATACAATAGACCTGTAAGAGTATATTCTAGGAAGAATGGTAATCAATTCCTTAATTGGGCTTTATCTTCTAATGTGGATTGGATTACTATATCTGGTTCAGGTGCTGGGGCTACATATAAGGTAGCCATTAATAACAGTAGTTCATCTAGAACAGGAATTATTACCTTTACTCAGGGAGAATCCAATAAAACTTGTACTCTGACAATAGTTCAAAAAGCTAATAATAATTTCAGATTGGAATTAAGTTTAAATATTTCAAATGGTAATGATCAAGAAGATACGTGGGGATTATTTGATACGGCTAATATGCCTCATACTTCTGACTTTATGTATGATATGAGCTTAATACGTGAGGGTATTATAGTAGACTCAGTAGAAGGTAAAATAACTGTGAATTCTCTTCAAAGTACTACTAAGGATATAGGGATTGGAGATAATGTTTATGTATGGGCCTATAATTCTGTAAGAGGTTTATGGTTATCAATTGGTAACTTTAGGATTGAAAAAGGGGATAATAACCATCATTATTGGGATGTTTCTTGGCCCACCTAGACAATTTAATCCTAAACACAACACTAGTACATTTATTGATAGATAAATTTAATTATTAACTTTAAAACTAAATCATTATAGAAGTTAAATCTGGTGAAGGTACTGTAGTGGTTGCGGATCGTAATCGTTATAGTGATGAATGTTGTAATAATCGAGGATGGGGCTCCGGTTGGGGTGCTGTCGGTGGAGCTTTAGTAGGTGGTGGTTTTGGTGCTGCTGCAGTTTCTGTGTGGGACAAAATCAATGACACAAAAGCTGATATCCAAAAGTGGAATCTACTGTTCAGGAAGCAAAAGCTGGTATTTACAAAGACATCTAGGATGCTGCTCGTGGAGTTACTTCTGAAGTTGCAGGAGTTTCTAGACAAGTAGAGGGTGTAGGTAAAGAAGTACTTAACAATCGCTTTGCTACTGAACGTGGCCTTTGTGATCTTGGTTATAAGACTAATTCTGATATCCAGGATTCTCGTGATCAAATGGGAGCAGGGTTCAATCGGGTTATGGATCGTCTTTGCCAGATGGAACATCAACAGTCAAATTGCTGCTGTGAAATTAAGAGCTTAGTTAGAGAATCCGAAAACAGATTAGCTCTTCAGGCAGAACGTAATCATTGCGAGGTAATGAAAGGCCAGCAAGAGATTAAGTGCTTGATTGAGAACACTGCAAAAGACCAAGAAATTGCTAGACTGAATCGAGTAGTTGATGCTCAGAGAGATCAAAACATTATTAACTCGGTAGTACAGGCTTTGGGTAATAAAACTACATAATTTCTATTAAAGTTGATTAGGGAAAAGGGAGGTACCTGTAGTGGGTATTTCCCTTTTTTTCGTTTTAATCTAGTAAGAAACATGGAAGAAGATAATAAACTACAAACCTTTACTCTCCAAATGCAACTACCGGCTCCTAATTTAGAAGTAGCAAAGAGAGTAGCCGATGAAGCACAAAGACTGATAGATATCTATGGATACTATAATTTCTTGAACCTAGTAGAATTTATGAAACAGAATCCCAGTATGGTTCAAATGGGATTAAGTCTAATCAATAAAAATAATGCAGTATGGAAGAAATGAAATTTAAATCATTACAAAGAGGAGATTTAGTCTTTACTCTAGAAAGAGACAGAAGATCAATGTACCCAATCTTTGACCGAGCTAAAGTAGTAAAGGTAGGAGAAAGTAAACCCAGAGCTAATGAAAATGGTGATGGCTTTTCTAATCTTATAGAAATTGTTCTTCAAGATTCCATTGGTACAGTAACAGTATATTTACCTTCGGATGGGAATGAGGGTATTTATAACAATGTGTACTACACTCTAATTGGAAGTAATATTGTAAACGAAGTATCATTGCAAAGGTCACAGGCTCTTGGTATTATTAATAATGTAGGTAAATACGAGAACATAATAAAGGAATACGAGAACATAATAAAGGAATACAATAATATCCTTGCTATGTTTGAAAATGTAGGTAAATACGAGAACATAATAAAGGAATACGATAATATCCTTGCTATGTTTGAAAACAAGGAGCCCACTAATGGTAGTCAATTCAATGAAGAATTCGCTTCATTCAGGAAAGATGTAGTATCAGTATTACAATCACAACAGCAAGCCATAAACCTTATGATGGATTCACTTGGCTTGAATAAACCGAAGGAAAATCCAGATGGCAAGTAAGTCAGTAAACATAACTATAAGTACTCCCTTGGGAGACTTACAGATATATACTGACCCAAAAGAACAGGCTAGAGCTGAGAGGCTAATTGCAGAAACTCCTTCTATCATGAGGAATGCTTATGATAGAGCTACTGAGAAATTCGGCAATCAACTTCTCAGACTTGTGAAAAAATGCCTAAGAACAGGTACTCCCCCAAGAGGAACCCATTGGGATCCTCACTCTGCTAATACTATTAAACGATATGGAGAGCATACCCTTTTGAAGTATACGGGTCAGTATTTGAGATCAGTACAAATAGTAAAACAGAAGAATCGAACTTACGTAGGTATACCTACTAACCTTAAGAAAACCAGAAAGGGTGATAGGACTAGTAAAAGAACATTGAACCAAGTAGCTATCATGTTAGAATATGGTTCTAGAGGTGGTAATTTACCTCCAAGACCTCTATGGGCACCAGCTTTCGAACAAGTTGGTGGTAAGAAGGTTCTGAAGGAAACTATAGTAAGAGAACTTCGTAAAGAAATAAGGAAATATAGATAATGGGATTTACAATAAGTAAAAATCAAGGTTCAGGTAGGACTGTTATAACGGTAACACCAGAAGAAAAGAATGCTACGGACAAAGATATAGTTCAGATCTTAACAGTAGAAGCTGTAGATGGGTCAACTAAAGAAGTAAAGCTTATCCACAAGAAAGGGGAAGGCAATTATGAATACACTTTCAGAGTTTCACCCACTGAATTGTACTTTGAGCCTACAGGAGAAAGTAAAGAGGTTACTATTGTATCTACTAAACAAATGGTAATCAATGGAAAGAAAGTTGGTGATCCAGTTAATGTAAATTATACTAGGGAAAACTCGGGAGATGTATCTGGCTCTGGTACTACTCTTATCATGAGCTTAAACGATAATACTTATAATGATAAACTTGGCCAAGTAATTTTCATACAAGATGAATCAGGTAAAACTGTAGTTGTAACTTGTAGACAGGGTAAAAAAGAGAACACTGGAGGGGATATTGGTCTTATCCAATTATGGTCTGGTTCTGGAGTTCCTGAAGGTTATGTACTTTGTGATGGAAGTCAAGTAAGTATAGCAGAATACCCAGAATTATATAAAGCTATTGGAGATAAGTATAATACTGCTTCTACTAAAGCTGGTTATATAAGTGTTCCAGACTTAAGAGGTAGATTTGTAGTAGGGTATGATCCAAGTAATCGGGATTATAATACCATTGGTAACATGGGAGGAGAAGCCCTAGTAACTCTTACTTTAGACCAAATACCACCACATAGTCATAAGATTAGGTTTAAAGAAGAAAAATGGGGGGACAATGCTGATAAGAGACCATTCCCTAATCATACTAGTCCTGACTCAGGTTATACAGCAAATACTCAAGTAACTGGTGGAGGTAGTCCTCATGAGAATAGACCTCCTTATTATGTATTGGCTTATGTAATGAAAATAAGATAGGAGGTAATTATGGTAAATTCACAAGAGATAGTAGAGAGAACCTTCTATATATGCTTATTGAATGTTCTCTTAGAAAAGAAGATGGGACTTAATCCTGAGGATTATTTACCTTTATCACAAGAGAATGAAAAGAGATTCCAAGAAGATAAGGAAGCAATAGATAAGTTCATTTACTTATTTGGTATAGGTAATAACCAGGTAAGAGGTCCTAAAACTTGTCCAAGGATAACTATAGAAAGCACTGCTTATTATCCTGGAGATATTGGAGTAGAGAAATATATCATTGGAGATAAATTAGAGGCAGGCAATTATCAGATGTCAGAGTTCCCGTATGAAACCAAGGATATCACTATCGATATTCATCTGGTAGCAACTACTCAGAATGATATGAGATTACTTCACTCTATTCTTCATGAAGCATTACCCACTAGGGGATATATAAGACCTTACTTCAATGATTTAGAAGAATGGGATAAAGGTAGGATAGCTCCTACTGGGAATCTGTTTATAGAGATTGGTAATTTCTATGACCATCCAGATGAATCCCATGGATTATTGGAAAAGGTATACCAATATGTATGTAAGGATGGTATTATACCAGAAAAACTGGTAGAAATGGGGGATCTAATACCTATAAAAGATATAAGTCTTTTACTAGGACCAGAATACCAAAAGGACGAGGAGATGCTAAATCTCAATATACATGTTTAACTCAAAAATTTATTAAAATGAAAAAGTTAGTGTTTATGCTGATGGCACTCATGGCTTTTATTTTGCCAGTGTCATTATTTGCTGCAGAAGTTGAACCTTCAGCTGGTTCAGAGTTCGTAATTGATTTGGGTACCTTTACGGGTATAGTAACTTTGGTATCATCTTTGGTTACTCAGATACTAAAGGTAATCCCAGCTATCAAAGACAACAAACTTGCTAAGATTGGTATATCTGCCTTAGTAGGTATTCTTGTATGTCTTATAGCTTGGGGATTACAACTTACACCCTTATTGGAAAACTACCCATTCTATCAGGTATTAATTTATGGATTAGCTGCTGGTTTATCAGGATGTGGTTTCTATGATGTGATTAAGGCTATCGGAGGTTTATTTAAGAATAAAGAGGATTAATTTTCTAATAATACCAGTAAGGTAACGATACTTACTGGTATTAATTAAATTAATGTATAACCTATAAAACACAAGGATATGTCAAAATCACCAAGCGTTGTTTTTAAATTCGAGAACAACAATGTTCAACAGACTACTCCTCTTTTAGGAGTATCATGTTTCTTGGCTAGAACTGAAAAAGGTCCCTATGATGATCCTTCAGAATTAATCACTTCTTTCTCTCAATTCCAAAGAATATTTGGTAAAGAGATTGTACCTGATGGTTCTGTATCTAACATAGAGAAAGCTTTAGTAGGAGGTTCTAAGCTAAGAATTATTCGTGTATTGGGAGCAGGTGCTAAAAAGGGTACCATTACTAAAGCAGAAGACTCTGGAGTATTAGAAGAAGATGAGATTGAATTAGCTTCTGCTATACCTGGAGAAGTTCAAGCTTCTGAAGTAATGAAATTTACTTCTGGAGATACTAATGTAAGCTTTGGTTTGGTAACTAAAGGGTATGGTGATCCTATTGGTTCTGGAAAAACCTTTAAAGTAGGTTTTTCTAAATCAGTGAATACCATCTTTTATAACATATATGATGCCAATGGTTCTATCCTGGAATCAGGTCCGGTAATTACTTATAAAACTAAGGATGCTCAGAATAAAACTTCTGTAGATTACCTGGCTTTAAGCAACTTTGCTAGTAATTCTGCATACCTGGAACCTAAGATGGTAACCACTACCGATAAGATTAAGTCTTTCGAAAACCTGGTAGCTTGGCTTCAGACTTCAATTGATCAAACCGAGAATCTCCTAACTATCCAAGTTGGAGGTAACGAAGCAATCACTACTGAGATTATGTTCAATGGTACACTGGGTACTGCTGGTGCTGACCCTACTGCAGATGAATGGATTGCTTCTTTGGATTTGGTAAAGGATTATACAGATGTTTATCAGTTAGCTTGTTCTCATATTCATCAACATCTGAAAACAGATCCAGATGTTTTAAAAGTACATAAGGCTGCTAAAGATATGTGTGCTGAATTGCAAGAATATACCTATTACATCGAAGTACCTAAATATACTACCCATTATTCTGAGGGAACTCAGCCTAGAAATAAGCAGAGCATTATTACTTGGATTAATGATTGTTTGGGTAGTATCGGTAATTCTAAGTATGCGGCCTATTTTGCAGGTGGTATCAAGTACTACAATGAATTCGGGTTACTTACTAATTCAGATGTATTGGGTACCATCTTCGGTTTGGGTGATACTTCTGCTTCTAACTATGGACCTTGGAAGTCATTTGCCGGTATGAACCGTGGAGTAATCTATGATGGTCAGGGCCCAGTAAGTCCTAACTATGGTAGTGATTCTCGTTATAATGAACTAAACGAATTGGCTCAGATGTATGCCAACATGATTGTAATCAAAGATACTCCGTCTTCTGGTAAACAAACCATGTTATGGCATTGCTTCTCTTCTCAAGTAAAACAAGATTCAGAAAGATTCCTTTCAATTGTAAGGTTGAATTTGTACTTGAAGAAGACTCTTCGTCCTATATTGAATAAGTATTTGGAAGAGCCCAATATCTGGGGTACTTGGAAGAATATCTATCTTGAGGTAAAACCAATCCTAGATAATCTGGTAGATGAAAATGCTATGTCAGAGTATATATGGATGGGTGACCAAGATGCTGGCTCTTATTCAGAACTCTCCGTAAATAATGAAGCTGATGTCCGTCAGGGTAAATATAAAGTAATCCTGAAGTATAAGGATATTGTTCCTATGCAAGAAATTACAATTAACATTGTAATCGATGCAGCTTCTAAATCAGTTAATATTTCAGAAAACGAATAACATTAAAATCATAAAACATGGGAGCAAAAGTAAAGAATCCTAGAAAGAAATTCCTATGGAGCATCTCTTTCCCAAAACATCCTATCAATACATATCTATTCCAGACTTGCCAACTTCCGGATATTGAGATTGACCAGGTTGCTCATGGAGATGTAAACAGGGATGTAAAAACTGCTGGTAGAGTTACCGTAGGTAATCTGGTAGTAGAGAAACTTTTAACTACTGCTGGTTCAGATACCTGGCTTCAAGATTGGTTATATTCTTGCCAAGATATGATAGCTGGAGGTGGGTTAGTTCCTAGTGAATATTGGGAAACTGCCATTGTAAATGAACTTGCAGAAGATGGAGTATCTGTCCTAAATACTTGGCTGCTTGAAGAAGTTTGGCCTTGTAAAGTAACTGGCCTTGACTTAGATCGTATGGCTTCAGAAAACACAATAGAAAATATAGAATTTTCTGTCGGTACTTGCGATAAGTATTAACTCTCTTAGTCATTTTCTTACTAGAGTTTTAGGTGGAGGGGTGGGATTCCTAGATAAGGAGTTTCACCCCTTTCTTGTTGATACTTACCGCTACTATGAAATTATGAACTTTTAAAAATTAGATAAAATGGATATGACACTAAGAACCTTAGTATTCACTGCTCCTTCTGGTAGACTTTTTGAAATCAGAGAGCAGAATGGTGAAGATGAAGAAATTATCACCAACCCGGTAGATTCAAAGAATCTTATGAATCTTACCAAGTATATTTCAGCAATAGTAATTAAAACGAATGCTACTAAGTCAGGTAGATTAACCATAGAGGATGCTCTTAAGTTACCTTTGCTGGATAGATACTGTATCCTATTTAATTCTCGAATCTTCTCTTTGGGAGAGGAAGTAGAATTTACTTATAAATGGGATAACAAGGATTCTGTAACTTACTCTCAGGACTTGAGAGAATTTCTTTTCGATTATGCAGTACTTCCTACAGAACAAGAAATGGAAGAAAAACCCAATGCCATTCCTTACTACCCGGGAAGAAAAGGAGAAGATGGATTTACTCTTATGCAATATACAGAGGAATTGAACTCAGGTAAGGTAATCCAATTCGAATTGATGGATGGAGAAAAAGAGTCTCAGATGGTTCAGCTTTCACCAAGTAAACTTACTCGACACTCTACTCTTCTTCTTCGTAACCTTAAGTTAAAGGTGGATGATAAATTTGAGAAAGTAGAAAACTTCTCTCTATTCTCATCAAGGGATATGGCAGAAATTCATCGGTTGGTAAATACAGTAGACCCAATCTTCCATGGATATACTCAAATCGAAAATCCAGAAACTGGGAACATGATGGATTACCCAATTATGGCTGCTCCTGATTTTTTCTACTTGACGGGAGATATAATTTAGAGGAAGATTACATATACATTACTCGGGCTGAGATAGTCTTAGACTATCTCACCTTTTTGTGTCTACCCGTTCGTAAAAGAAAGAAATTCCTACTCATAGCTGAGAATTATTATAAACAAATGAAGAAGAAAATGTCAACATGATAGGAGATACAAAAAGTTTAGTAGAAGTCGGGGTATCAATGGTACTCCGAGATAAGTTTAGCTCTGAAACCGGTAAAATTTCGCAATCATTCAACAATATGATGAATGATATGAATGACTGGAACAGGGCTATTCAGATGAGTGCAGGTAATGCTGTACAAAACAGTATGAAATTCCTTGGAGGCATGGCAGAAGCTTATCAGTATTCGGCCAAGGTACAAGATACTATATTCATGGCCTCAAAGATTGCAGGAGCTACAGCTGAGCAACAAACAGAATTGATGCAGTTAGCTCAAGCAGTCAATGCAGTTACTCCCTTGACTGCTGCAGATATTGCTTCCGGTCAAAGATACTTAGCAATGGCAGGTAATACAGTAGAACAGATAAAGGATATGACTGGGCCTGCTGCTAAGTTAGCATCTATCCTTGGTCAACCATTTGGAGGTAAAGGAGGTGTAGCTGACTTGATGACTAATATCATGTCAATGTATGTTATACCTTCTCAACAGGCTACTAAGGTTACCGATGATTTATATACTGCTGTAACTAATGCTAATATGTCTCTTACCGATTTGGCTCAAGCTATTACTTATGCTGGAGCTGATATGGCTAATGCAGGATATGACTTAAGACAGACTGCTGCAGCTATTGGTGTATTGGGAGATATGGGTATTCAGGGTTCATCAGCCGGTACTGCATTAGCAAATATGATTCGTTATTTGCAACTTTCTTTAGCCGACCAGAAAAAGAAAGGGTTTAGTGCATTAACTAGCTTAGGTTTAAGTCCACAAGATTTCTTTGATGCTGAAGGTAATCTTATTCGATTAGATAAGGTATATCGTAAGTTTGGAGAAGCTCTTATGAATAAACCCCTTCTGGAAAGAACTAAAGCTTTCTATAATATCTTCGGAGTTCGAGGTACTCGTGATATCTCTAATCAGATTCGAAACATGATGGCGGGTTCTGATAAGATGACTAAGATCTTAGAACAATATGATAAGAACTCCGGCATAGTAGAACAGGTTACTGAGGAAAGATTAAAGACTCCTCAAGGTATTATCGAAGCTTTCAAATCTAACTTTGAAAACTTGGTAGTGAATATAGGATCAACTTTAGCCGACGTCTTTAACCCAATATTAACTGTATTTACCAAGATATCTCAATGGGTACAAGGAATAGCTGGTACTATAGGAGGTCAGATAGTAGTTAAAGCATTAGCTTGGGGTTCAATTACGGCTTTAGTAGTAAATGGCTATAGGTACCTAGCTGCTACTGGCAGAATGCTTTCTACTTACATGCAACAAACCAATACCCAATCTCAGGCTACAGCAAGTGGAGTTAGTAAGTCTGCAGCTGCAGCTGCAGTATTGGAGACCCGATTAATACATATCACTCAGATTATGAGGGAACAATATTACCTTCAAAAGGCAATGGCTTTCGGTTGGACTGCTGGACCCAGAGGAGGTTGGTATGGGCCTGATGGTAAACGTATTAGGAAGTTTGGAATACCCGGGCCAACATTGGGAGGACTTGGGGGAGGTACTACTAAACCGCCTACTCCTACTGCCGGACCTGCAGTAGCTAGGTTAGGTATGAAAGGTTTATTCGGTAGATTGGCTGGATTCTTGGGAGGCACTTGGGGAATGGCCATTGGTATAGCATTACCTCTTGTAGCAGATTATTTACCCAGGTTAATAGATTCCTTAAACAAGAACACTGATTCTAATCTATCAAAGGAAACTCTAACTAGTGATGAATATTTAACCGAGAAAATGGCAAGAGCTATCAGGGCAGCTTTACTGAATGATAAACCTAATGGTACTGTTAACATTACTATTGATGGAGCTCCTGTTGGTTCTGTAGCTCCAGGTGAAACTTTAGGAGTTAATTATGCTACTCAAATTGGATTAATACCTTAAATTATGGCAAGAATATTAGGAAAACTAGCAGGTAAGGTTGTTAAGAAATATAATAATCTTACCCAAGATACTGCTGGAGTACTTACCGGTCCCATAAATAAACTATGGAGAGCTAAGATACACCTTAACCGATTAACTTCAGGTTTACCTAAGGATACTGCTCCTAGAGGTAAATTGTTTAATCCTAATGGAGCTTTGGGAGAAAGAGAAAGATCTTCTAAGAACCCAGTACTTAACAGTTCTCTTCAAAGCATTAGGAGATTACAACTTCAGCATGGAAATCTTAAGATTGACAAAGATGATCCTGCTCAAGGTAGGACTGTAGTAGAAAACAATAAACTTTATGGAGTAAGCCAAGATGTAAGAAAACTGAATCAGGTAATCATATATAATACTAATGTTAGCCCATACCAATATATTGTTTTACAGAATAGACCTCTGAGCTTTGATTTTAGAGGAGAAACAACTTGGGCTACCATTAAGTCTATGGGTAGAAATACTCCTATGTATCATTATACTGGTTCAGAAGATATTGTACAATTCAATGTATCTTGGTACTGTGATGATCCGGATAATCCTGCTGAAGTATTAACTAAATGTAGGTTATTAGAATCCTGGAGTAAATCCAATGCTTACCAAGCAGCTCCTCCAATCCTACAGATTCAGTGGGGAAATTCTGATACATTTGAAGGTCATTATTATATACTTACTTCTGCCACATATTCTCTTTCTAATTTTAGAAATGCTTCTAGACAACGTATGAAAGGTTCAGTAGATATAAGAGAAGATCTAAATCTGTATCCTGCTACTGCTACTCAAGAATTAATATTCAAACGAGTAAGTTCATATAGTTTATCTTATGAGGATATTGTTAAAAGTAAAGCTGCAGAAAAGACTGTGGGTATTTTTACAACCGATAAAATCAAGTAACCATGGATATAACTTCTTATTTAGTTGGAGCAAGTCCATACGATAATGGATTTACTCTGAATTATGGAGATGGAGATTATTCTTTAGAATCCTACCCATTACTTATACCCTCTTCTCCCAATGACTTTCAGCATACCCTGAAAGAGGGTGAAACTCTACAGAATATCGCTTATAGGTATTATGGGGATTCTGGTAAATGGTATATTATTGCTGAGTATAATAACATAATAAATCCGTTCACTGAATTAAAAGGTGGAATGGTATTAATGATACCGGCTTATGGAAGTTAAAGCAAATAATCCCATATTATATAAAGGCACAGGTACTCCTTACCTAGCCATTTTTGATAATCAAGGTATACCAGTTATGAACCCTCTTACTGGTATACCTTTAGGAGCGTATATAAGTAGCTGGTCATATGTATATGATGAAGAAAAAGAAAACTTAGCTACAATAACTATTGATACTGGTAATCCAGATACTGTAGATGTAGAAGCTTTACAGGAAAATAGAGATATCTTTTTACAGTGGGGATATATTTTTAGTGATGGTACATTTGTATCAAGCCCAGCTATAAATATCAAAGTAAGAGATTTCGATTGTATCTTTGATTCTACAGGTACCCATATAACTATCAAATGTATTGATGGCACGAATCATCTTAGGTTTATGCCCCCTCATAAACCTACTGAGGATACCGATGATAGTATGGTTAAATTCTTGGATTCAGGATGCGGATTAAATGTTGGAGTAATAATAGAAAGGTTTGAGTAATGGCAAATATAATAAGTAATCAAGCTTATGAAGCTATACAGGTACCCACAGAAGTTACTCCCGAAGTACAGGGTACCATTCTGTATGCTAATCAATTTAGTGGCATAGGTCAAGTTGGTATGCCAGACGATTTAGCTGAAGTACTTAACTCTAACTTAGGTACAATAGGTAACAATGTTCTAGTTCAACTAGAAGCTAAGATGGCTGCCTATGGTAATGGGCCTTGGTATGTGGATAGTAGAGATGGAGTAATTTACATACATAACCGTAAGTTTCAACAACCTCCTCACCATACCTACATATTCCAAGCTGAAAACGGAGAAGTATTAAGAGTATCTTTTACTACTCAGAGGTCTACTAAGCAGAAAATGATGCAAGTTGGTAATACTATAAAACCTGAGGATAAGCAAATGCAAATCCAGGTAAGTTACATTGATGATCAACAGAATGAGATTTTACATGACCCACTACAGTTAGATGCCCTATCTACAGTAGATGTGCAAAGCCCAGGATTATTTCATAGATCCCCCGAAGTTTTAAAACCCCATGTTGATAGTAAGGTAGAGAAATGGAAAGAAGATAGATTGAAATCCTTAGATGAAGAATTGGCTTCTAAAAAACAAGCTCAAAGACTAAAGACTGAATCTGCTAAGAAAGAATATGATGCTAAGGGTACTGGTTATTTAGATGCAGGTGGTGGATTAGAGTCTATGTCCGATACAGAATTAAGGGATGCTACTTCTCAAATGCTAGAGGAAGCTTATACTAAAGGAGAACTAACTAATATAAAATCTTCTATTGATGCACTAGTAGCGGGAGGAATGGACCTTACTTCTGCAATGAAACAAGTATACCAGGGTTTAAATTTCGTATTCAAAAATAAATACACTGAGGTATGGACTGAAGTTTGGGAAGACCCTCGTTCGTATTCTTCTGGAGAATTAAAGTCTTCTAGTCGTGTGAATAGTATGACTGAACTAAATGCCGAGAAAAGGAAAACTCAGGAGGGATTAGCTAAAATGCAAGAAGACCCAAATATCATTGTCTATCCCTTAACCCTTCATGAAGAATCCTATTATCCTCAAACTTATAATCCAGTCCAAGCTGGTAGAGGCCCGGGAGATAATCATGGATATTATCGAAGCAGAGTAAAGGTATTCAAAAAAGTAAAACAGCTTTTGAAGGTACCCGCTTGGAAAACTCTTACTAACTTATATGATAGAACTGGAGGAGTAGGCAATAGAGAAAGAGCAATGAGGATAAATGCTAATGGAGGTTTAAAGATAACCGAGAAAAAACTAATCTGTCAAATGCAAGTAGTAGGAAGACCTTCATTAAAAACCTCAATGGTACTTCAGCTTTTGAACGTTGGTAAAAGGTGGTCAGGATATTGGTATATAAAGAAATGTACTCATAGAATGGATGCTGGTACAGGATATATTACTGACTTAGAATTAGTTAGGAATAATGGAACCGCTGGCTTTCAAGTTGCTGCTGGTAATATTAATACTCAAGATGTGGTATCTAATAATGCCAGAAGTCAAGGAACCACTGATGTAGGTAAAAATAAAGCTGGAGATGCTCATTCTTCTGATTTTACCATAAATGCTACTAAGGCAGAATATGAAGCTTTCAAAGCCTTGGATGGTAATACCGAAGAACAAAGAAAGTTTGTTCAAGATATGGTTATTTATAGGGAACAGAATGCTAATACTCCTACCAAAGGTAATGATGGCATCATAGAAGTAGAAAGAACTGTATACCAATCTACAGGTAAAGATGGAGAAGATGTAGTTACCATTACTAATGTTAAACGTAAAAAGGTAGAAGCTACTAAGGATGTATATCGAAAGTATAATTTCAATATAGATTACATTATTAAACAGATGAACCAAGACTTTTCTAAAACTGAATAATATGGCTTATGAATCAGCAAAAACAATAACTGAACAAGGATTAGAATCCTTGGGAAGATACTATTCAGTGTACAGGGCCATGGTAGTTAATAACACAGACCCCGATCATATGAATCGTATAAAAGTGGCTATACCTGAAGTAATGGGAGGAATAGTACTCTGGGCTTATTCAAAGGGTCAACATGGATCTACTGGGTCTGGTTTTAAAATGATGGCTCCTAAGAATGGTGATATAGTATATATTACCTTTGAATATGGAGATCCTAGTAAACCTCTATGGGAATATCATGGTTGGGCTCAAAACCAAATACCCGATATCCTGGATGATCCTGATACTATGGGTATAGTTACACCTAATGGGAATAGAATCTGGTTAAATGATAAAGATGGATCACTCAAGATGTACTTATATGGGTCTGCTACTATCTATGCTGAAGGCCCAGTAAGTATAAATTCTAAAGCTCAAGCCTATGTGAATGCCTCAAAGGTTATAGTGAACCAAGGTAATAATGATGGTATAATCAATATCAATGAATTAACCCAGAAACTAAACCAATTAGTTTCAGAGATAGAATCATTAAAAGCTCAATATAATTCTCATACCCACTCTGGTATTCAATCGGGACCTGCAGTTAGTGGACCTGTTATTACTCCAGTCACGAAACCATTCTCTACTTTTAATAAAACAGATTATGAGGATTCTAAATTTGTACACTAATGGCAAATAACTTATACACTAATATTATCGGTATTGGTCCTTTGTTTCCAATACGGATTACTGAGAATGAAAAGGGAGAGAAAGGTTGGTATCCAGTAAATGGAGATATTGAACTTGTTCATAATAACCTATCCGCTCTCATTTGGTATGATATAGGTCAAAGATTCAGGCAAGAAGATTTTGGTACTAGGTTATGGGAATGTATAGAAGAACCTAATACTCAGGCTTTAGCTTTCTTGGTAAAGGACTTCTTAAAGAAAGCAATCTCTACCTATGAAACTAGGATTACTTTTAAAAGTCTGAATATGAGGTTAGAGGGTACCAAGCTTTTCATCGAAATGAATTATGTAATTAATCAAACTGGTAGCCAACAGGTATTGGGTATTAGTTATGATAGGTCTGAAAATATTTTAAAACCTTACTAATATGATAACGAATAAATGGCTAAACCCTTATCAGAGATCCTTTCAACAGATTAAAGCTAAGTTGATTGAATCTCTTACTACTATCAAGGATAAGAATGGTCAGACTCTTATCACGGATTATTCCGAAGGTAATATTCTGATAATTATCCTATCTTTGTTTGCAGCTATTGCTGAAGTACTTCATTATTACATTGATAACGTGGGTAGGGAATCTTTCTTATCCACGGCTCGGCGTTATGATAGTGTAGTAAAGCATGGCTTATTGGTGGACTATCACCCAAGAGGAGCAGTAGCTGCTTCAGTAGATGTAATCCTAACCCGCGATCTTACAGGTAGTAATATTGCTTCTAGGTTAACTATCCCAAAAGAAACTCTTTTTACAGATGTTAACGGTAACTCCTGGCTTTCTGCTAGAGATGTAACTTGGTATGCTAATGTTACTACTTGTAAAATACCCCTGATTCAACATGAGAAATATAATCAGTCTGGGTTGTCAGGATTAGTAATACCTTCCGAAGGTAGACCCGAAATCACAATAGGTAAATTACCCGATGGTAAATACTATGAGCATGGTACAATGCAATTATCTATTGATGGAACTACTTGGACTTTAGTAGATACCTTTGCTTATTCTAAACCTTCAGATAAACATTTTATGGTAACTGTCAATGCTAGCCAAGTTGCCGTAATAGTATTTGGAGATGGTACTTTTGGTTCTATACCTTCTGCAGGTCAAAAGGTAACATCAGCAAGCTTCTATATCACCACGGGTATTCAAGGTAATGTACCAGCTGGTTCTATTGTACAAACTCCAGCCATAGTAAAAGCTTCTATATCTGAGGCTACCACTAGTAATCAATATGCTGCAGGAGGAGGTTCTAGTTATGAGAACTTTGGTATGTTAAAAGAACATATACCCTTGAGTGTTAAAACTCTTGGAGTAGCTGTAAGCAAACAGGACTTCGTAGATTTAGCTATGCTAATAGATGGAGTAAATAAAGCTGCCGTAGATTATGAATGTGGAAGAAAGCTTACAGTATATATCAGTGCTGATAATGGTGGAGTAGCTGATTCTGCTATGATAAACAAGGTTTATACCCAACTATCACAGAGAGCCCCCTTAACTACTTGGCTTCAAGTTAAATCTGCAGGATTAGTAGATATAACCTTAGAGATAGAAGTAACCGGTAAGAAATCTTATAAGACCAACGAAATCCAAGCTCAAGTTCTAAATGCTCTATACAATGCTTATTCTATTGAGAACTCGGAGATTGGGGGCAAAGTAAGAATCTCCGATATCTATGCTCTGATTGATAACCTATCTACAGTAGATTATTTACATATCAAGAAATTCTATATTAAACCTTGGCCTGTTACCATATATGGTAACAAGGAATTACTTCTTGGTCAGTTTAAATTAGAGAAAGCTAATGGGTCCATGACCTATTTTATAAACTTTACTAGAAGCAATTCATACACTGTAAAAGCTTCAAGTGGAGGATTCCAAACTACTGGCTCTGTAGGTAGTACTATAAACATCACTGATAAAAATAATGGTATCACTTTCTCTTTGGACATACAAGCAAATGGCTATCAACAGGGATATCGTTATTCTATTACTATCTCAGAACCTAATATGGATTATGAAGATCCTGGATATAACTTACCTGTATTCCAGAAATCTTCTCAATTAACTTTAACTGTTCACGAAACTGTTTAATATGATAGACCTTAAGAAACTTATAGATTTCCTACCTTTTGAATATAAAGACCAAGACACTTATAAGGTAGATGGAAAGGGTATCTTAGAAAGGTTCCTAGAAATTTGTGGAAGTTATTTTCAAGATAATATATCCGCAGATATTGAGAGTTTACTAGGAATAACTGACTTTGATACCTGCCCAGAGATTTATTTGAATTACCTTTGGGAAAGCTTTGGGCAATTACCTTTTGCAAGGTGGAATAATATTGATGAAGGGGCTTTTAAAACTTATTATAATGGTCTGTTAAGTGAAGCTGAATTAAATAGCCTTAAGTCTAAATGGATTTTACCTAAGAAAGGGGCTTTAGCTTTAACTACTAAACAGATAAGAGATTTACTCAAGTATTCTATATCTCTGATAAAGATACGAGGTACTTCTCAGTTCTTTGAAATATTATTCCGAATGTATGGGTTAAACTGTACCATTGATGACCCCGCTAAATCAGGTTATGATGGTTGGTTAAAAACACATCCTTACTTTGACCAAGATCAGTATTATGATAAATCTAACTTTGATAACATTTACGGTTGTAGTCAATGTATCAATGTAACCTTCCATATAACTGGACATGGCTATTCAAATAACTCGGGAGAATTTATAGAGTTCAGAAAAGCTATAGAAAATATAATCGATAGATTTAAGCCTTATCATGTAGGAGCTACTATTGATTATGGTTTTAATATAAATGATAATTATCTGATAACAGCCGATTTTGTAGACCCAAATATAAACACTATTCAGCCTGGGTATATAACCTCTGTACCTATTAAGGTTACAGTCTCTAGTAATTATCAAAATGCCGACTTAAGGTATCAGGTATCTGGAGATGGTAATACTTGGGGTTACAAGAAATATGAAAATGGCACTATTTTTAATGCCACTATAGGTAATCAGACTTATTATTTTAGAAGTGTGGGAGACCCGACTAAAGTTACCCAAGTTCATGTAAAATTAAAGAAAGTAGTCAAATCCTATAATATATCGGTTAATCCAACTACACTGCATATTACACCAACTAATAGGGAGGTATCGGCTACAGTTACAGCTACTCTTTATCAAGAAGGTAAACAGACTCCAGTTAATATACAATTGGTTGGGGAAACTGAAGTTAAGCCTTCTGGTTCAACTTATAAATTTAAAGAGCCAGGTACTTATGAATTCCAGATTGTAGAATACCCAGTAAAAAGAGTTTCACTGGTTGTTACTAGAGAACCTAATAAATACAAGGTTAAATGTACTCCAGGAGAATTCAAGCTATCAAGTAATGTAACTAGTTTAGCTAAAACCATACTAACTATAGAAGATGATTATGATGAGGAAGGTTTGGAATGTTACTTGATTGGTAAAGATGATACTAGGTATAAATCTGGGGATACTTTCCAAACATTTGGTACTGGAGTTTATAAGTTTGCTTGTACTAAGGATAATTTAGAGAACTTTGATGGTATAGGAATATTTACCGTATATACCAGTATCTCTAAATTCACTTATCATTTATCTAAAGAATATCAAACTTTATCTTTAGAGATGGGAAGTGGATCTGTAAATCAAGAACTTTACTTATCAGTAACTCCCCCTGATGATCCCGATAATCTTATAGATTATAGAGTTAGTATTTATTGTGATAATACTAAGTTAACCGATATTACCTTGAATAAATCTGGTAATGGTAAAGCTAGTGCTACTTATTCATGCAATAAACCGGGAAGTTATAAAGCTGTATGTAAGGGAGATCCTTCAGTTTATACTACTTGGTCAGTATATAGTTATACCAAACCAGAAGATCCCTATATTTATATCGAAGCAGTAAATCCTTCAGATCCTAATTGGATATCTCCAAAGAATTGGGCTAATACTCCAAATAACCAGAAGGTAAATGTATCATATCAACTTGCTGAAGGTAAGTCGGTTACTATCCGAGTAATGCCTTTCGAAATAGAGGAATATGATTCAGTATTACTTATGGAAACCGGAGCAGAGTATAAATTCGAAGAAGTTATTACTTTAGATAAAGCGGGTACCTATACCTTTGTTGGTAAGGGTAATAAAGACAAGAAGGCTACATTAGTAATCAGAGACTATAATCTTGAAGTTAAGATAAGTTGTAGTCCTGAAAGAGCTACTCTAAGTGGGCAAGGAGAAGGAGAAGTATATACCACTGTGGTATGTTCTTCTAATCATAAGGATTTTATAACTGATGTAAGATTAGTGGGTCAAGCCGATTCACATCCAGTACCTTATGAATTTAGAACTTCTAATCCTGGTACTTATATATTTGAATCTGTTAACAAAACCAATGTAAGGTGTACATTTGAAGTTACTTTAGCTTTTGATGTACAACCAAATGAATTGGTTTGGAACTCTGATGATATTAGCAGTAAAACTTTCGAAATAGATATACCCGAAAATACAGCATGGAGAATAACCCCGAAACCTCAGGAATAAATCAACATTACGATATGTATACTGAAACATCCACTACATCTATAGTATCTAAAGGATTTACGGTAGCTTTTGCTACAGAGTGTCTTCAATTATTATATGACCTTCGATGGATGATCCTATTAGCATTCATATTGATAATTGCCGACTTCTGGTTTGGAATGAATGCTAGTAAGTTAAAGGGCATACCCATTAGAAAATCCAGAGCTGGAAGAAGAACTTTTAATAAGATAATAGATTATATATGTTACTTATTAATGGGAGCAGTTCTTGGTAAGGCTATTGGAGAACCCTATGGGTTAGATCCCCTAGTAGTATCTATAACCGTATTGGTAGTATGTTATGGATTCGAAGTGGATTCTATTTATGGTCATATATGTACATTACACGGAGTAGAAAAGAGATACAGTATCTGGAAGATATTTTGGTCTATAGTAACCTTGAAGTTCAATAACTTATCTGAAGCTTTCAAGGATATGTCAGAACAATCTAGGAATTATAAACAATCTAAAAACAATAGTAACAATGAAAACGTACTTTAAATATGAGGGTTTGATTAAATCTAAGGAGGCAGCAGAAGCAATTGCTGCCCCTGTTGCTCTTGGCCCATTCTGTGGATTCGGCTCAGTTAAGGTATCTGGTAATAAGCTATCAGTTCAAGCTAAAGCAGAAAATGGTAAGGTATTCAAGAATGATGTAGCAGATAGAATTACTGCTAGATATATGGTAAAGAATTCTGAAGATGGAGAATCACCTAAGATAAACTTCGGATGTATTTCTAGGGATGGTTATATATTCATCTCTGATGATGAAGAGATAGTAGTAGATAATATCCAAGGTGCTCAAGGGGCTAATTCAGATATCTTCTTATTCGCAGTTCATCAAGAAGTATCAGAACCCATTGAAAACCCTATTACTTTCGTAGCATATTGGTCTTCATCTTATGAAAGCTTATATACTCTGTATAAACAATCACAGAATCCTTACTATCCCTTAGCAGAAGACAAAATCTCTTGGGATATAGTAAAGAATAATCCTGCTTCACATGAGAAATTAAATTATACCTATCTTAATTCTCAGGTAGAGGGTGCTTGTGAACCCTACAGAAATAGTAAGAATACCATGGTACTGATTGGAGTATATGGTTCTGGTACTGATGCTAATACGAAGGAGTCAGAAAACTATGCAATTATCCCTTATGGAGGTTGTTTCCCTCAACCACTATCCTTTAACTCAGCCTACAATGGGATCATGACCCATTCTATTCAAAGAGTAGAACATGTACTGGAAGGATTCGGAGGTAAAGATGACCAGACTAATGGTATAACTAATCTACAAGAATATCTTACTAATCTGAAGAATGAGCTTATAGAAATGATTAAAAACTCGGCTTCTTCAGTTCCCACTGGATTAATCGCTATGTTTTCAGGTACTAATCCTCCAGATGGTTGGGCATTCTGTGATGGTATGTCTGGTAGACCTAATCTATTGGGTAGATTTGTAGTAGGGTATGATCCAAGTAATCCGGATTATAATACCATTGGTAACATGGGAGGAGAAGCCCTAGTAACTCTTACTTTAGACCAAATACCACCACATAGTCATAAGATTAGGTTTAAAGAAGAAAAATGGGGGGACAATGCTGATAAGAGACCATTCCCTAATCATACTAGTCCTGACTCAGGTTATACAGCAAATACTCAAGTAACTGGTGGAGGTAGTCCTCATGAGAATAGACCTCCTTATTTCGTACTAGCTTATATCATTAAACTATAATTCTATATAAACTTTTAAAATTATTAGGGCTTTTATATTTAAAGAACAGCTAATCGCTTTTGTCCAACACACAAGTGGAATTCTTATTGGGAAATAAGTTACACTGGAAAGGGAACCTCATGCACTGGGTTCCCTTTTTTTATGTTAGTAATGTAAGTCTTCTTTAGCTTTCTCTTCCCAATATCTTATATCTTCTTTAAGTTCTGAGATATATCTTACCGAAGATTTAGTTCTAGGCATATCAAAAAACTCTACTAATAAAATGTTAGTGATACGAGAACCATCCTTGATTCTCTCTTTAATATAGGGAGGAGGACTAAGCAATATCTCGAAGATCAAATAAGCATCGGGAGATAGGTTCTTCTTCATATATTTATATAACATATCAAGCATTTCTCCTTTAGCTTTCTCTTCTTCTGTATCATCTTCTAGTTCTTTATCATTATCGAATAAATCTTCTAATTGGTAAAGATTCTGATGATATTCTGCTCCCTCTCCATAAGCAGTTCTTAATAAATGATTCTTAAAGGTACTGAGAGAAGCTAGTATCCTTGCTTTTAAATGTTCTTCTTCACAAGTACCATAATATTTATTAAAGACAAATAACATCTTATCCCAGAAATAAGAACTTATGATATCTGGTGTAACATTAAACCTCCTATTATCAATTTGCTTAGTAAGACGTCTGATAACTGGTTTACAGATTTTATACATCCTATCAAAAGTTTCCTTATCATAATTTTCTTGCATAGGCTTCAACCTATGTATCTCTGACCCGTTGTTGCCATTTTCCTTTATCTTCATAAGTCTATGTTTAAAATGATATGCAAATATAAGTATAATATTTTAAATATAAAATAATATATTAATAAAGTTCACCTAGAAGCTGAGGATTAGTGAGTACTAGGATGAGAGTCTATATATACAACTCTAACCGAGACTATAGGAATCTATATGATTATACTTAATTATATTGCAATATGAAAAAAGATAATACCAGGTTTGAATTTGACACCAGCTTTCAATTAGAAATCCTAAGGTATCTCTTAAAGGATAAAGAGGGAGGTCTAATAATCAAAAAGATTAAACCAAGTTACCTAGTTCTGATTGAGCATTCTTTAATTGCCGAGGGCATATTTAAGTTCTTCAAAAAGAAAAACAAGATGCCTTCTAAGAATATCCTTAAAGAAGTTATAAAAGAATTGCTTGAATCTAAAAATTACGTTGACCTGGTTACTAAGGATGATATACCCAATATCCATAAAATAATAGATGACCTATATTCAAATCCCTTGAATGATTCCGAATACATTCGAGAAAAAATATATCAATTCTCTACCTATGTAGAGATGAAGAACTTGAATGATTCTTTTGATTTAGATAACTTCGAACAATACGAAACCTATTCAAGGAAAATAGAAAAGATACTTCAAAACTCAAAACCTAAGAAAGATGATGAACCTATCTTTATGATAAGGGATATTACAGAAAGACAATTCAAACGTCAAGCAGAACCATCTGTAATACCTTGTCCATTTAGACAACTTAATGATATTACCAATGCTGGAGGTTACCCAGAACATTCGGTAAATGTTATTCTCGATAAACCTAAAGCTAAGAAAACTTTCTTCATGGTAAACTTGGCAAGAGGATACTTAAGAATGAAGAAATCAGTTTTATACATAGATACCGAAAATGGTAAAGAACAAATCATGGACCGATTTATTCAATCCTCTATCAATAAAACTAAGAAGGAATTATATTCAGGTGAATATGATAAACTCGAAGCTAAACATCTTCGTAAACTTGCAAGATTTGGAGTTGAACTAGTAGTTGAAAGAGTTCCTGCAATGATTACAGATTGCAATTATATAAGGGAACTTATAATCAAGTTAAGAAACCAGGGTATTAATATTAAAGTACTAATGGTGGATTATGCAGGAAAGCTTGCTTCAATTGCCAGAGATAAAGAGGATTTCGACCGTATATCGAATGTATATATCGATATTCAGAACCTAGCAGAAGAGATGGACTTAGATATTGTATGGACTGCTCATCATATTACCAGAGAGGGTAAGAAACATAGGACTACTAGATATGATGAAAATGATATCTCGGGTTCTATTGCAATTGTTCGTAATGCTCATACAATAGTTGGTCTTAACTCTACTGAACAAGAAGAAAAGGATGATATACTTCGTTGTGAATTAGTAGTACAAAGAGATGGTTTACCTAGTGGTAGGGCATTATTCAAATGTGATGTTGAAAGGCAAAGATGTGTAGAGTTTACTAAAGAACAACGTAAACAGTACGATGAATTATACTCTGATACTCTAGATAAAATAATGAAAGGGCAAAAGGGAAATCCTGATGCTAACGAAGAAAAGTATAATAAGAAACAAGGAGATATATAAACCTAAAACATTAAGATTATGATTAAGAGATTAGAAGGAATTCAAAAAGGACAGAAGGTTTACTTAGTACCTTCAGATTCAAGATGTACTCCACAATATGCAGAAGTATATTCAGTGGGTCCCAAGTATATCAAGTTAACTGGAGTTAATATAAGTTTAAGGGAATTCTTCTCTGAAGATGGAAGATCTGCTAAATGGGGAGGATGGGAACTTTTCCTTTCAAAGGAATCCTATGAAGAACACAAAGAATTACTTTCACTTAGGTCACAGGTAGTTACTTTATTTGAGCAAATGATACTGAAATGCGAAGACCTAGATAAATTACGTAGGCTAAAGAAAAGATATGCCCAATATGATGACTCATTACCATTTTAACCATGAGTAAGATCACTAATGAATTTAAAACCAAGCTCTACAATTATTTTATTAAGAGCTTGGGCGCTTATCAATATAAACACGGTTGGATGAAATTACCCGTATGCCCCTTTTGTCATAGGGAACATAAGATGGGGATTAATCTTTCTATGTACCGTACCAATTGTTTTAGATGCAATTATCATATGAATCCTGCTCAACTAGTAATGGATGTTGAGGGATTTGATACTTATGCCGAACTTTTAAAATTTCTAGATAATGGGAACTTTACAGACAAAGCTTTCTCAGAAGAGAAGATTGAATTATCCGATGCTAAGCCCGTCTATTTACCAGATGGGTTTAAACTCATTAATCAAGGAACATCACAAGTTGCAAGAAGCATTAGAAGTTACATGTCTAGCCGTGGGTTCACTATCGAAGAATTATCAAAACATGGTATCGGATATGTTGCCACAGAGGGACCTTTTTTTGGGTACCTCATTATACCCTATTATTATAAAGGGACGCTCAGGTATTATAATGCCAGAAATGTTATTGGACAAGGTCCAAGATACAATAATCCAAATAAAGATATTACAGGACTTGGAAAGGAATTCATTATCTTCAATCAAGATGCCCTCGACATGTATAGCTCGATATTTATCTGTGAAGGAGCGATCAATGCACTTACTATGGGAGACAGGGCTATTGCCACCATGGGTAAGGCAATCAGTGCTTACCAAGTTAACCAGCTTATCAAATCTCCAGTTAATAGATTTATATTACTCCTGGACCCTGATGCCATCAAATATTCAATCAATCTGGCTTTCAAATTAGTCGCTTATAAAAAGGTCAAGGTTATACAATTGCCTGAAAATAAAGATTGTAACGATCTAAAAAGACCAGCTGTTATGAAACTGGTATATCAAACAAGATATCAATCTTATAATGATTTAGTAAAATTAAAAAATAGCCTATGAAAGAGAATATTCCAGGATACCCAGGATATCATGTTACACGAGATGGTAAGGTGTATAGTTGTTTAATTCAGGGTGGCTCTTCTAAAAGGGGACCTTGGAAGTTAAGATATACCGCTATTACTAAAACTGGTCATGAGCAAATAAGATTAAGAACTCCTACTGGTTTTCGTAGTAAGGGAGTTCATCGATTAGTAGCTTTAGCCTATATACCTAATCCTAATAGTTATCCTATAGTAAGACATCTAGATGATATAGGTACCCATAATACTGTAAATAATCTTAGATGGGGTACTCAAAAAGATAATGTGAATGATTCCATTATTAATGGTAAACATAGTATGCCACTCTATGGTTCAGGTTTAAATAGCCCAAGATCGTTACTAAGTAATAATCCTAGAAAACAAAGGAGAATACATAGATTATTTTCTTTAGGTTATACCTATAAAGAGATTGGTAGAAAAGTTAGATTATCACCTAAAGTAGTATCTAGATTTATCAGACTCAGAAACTCCTTGGATTGAGGATTTCCTATTATAATATATAACTTAAATTAAAAGATATGAAACAATTATTAGAAGCTATAAAGGCTAAATACTTATGCCTCCATGATTGGGAGGTGGTAAGTAAAACTGAATATACTGATTGTGGGAAAATCTTATTAAAATGTAAGAAGTGCGGTAAACTTAAAAGAGAAGAGTATGAAACAGTTCCTTATTGAATGGTGTAATGATTATTGCCTTAGTCCTAATAGGGTATACTAGTATCTTCTTTATTGTATGTTATCTTTTAGATGATAATACCCTAAAGGGTGCAATATACATATTTTTATGGGTAGTATTTTATGCAGTAACCACAATAACGTGTTATGTAAGATATTGTAAGAAATGAGAGATCCTTCTATTCATATTACAAAGCATCAATTCGAAAAAATCCTATCTCAGTTAGAGGTATATAATTTTCCGATTGATGCTTTCTTTGTTATTGCCCGTAAGGAAGCAATAAATACTAGAGTTGTAGTTGTTACAAACAATAAGACAACTAAGAAAGTTTCTAACATTTTACTAGCATCTAAGGGAGATGCTGCTTTAGTTGCTGATATTATATATGCAACTCGTATAAAACTAAAGCATAGAGGAGTTAGAAAAATAAGAGAAACAGAACCAAGAAATTGGGCGGTATGTAAAAAGATAGCTGAGATCTGTAATCAATTCTGTGAAGATTTTCAATTGGATACCCGGGAAGGTTTTATTAAATATATCGAACTAGGTATCAAGAAGATGGACGGTAATTATAATAACCTCCTAAACAGATTATCTTCTATGTCAGAAAAGATTTCAGATTTATATTCTGCTACATTGGAAATGGAAGATGATTCTGGTAATGCTAAAGCTATCCATGATTACTTCATAAAAAGGGTAGCAGATGTTACTGGTATATACGAATCATTTGTTAATCAACCAGATAAGTATATACACTTTGTAAGGCTAGATAAATTCTTATCTGAGAAAGGATGGGATCCCACCCAATTTATAGATGCTCAATTCGAATCTCTTGCTTGGTGTAATGGTTTACCTGAACCTAGTCAGATGTATAATGACAAGGCTATCGAAAGGTATAATAAATACCTATTTAAACATAAGAATCATTCACAATCAGAGGAACCTAAAGTAGAGGGAAGCCTCTGGTCAAAAATTAATAAATTATGAAAGCTTTTAAAAATCGTTTAGAGGAGATGGCAGAAGCCACTGTAAATGCTTTGGATTATTCCGATAGCAAAGTAGAATACCCCGATATTTCTATAGTTCAGAAATGGCCTAAGGAAATAATCTTGCCCTTGTATGATTTATATAAAAAATACTCGGTATTCAGAATTAACCTCAATCCTTATGTATACTCAGCATCAGGCTAGATTTGGAGAAATAGGGGAATTGATGCTGGGTATCGGATTAGTAGAAATGGTACATTATGATAAACTGGGAGACTTCTTATTAAAAGCTTCTGATGTAATGGACACCGATATACCAGGAAATAATCAGTTAACTGTACATCCAATAATAGATCTTGGTACCTCAGCAGAATCTGCTCTAAGATTATCATTACAAGCAGAAAAAGAAACTCTAGAAGAATATTATAAAGTATTCGATTCTCTGATCTGAATAAAAAAGAAGAGTATATAAAGAGAAGTGATTATATTCCAGTTACCTATCTTATCCAGAAATTCATTGCTGATGAAGAATATCACATTTCTCTTTTAAAGAAAGCTCTGAAAGAATACGAGGATTCCGATGACGAACCTAAGAAATGTAAATCAGTAACAGTAATCATATGAAAATCATAATTCGTAATTGTAACGTTGCAGAATTAGATATACCTCTAAAATATGCAATTAAGTTATATAACGAATTTGCTATCAGACACCCCAATGCCTTTTACCTCCGTACTAGGCAACGGGGTATGCAAAACTGGGATGGCAAAATAAAGTATATAACCAAGACTGGTCAATTTAAGATAGGCTTACTTCCTTCAGTATATAAAAAATGTATTGAACTTGGAATTAAGCCTACCATAGTAGATATGAGACAACCTTTACCTAAAGTCAGTAAAGTTGTAACTCAGATAGGTAAGTATAAATTAAGACCCGAACAAGAGAAAGCTGTTAAATCTGTTATTAATAATAAGATAGGAGATATAGCCTTTCAGATTGGGGTATTAGATTATACAGTAAATGCAGGTAAAACTCTGATTATGTCTGCCTTATATTTATCATATAAGAAGCAATTAAAGACTTTGCTTATAACTAATGACTCCGATTGGTTAAATCAAGCTAGAGATGAATTTAAGCAATATCTACCGGGAGAAGATATTACCTTTGTTCAGGGTAAAGTTTTAAACTGGAGTAATTTTACTATTGGTATGGTTCAATCTATTTCTCGGAATATGGGGTATTATCAGAATGAACTTGCTAAGATTGATATGGTATTAATCGATGAAGCTGACCAAGGAGGTAGTAAGCAATATCAGAATGTGATCACTAGGTTATTTAATACCCGAGTTAGAATCGGATTATCTGGTACCATTTATATGAGTAAGCTTGCCAAGGATAAAGTTAAGAATATGAATTTACGTTGTTTCTTTGGCGATGTAATAGCAGAGTTTAAACTTAAGGACTCGATTAAGAAAGGATACTCAACAAAGACAATTGTAAAAACAGTAGAAGGTAAACCTTGGTTTGGTAATTGGGAATCAGATTGTATGTCCTATAATGAAATATATGATGATTCCATTACCAATAATAAGATTGCCTGGACCATGGCATTAGATAGGTTGAAATGGAACCTTAATCAAGGTAGATATCCTGCTCTCGTAGTATGTAAGCATATTGCACATTGTGAAAATCTATATAAATTCTTTAAAGAAAGACTAGATAATACCCATAATATTGCTTATGTGCATGTTAATACTCCTACTAAATTAAGACAACAGATAATGAAGGATTTTAGGGAGGGTAAAATAGATATCCTTGTATCAACTACAATTATTGCTCGAGGTAAAAACTTTCCTAAGCTCAGATATCTGTTGAATACTGCCAGTATGGATTCTCAAGAAAAATCAATTCAGTTCTTAGGACGATTGGTAAGAAAGGATGAATCCAAATCCAAAGTTTACCTAGATGATTTACATTATCCTGGGAATTATTTAAGTAGGCATGGGAATCATAGAAGAAAGTATTATCAAGATCAAGGACTTAAAGTTATCCGGTTAAGTAAGCTCTGGGATAAGTACCCTAGACATAAGCCTTTTCAAGGATAATAATTTCTGACTATGAGTATATACTTTTTCTCCGTAGGAGGAAAGGTATATTACATGTTACGTTAAGAGGCATTAACCATTAATAATCATAAACAATGAAGATTCTACAAAAAATCAAATCATTATTCAATTGTTCTGTAATACCTCCAGAACATATATTCAATGGCATAGGAATAGAATATATAACTCCTATCAAAAAATCCAGGGATAATCCTGATGAAGTTCAATATTATTTTATGATTCATTTTCAATCTGGGTTAGTAATCAAAGTTCAGATATATACTTCTGAAATAGAAGTACCACCCATTCTTCTGTCTATCAGGGAACTATTTATAAATGGTATAGGACATTCATATATTACTCTGTATCAAGATGAGATGATGGATGTTCAAATCATAAGATATTATCATAAAGAATTTTAAATTGGGAATTATGGCAAAGAAGAAACAAACTTTACCTGATATCAAGAATCAGGATCCTTTAGAACCTATTAATATTGCAGAACTGGGTTCTAATTCAGATCCTTGTTTTGGTATTGGTTATGACTTATCAACTAAAGAATGTAAACTATGCGGAGACTCAGAATTATGTGCATTCAAGATGTCACAGAATATGAATATCACAAGGAAAGAGCTAGAACAGAAGAATCAATACAAGGATTTGGATGTATTAGAAGACACGGTTGGAATCAAGAAATACATCCGAGGCTTGATTCGGAAAGGGAAAGAAAGAAAAGAAGTTATTACCAAAACCGTTGAGAAATTCGAAGTACCAAGAAAACGTATTAGAGAACTTTATAAAGAGTGCAATGGGAAATCTTAAACTAAAAGAATTTCATATCACTTCGAATGGTGAACTCTCTTGGTATTCACAAGGGAGATCCCTCAAAATTAACTTATGGCCAACTTTTAAAACAATGCAATATAATATGAACAGATTTAGATTTATCAAAGTAAGAGACGTAAAATCTCCATCAAGAGGAAACGAAGGAGATGCAGGTTTAGATTTCTATATTCCTGAAGACTTAACTCTACAGGATTTAGTAAAAGCTAATTCTCAATTAATGTTCCATTCTGAAACATCAGAACCTGGTAAAGTATCCCTTGGGTATAATTCAAATAACCAAGTACAATTCATTTACATCTTCCCATTTACCAGAATACTGATCCCATCGGGTATCAGAGGTTTATTAGAACCAAGAGATTCTATGTTGATGGCAGCAAACAAATCTGGTATATCAACTAAGCAGGGACTTATATATACTGCTGAGATAGTAGATTCTCCATATACCGGAGAAATTCATATAGGTGTATATAATACTTCTCATGAGATTCAAGTAATAGAAGCTGGAACCAAGTTAGTACAGTTTATTCATGTACCCATTTATCTTACAGAACCAGAAGAAGTAATCAAGGAAGAATTTGATGAAGATGCTTCAACTTGGGGAACAAGAGGTAATAAAGGATTCGGATCAACCAATTAATATCATAATATATGGCAACTTTAGATGAACTAGCAAATAGGATATCGGTATTAGAGAATCGATATTTAACTTTAAACAGTGTAGTGAACAGACATACTACCGAGATACATAATCTTGATACTAGATTAGATACTGCAGAATCTAAATTGAATAATCATGAGGAACGGCTTAAAACTCTAGAAGTTAAAGTAGAAGATCACGAAAGAAGACTACAACTGATAGAGAATTCTCATATAAAGTATACAGTATCAAGAAAGGTAAAATATCCCAAGAAAGCAGATCAGGGATTCTATTTGTATCTTCCTGAAGACCTTACGATTGATATTCTCATGGAATACAATAACGGAGTAATCAAACAGAAATGGAACTGGTTGAATAGAATCTTTAATCCTCAGGGATTTGGTAAAGTATCTTTCGACTTAGATAGAAACAGTGAGGGTCATATTAAAACTATCGTTCTTGGTCAGAACACCAGGTTATTAATCCCAACCGGTATTCATATTGAAGAATTCACTCCAGTTAAGTCTGTACTGAAAGCTGCAAATGAAGAAACTAATTCTATCAACAGTGGTTTAGTATACGGTATAGAAGTACTTGGTCAAATTCCCGGAGATGAAGTAGTGGTAAGTGTATTCAACCCAACTTCTGAGATTATTGGAATCGAAGCTGGAAGTGTATTAGTTCAAGTATTACATTTATTCTCTTATCATACAGTACCAGAAAAAGAATAGTTACTATGGATATTTCTAATCTGAAAGAAAAAGCCCATGAAATCAAACAGGGGCTTGAACTTGAGAATATGTATGAGATTGGCTATCGTCAATTAGACTGTTATAAACCCTTAGAAAGGTTACCAGAATATCCCATGGATATTAACAGTACTAAAAATCAATCTCTTATGAAAACCATTATATCTCAAGTAGTAGAGGAGTTAATGGAGGGTTATGAATCTACTTCTAATATAAATGATATTCTAGAAAACAAGGGATGGAATACCAATTTATATACCGACGTAGAAGAGATTCAGATAATCAACAATCTACAGAATGCTAATGAAGAACAAGCAGATGTAATAGGATTCTTCTTATCAGCTCTGATATATGCTAATATATTGCCAGAGGATATCTATAGTTGGGCAAACAAAGAACTGACTAAAGGGCAAAAGGCAGTAGAAAACTTAGAAGATGTAATGGCATTCGGCATTCATATGATTTTAGAGATAGATGCCGTTAGTAGTATATTCAAAAATTTCAAGCTAATATCCGAAACAATTGAAGATAAAACTTCCGAGTATATAAAGGGATTCAAGGAAATGAGTCCAAATTTGCATACTGATGAGAAAAATATTTTGTTTCAGATAGTGTATGTTTTGAATCTTGCTAGAAATACTCTTAAGAATCGTACATGGAAACAGTCACCAGTAATAACTAAAGAACTAGAATTCCAGGATAGGCTGGTAGAGGCATTCTATTATTATATGGGATTCCTATCAATAATGGGATTTACTCCATTGGGTATATACGAGCTGTATTTCAAGAAAGAACGGTTGAATGAATGGAGAATCACTACACAATATTAATGAAAGGAGGTATTTGTGTCAGGTTGGAATAAACAATTAAAGGGCTTAGAGCTTAATACAGAAGAGCAAATCCATTCATTAGAATTTGCTACTTCACAAGAAGCATGGGAAAAGTTAAATGAAGGATTTCTAAGACTAGAACCATCTTTATTTGCAAAAGGTGCTACCGCAAACAGTGGAGTAGCTGTGGTATATAACGTATTTATAAAAATACGTAAAGCTTGGGTAGATCCAGACTTTGATTATGGTAGATGTTTCAATTATAAAGAGACTAAGTGGACAAGCTTACTGAACAATTACATTGATTTCAATAAGCTTGATTTATTGCGTAGTAAGCTGAGAGTACTAAAAACCAAGTATAATCAGAATTACAACATTACTTATATGTTTAATAATCATCATGATAACGGTAAACAATGTTTAATTGCTGCTACATTCTCCAAACGATTTGGGGAAGACATACCTGTTATTACAATGGTAATCAGGGCATCCGAGATAACAAAAAGGTTAATCTTCGACTTCTTACTAATACAACGAATGGCGGAATATGTGTACGGACCAGAACAATCAGTACAAATCAATTTATTTGCCACTCAAATGTATGGGAATGTAGAAACCCTTCTGATGTATCATACTCATAAACCCTTGAAGAAGGTATTAAAGGGAACTGATAAAGAGAATTCTTGGATAAAGAGGTTGAATGAGGTATTTGATAAATTTCAAAACGGTAAAGAGAAAGATTTCTCTAGTTTTAAGGTATTCTTTAGAAGTTTTAAAGTGCTTCGACCAGATTTATATAAGGAAACCTATAAATCTATGAAAGCAAAGGAATTACTTCTTGAATATGAAGATATCGAATATCCCGAGAATGTAATCTCTTACTCTCAACGTAAAGCATATAAGAAGAAACTTTTAAAACAGAAGAAATGAGAATTTATAGCAGTAGTTATGAGTTAATGTCTGAAATGGGCAGAGAACTCAACAGTTATGGTCAAACTGTAAAACCAAAGACTTATCAGAATAAGAATATTGAAGGTAATGAAGATTTTGTAACTAAAGAGATCATTTGCCAACAATATTGCTTAACTTCTTTGCAAGATCCAACGTGGTTATTCTTCTATTCAAGGTCTAGGGAATGGGCAGATGCTGAGTTCCAAGAAAGGATTGATACCTCTGATATAATTAATCCAGGTAAAGCTTGGGAATTAAGAAAAGATTTATGGGAACAGTTCTTGGTAAATGGTAAATTTGATTATACCTATAATGAGAGAATCATCCATGTTATTAAACCATTGATAAGATTACTGAAGGACGATAATGACACTCGTAAAGCAGTATTACCAATATTCAATGGTGATATGGACGGATTAGATACCGATTGGTATGATGGTAGTAGACGTATACCCTGCTCTATGTATTATGACTTCCTTATCCGTCAGAATGGTAAAGGAGAAAAGGTATTACACATTTGCTATCACCAAAGAAGTTCGGACTTTGTTACTCACTTTGGTAATGATGTATACCTTGCATGGAGACTAATGGAATATGTAGCTAAAGAGGTTGGAGTAAAACCAGGTTATTTGTATCACACCATAGACTCATTACATACTTATCAAAAAGACTGGGATAAGTTAGCCAGTTCTCTAAGAGTATTTGAGGATACTATCATATAATACATGCTTTATTTCTATTTTGTTTTGATGTCATTTTCGCAAAATGATTTAAAGTAACTCATATCAGGTTTAAGGAAGTAGGTCTGGGAAGATATACTTCCTTATTTTATTTAAAAAACTTCTAGTATGGAAACGAAATATAAGATTATAACCAATAAACAAGAGCTAAAGAAACTTATCCAATGCTGTAAGCAAACTGGTTATGCTTCTGTAGACTTCGAAACAAATGCAGAACCTCTTTATAACAAAAGCTTTAAACCCACTATATTATCAGTAACTTTTCAACCGGGTTTTGGATGTTCTATACCTTTAGACCATTTCGAAACAAAGAAGTATACTTCTAGTGGTTGGAATTGGAAAAAGATGCTTCGTAAATTTGGTGAAGAGATAATCGAAAATCCTGAAGTAGTTAAAGTTGCTTGGAACTACAAGTTTGATGACCAGATATTTCAGAAGTATAATATCTATTATCGGGGAGTATGTTTGGATGGTATGCTTGCTAAATATCTCTTGAATGAAGAAAAACCCAATGACTTGAAGTCTATGGTAAGAAGGTATTTACCAGAATACGGAGATTATGAAAAGCAAGATAAATTCGATAAGATTCCATGGGATAAAAAAGAAATGGAACCTCTTTGCCACTATGGATGTCAAGATACTGATTATACTCTTAGATTAATGCTTTTCTTCGAAAAGAAGCTAATTGACTTGGGGTTATATAATACTTACCGTAATTTAATCATGACTGCTTCTAGGGTATTAACTTCTGTAGAAAAGAATGGTTTATATGTAGATAGGGCATTCAACCAAGAATTGTTAGATTCCTACTTACCAAAGATAGAAGCAGTTAAGGAAGCAATATATAATTTGCCTAAAGTAAAGAAGTTTACTAAACTATATAATCAATCCAAGATTGAAAAATACATTGCTAAATTAGAGGAAGAGATAGAAAATTTAGACCCTAGAGTAGATAAGAGAAAGATACAATCTAGGGAACAAAAGATTGCTAATATACGAGCAGGAGTTTTTACTACGAAAAAGGAATTAGAGTTAATTAGACCTGTAAGTTTAGGTAGTTCAGTAGATTTACCTCAATTAATGTATTCAGAGGAAGGATTTAATTTTGAGGTAATCAAAAAGAATGATTCTGGTAAACCAAGTACTGATGAAGAAACTCTTACTAACTTAAGATTAACTGTCAAAAAACCTGATTCACCAAAGGCAGTATTCTTGGATAGTTTATTAGAGTTGAGAGGTTTAGAGAAAATGTATAAAACCTATATTGAAGGTTGGTATGAGAAAACCCAAGATGATGATAGATTACATGGAAGATTCCTTATTCATGGCTGTGTAACTGGAGATACTAAATTGGTGGGTAAAGTTAGGGATATACGTATTAAAGATATATGTCCTAAAGAGATGGGTATAAAGAATATTGAATCCCAAGATTTATGGGTATTAACTCATGAGAGTACTTGGGAACAAATTACACATGCTATTAATAAAGGTAAACAGATTACTTATAAGATTACTACTTCAGAAGGGGATATTTTAAAATGTACAAAAGAACATAAGCTTTTAACTACTATAGGTTGGAAAAAAGTACATGAGATTTTTAAGAAAAACCTAACCGTTATCATGTATGATACCAGTAAATTCAATATAAAAGCTCCAGATACGGGTAAACCTTCTAAAGAAGTAGTTTTTAAAGAAATACCCAATTGGCCAGGATATTTGGTATCATCTGAAGGTAAAGTTTTTTCTGTAAAAATACCAGGTTCACGAGGTTTATTAGACTATAACCATCCTCATGAGTTAATACCCAGAGAATGGAAGTTAGGTAGATTGAGAGTATATCTTAGAAATAATACTAATAAAAAATATGCTTTCCCTATATCTCATTTGGTATGGATGACTTTTAATAATCAGCAAGAAATTCCAGAGGGTATGGTGATAGACCATATAAATTGTAATTCTTTAGATAATAGGCCAGAGAATCTTCAATGTATACCCTATTCTGAGAATATTAAAAGATCTTATAAGTATACTCGTACTTCTTTTGTTAACGGTAATAGAAACGGGTTAACTAAATTCAATACTCAAGTAGTGGGAGAAATACTTGAGAAATATCAATCTGGTTGTACTCAGAAAGAGTTGGTGGATTTATATGGTATTTCTCAAAAACAGGTATCTGGTATTACTCTTAAACAAAGAAGAAGAGAGATATACATTGCTAAGATAATTTCTATGGAATGTATAGGAGAAAAGAATATCTATGATTTATCTGTAAATCATAATCATAGTTATATAACTCGTTCTAACTTTATAAACTCTAATACTACAAGTGGAAGGTTATCTTCAGCAGAACCAAATGCTCAACAAATACCTAAGACTTCAGTAGACCCAAATATAAAGAAGCAATTAGTTGCTCCAAAAGGAACTCTATATATTGCTAGTGACTTTAGTCAAGCAGAGTTAAGAATCATGGCTCACTTATCTGGAGATGAAACTTATCTGAATGCTTTTAACTCTGGTCAGGACCCTCACTTGGCAATTGCTGCTACCAAATATCATGTTCCTTATGAAGAAGCTTTAAAAATATATGAGGATGAAAATCACCCAGATCATAAGATATGGAAGGTAAGGAGAAAGCAAGCTAAACAGATTGCATTTGGACTTATTTATGGAATTGGTGCTAAATTACTAGCAGTAAAATTATCTGACCCAAAATCTGGTATCATAGTTACACCAGAAGAAGCACAAAAGGAAATGGATATATTCTTTGGTCAACATCCCAAGTTAAAAACCTTCTTAAAGAAACAAGAGAAATTCCTTAGAAAGAATGGCTACTTAGTTTCTTTATTTGGTAGAAAACGAAGATTACCCCAAATATATTCTTCAGATAGAGGAGAAGAAGCTTATGCTTTACGATTAGCCTTGAATTTTCCTTGCTTATTACCATCATCCCAGGCCCTTAGTAAAACTAAGGGATGGGTAAATTATGAAGATTTAAAAGTTGGTGATGAGATATTAGCTTTTAATCGGGACATAGGAGAATCAGAATGGCAAAAGGTTGAAAGGGTAAATGTATTTGATTATGATGGAGATATGATTAGGTTAAAGACAAAACATCTAGACGTACTATCAACTCCAGACCATAGATGGGTAGTTACTAAACCAAATAAAATATCTAAGTTAGATAACACTAAAGTATTAACTTCTGAAGAATTATATAATTCTGATAAACCTTATGCTATCCCAATAAGAGCCCCTCATAATAATCAAGTGAAAGCTAGATATTCGGATGCTTATGTAGCTTTTTTAGGTTGGTATCTTACTGATGGTCATTTGAAGAATGGTAATATAGTAAGAATATATCAGAGTAATACTGCAAATCCTCACAAGGTAGACATTATTGATTCTATCATGGAAGAATTAGATGTAGAATTCTCCCGTAGAGAAAAGAATCAAGTAATATGGGAAATAAGAGACCCAGGATTTGTTTATAAACTTAATAGGTTAGTTCCTGAACGTAAGTTAAATATGAGGTTATTAACTCGATTAACTAACCCTCAATTAAGTATCTTATTAGAGAATATGAGGTTAGGAGATGGTTGGTCGGTATTGGCAACCGGAGATAAAACTCAAGGAGAATTACTCCAGGCTTTGGTAGTACTTTGTAACAACACTTCAAGTATGTATGAATTATCTCATGAAGGTGACCTATCTTATTTTAAAGATAAGAAACCCAGTAAATACGGCCAAGAGTTTGTACGGGCTACTAAAATTAGTTATGGAGTAAAATTTTCTAATTTTAGGAAATCAGTAAACACCAAGAATACTTACAATTCAGAAAATAATCTGACGAAAGAGAAATACGTAGGTAAAGTATGGTGTCCTACTGTAAAATCGGGGGCTTTCTTTACAAGAGTAATCGGTGAAGATAAACGATATAGAACTTTAATTACTGGCAATTGCCAGTCTGCAGCTTCTGATATGTGCTTATTTGGTAGTATTTTAATATATTACCTAATGAGACAAGGTAAATTACCTTCTACAAAATCAGTATGCTTGGTTCATGATGCTAATTACCAAATCACTAAACCAGAAAATATAAATACCTGGAGTATTTATGAGATGTGGCAAATTTATCGAAATCCTTTAACTAAGCCTTATTTCGGTTTTCAGATAGACGATGTCACTATGGATATGGACTTTGTCATAGGTAGATCGATGGCAGAAGAATTACCCTTTATCCCAGGTTATGATTATAGGAAAATGCTTGAACCCGATTTTTCAGTAGAAGAATACATGGAAGAGCATAAGAAATATAAACATATACCTATTTCAGAGTATAAGAAACGTTTTAACAAACAAATGAAACAATATGAAGAAGATTTTAAACGGACCCACGGTATGGAGAGCTAAATGCCCAGTATGTGATTGTGAATTTGAATATGATGTAAGTGAAACTATAAAGGTTTATGATAAAACTACTCTGGATGTTTTTAGGATAATATCATGCCCAGGTTGTAAAACCAATATAAAGCATTCAGATTCAGTATCTATCACTACAGAAACGAGAAGAGAGGATACTATGACAATATAACTAATTAAAATTTTAGATTATGGAAAATGACATATTAAAGAAAGAGGCTGACAAGGTAATCAATGTAACTTACATGTTATCTGGAGTATTAGAACAATCATTCCAAGAAATGGATGAAATTTTGGATGGATTACACAAAAGACTTCACCATGAAGACCGAAGGTTAATCAACTCTATCCGAAAACATATAAAATTTCTCAATTCAAACATAGAATCACTCAGAACTCATTCACTTTCTAAGATGGATGAAGAAACAGTAGAATGCTTTGATGATACTACTCTTAGATTTTATGTAATCTTCATGAAATTACTTGAAGTTGCTGGTATAGATTACCTTTGCGATTTACGATTATACTCTCTGTATAATCTGTTAGACAAATATCAATCCCTTACTAGTTATCCCAAATTAGATTCTAGGGCTAAGATTGCTTTCCTACAAGTTAAGAGAGATATCGAAAGTGGTCAGTATTCTGCAGAAGATATGAAAAACGTTTTTAAGTTGAAAGATGAAAACCGAGATAAATAAACTTAAGGTAGTATTTGAGGGTAGAACCTTAGAAATAGATATTCAAAAGGAATTATCTATCAATGAGAACTTATTAAATTCTCAGCTAAAGGATTCCCCCTCTAGTTATTATATACTTGCTTCATTAAGAGATAAGTATATAAAACAAAGAGATGATTTAGCAAGAGAAAAAGAGGAAGCATATTCTGCTGCATGGGTATTTATAAAAGATTCCAATGAGAGGTTCAATAATGACTACGTATCTCATAAAGCTAATATAAACCCCAAATATAAATCTATTTGCAAAAGGTATCTAAAGGCTGCAGCTAAAGCTAATAAATTTATAGCTATCTGTAAAGCTTATGAGAGTAGAGAGGGCATCTTAAGAACTCTTAATGCCAATATCCGTAAGTTACAGTAGGAACTATAAAAGATTACTAACTAAATTTTATAAATATGTATAATTTACAACTTATATCAACTCTAGTAGCTAAGAAGCTTGGTAATAGTATTCCAGGTTTACCCGTAGAAAATAAAATCTTGGTATATTCTCCCAAAGAGATTAATACCACTGCTTCTGGTATTATTATCCCAGATATGGTAAAGGAAGGAGTTCCTCGTAAGGGTGTTGTTATTAAATCTGGTGTAATTACAGAAGAATATCAAACTTACAAGGACCACGTGGAAATCGGTCGTATAATCGAATATGGATTGTATGCTGGTAAAGAACATCAATTTGATAAAAACTGTTTACCTCAGGAATTACAACCCTTTTATGAAAAGGGTCTGTTCACCGTATTAGCTTTAAATGAAATTTCATACTCAGAACCCAATAACTTAGATTGATATGATTAAAGATAAGGACAAAAAGAAAAAGAAATTATCTTCTAGTGGCATGACTACTAAAGATAAGATGTTAGCCCGGAAAAAACAATTAGAATCTAAGGGTAATGGTAGTGGATTGGTATTCCCTAAAGAGGGAACCTTAAGAATGAGAATCAAATCCCCAGGCGATGATCAAGAATTGGGTATTGAATTGATTCAATTCTATCTTAATAAGGATTTGGGAGGAGTTATTTCCCCGGCTACTTTTGATGAACCCTGCCCATTTATGGAAAAGTATCAGGAACTGAAAAACTCAAAAGACCCAGATGACCAGGAACTTGCAAAGATGCTGGTACCAAGAAGAAAATACGTAGTGGGTGGAATAGTATATTCAGATGAGAAAGGTACTAAGGTAGATTATGAAGGAAAAGATAAGGGAGTATTAATCCCAAGATCAGTATACCAGGATATTATCGACCTTTACTTGGATGAAGACGAAGCTGGAGATATGACAGACCCAAGAACTGGATACGATATAAAAATTATCCGTTCTGGTTCAGGTAAGAATGATACTACATATTCTGCTCGTGCATGTAAACCTACTAAACTTGACAAGAAGTATTCAGGTAACGTAGATTTGGAATCCATAGTAAGATCTCAGATTAAAGATTACGATGAACTGGAAGAAATTTTGGCATCATTCTTAAAAGAAGGAAGAGATCCTGATGAAGAGGATGAAAAACCAAATAAGAAAAAGAAAGGCATTCATAAGGATCACTACATGGATGATGATGAACCTAAGAAGAAAAAGAGAAAGTATAAGTCAGATATTTGATAAATTGGTTTTATAAACGGTTGGTAGAGGAGGTAATTCAAGAAATTGGTTATCTCCTTTATTTATGTTAATACATTACAGTATGGCAAAAGGAAAAGTGGGTTTAAAAGTTCCCTCTAAAAACGAATTACTAAAGAAATATGGGTCATCAATAGTACTTGCTTCTGAAACAAAAGAAACAGGTCTATGGTTACCCAGTACTTTCTTTGCATTGAATTATACCTTTGGTGGAGGAATCCCATTTGGTAAAATCCTAGAAGTAGCAGGAGAAGAATCCTCTGGTAAATCACTTATAGCTTACAACTTTGCTTATTCATGTCAACAACTGGGAGGGCATGTAATATGGGTAGATGCTGAACAATCATGGATGAATTCCTGGGCTCAAACTAATGGAGTTGATCCAGAAAGAGTTACAGTAGTTAATGATACTCGTATTGAGAATGTTGCGGATGCAGTAGCAGACTTAGCATTATATTTCAGATCTCAGTTAATACACAATGAGCCCATACTTCTGGTAATAGATTCAGTTGCTGCTATGGATTGTGCAGATAACATAGATTCAAAAATGACGGATGCTAAAGCAGAGATGGGAGGTAGAGCAAAGGCTTTGTATAAATACTTCCGTATCAGAAGCGAATTATTTTATCGACTGGGAGTTACACAGATTTATATTAATCAATTAAGAACTGCATTGAATGTTGGATTCGGAAAAGATAATACAACAACTACAGGAGGCGCAGCACTTAAGTTCTACGCTTCAATCAGAGCTGCTTTCTATTCAGGAAGATCTATCACTGTTAAGCAAAAGGGTAAAGAACGCAAAGCTGGGAAACTCGTCACGGTTCGACTTATTAAAAATAAAGTTGCTCCTCCAAGACCTACAATCAGCAAATGCCCAGTATACTTCAATCCTAAGTTCCATGAGGTTGGATTTGATAGATGCTTTGGATTAGAAGATGTATTGGTAGAAAACGATATAATCGTTAAATCCTCAGGTGGAGTATATAAACTCAAGGATAAAACCCTTGCAAGAGGAGAAGAGAAATTTCAAAAGCTTTTGGAAGAAGATGATGATCTAAGAAGAAAGCTTTTAAGGAAAGCAGATATAAATACCATTGGTACTACTCGTAAGAAACTAGAAGCTCTTACAGAAAACTGTTATCCCCTAGATGGAGTAGAATACGAATCCTATAATGAATCAGAAGACGAAGAGGAGGAAGATGATGAATAAGAAAACACAATTTACAAGGTCCAAGAATAAGATAGGTAGTCTGTCTTGGACTTCTCCAATCTATACTCATGGAGAAGGTAAGTATCAGAATAAAATACTTCATGATAATATCCCAGGATATCCAGGATACCACATCTCTAAGAGAGGTAAAATATATTCAAGGTGGGATGTTAATGGTAAGGGTATATTAAGTAAACGATATCACTTAAAACAACCTCATCTAAATAAGAATGGGAGGTATATAGTAGGATTATCTCAACCAGGTATAGGTACTACAAAATGGTTATTACACAGATTAGTGGCTTTAGTTTATATACCTAATCCCGAAAATTTATCCTATGTTTGCTATAAAGATAATGTACCTACTAATAATTCAGTTAAGAACCTTTATTTATGAAAAATAAAAAATTAATACTATTAGTTGACGGCGAGAATATCTTACACCAAAGTTTTCACAAATTTGAAAAACTTAAGTCTACTGATGGAAAACCAAGTGGAGCAATATTCGGATTTTTTAGATCATTACATGGGTTCTTACATAGGTGGGACCCAGATGAGGTTATTATAACTTTTGATAATGGACACTCTCCTTATAGAGATGCTTTGTTACCAGATTATAAGGGACATAGGAAAAATATTTCAGTAGATTATGAATCTCTTCAATCTCAAAAACGTATTATTATGGGTATGCTTAAGCTCCTAAGAATTAAATATGTTTTTGATAAGCATAATTCTACTAAATATGAAGGAGATGATTTCTTAGCATACCTAGTTTTAAATAAAAAATCCACTGAGAAGGTAATCATAATATCATCCGATAAGGACTTTAATCAACTTATCGGTAAAGACGTAAAAATAAACAATCCAAGAAAAGATGAGATGATTCATCAGGGTAATTGTAAGGAACTATTCGGATACTCCCCTGAAGAAACAGTAGATTACCTTTCAATGGTGGGAGATACTTCGGATGATATTAAAGGTATACCAGGTATTGGTCCTGTAAAAGCTAGGAAAATATTGGACGAATATGGTACTTTAGATAAATTTTTAGAGCATCATCATCAAACTTCTCATGTAGAGATTGCAGAAAGGAATAAGAAGCTTATAGATTTAAGATTATTTCAAAAAGAAGTACCATTATCCAAGTTACCTATGAAAAAGTTTGCTAATAAGGAGATAAAATACAAGAAATTCAAAGAAGTCTGTATCGAATACTCTTTAGCATCCTTTATGACAAATGAATTTATGAAACCATTTAAAGATTTGTTATCATGAAAAGAATTATGTTTGTAGGGCCAAGTGGAATAGGAAAAACCACTTTGGCAAAGTTCATAGAAACCAAATATGGTATACCCTTTATATCTGGTAGTATGTCAGATTTAATGCCAGATACAAAAGAGATGCACCATGCTGAGTTTTTACACCAAGAATGTGGAGAACTCATAAACAAGGATTATCAATTGTTGAATCTGAGAAATAAGCTTTTCAAGGATAAAGAAACTTTTGTAACAGACCGTAGTTATGTAGATTTAGCAGCTTATTTCATATATAAACAATCTACTAATATCCCCGAATGTGAAGTAGATGCTTTCTTAGATATATGCAAAGATCTTACAGTTCAACAATGTGATTTATTAATATACCTTCCCTTGAGTATGTACAATATGAAAGAATGGCCAATGGAAGACAATAAGAAGAGAATCATAAATAGATATTATCAGGCTCAGATGTCAGATATAATGGGTAACCTGTTAACTCAGTGGAGTATTTTAAGTGTAATAGATATATTAGTAGTACACCCATTAGATTTCTACGACAGAATACACATGATAATGTCAAGATTGGATTAATATGAAGAAACAAGTAATAGCAATAGTTTTCTCGGATTTACACCTAAATTTATGGGCTAAGTTCAATGAAGACAATAAAAGAACCCTGAATCATTTCAGGGTTTTGTCGATTATACAAGAGAAATGTAAAGAGTATAATTGCCCAGCATTATTCTGTGGAGATTTCTTTCATAAGCCAGAAACTATGGACCAAGATCTTATGGAATTGACCTATGAGAAATTTAAGGAATTAGAGTTAAGAGAAAACCAGGTAGAGATATTCTCTATATCAGGAAACCACGACTTAAAGAAAGTTAGCTTTATAGGTAATAAACCTTTTTCATGGGTTAAGTTCTTAGAACAATTTGGGATAGTGAACCTAGATTATGGTAAAAGATGTCTGGGTATGAATGCAGTAGTATACGGTATACCCTACATAGATCACAATGTAGGTTTATCTGAATATCTGAAAAATATAAAGCTTGATAAAAATGCTGATAATATCCTTATGCTTCATACTGATTATCCTGGAGCAAAAGATACGGATGGCAGAGAAATTGATTCAGTAGAAAATCTAAATCTGAATGTACTGAATAGGTTTGATTTAATTATTTGTGGTCATATACACAAACCACAAAGATTATCAAAGAAGGTTTATATGATTGGAGCTCCCTTACAACAAAGAAGAACCGATAAAGATTGTAAACTGGGATATTGGAAACTTTATTCGGATTTATCTATGGAATTTATAGAACTGAAAGGATTCCCAAAATTCGTAGATGTTGAATCCGAAGATGAAATTAAGGATGATGGCAATTATTATACCATTTTACCCAAGAAAACTAGTATTCAAGTAAATACTAACCATAAGATTACTAAGAAAGTTTCTAAGAAAACTCTAGCAAAAAGGTATTTAAGGGAGAAAGGCATAAAGGATGATGCTAAGAAACAACTTTTAATTGATACTTTAAACAAAGCCGAATCATGTTAACATTCACAAGGTTAAATATACAAGGGTTCTGTTCTATAGAATCCTTTAGTTTACAATTAAACCAAGATTGTACAGTTCTTATCAAAGCTCCCAATGGTTTTGGGAAATCCACTTTGCTCAATGCCTTAGTATGGGCATTATATGGGAAAAATATCAAGGGAGTATCTGAAGTAAATACTTGGAAAGAATACCAACCTAAAGATTATAAGGGAACCATGGTAGAAGTATTTTTTCAGAAAAACCAAGATTCCTATAAGGTAATCAGATGTCAAAAATTCAAAGATTACCTAGAGGATGGTGCTAAGGGAAATGATAGACTCATAATCATTAAAAATGCCGAGATTATTAATATCAAGGGTAAGAATGAATTACAGAATGCCATCAATAAAGAACTAGGATTATCCTATCTGTTATTCATGAACTCAATTATGTTCGGTCAGGGTATTAAGAGATTAATCCAAGAATCTAATTCGGATAAGAAAAAGCTTTTTGAGGAAGTATTCGATTTAGAATACCTAAATTTAGCAAAGGGTATAGCTAATCAAGATAAGGCAGTTATCTTAAATGAGATTAATCAATTAGAATCCGAATCCCTTTCACTAAAGAAAGAATTAGAGGCCAATAAAGAAGCTTACTTCGATTTGAGGTCAAGGGAGAAATCCTTTAAGAAAGATCTCAGAGAAAAATCTAGGAAACTAAAGGAAGAACGGAAAGACCTAACTGCGTTACTTATTGCAAAACAAAAACATATTTCAGATGAAGTAGATGTAGCAATAGAACAAAAGGTAAGAAATCAAACCAAAGCAGTACAAGAGATAAAGAATCAAATTAAGATAAACAAGGAAACTCTAAGTACTCCTTTAAATGAGCTAGTAGATGAATCCATAGAATTAATAAAGAATAAACAATATAAGAAAGCATTGAAAATGCTTACTCCCATCAGTAAAGCATTTAAAGAAAGGGAAGAACTTCAAAGCTTATATGAAGAATCTGTAGAGAGGTTAGATGAATTGGAATTTAACTGCAGTAAGTATAAGACTTTAGTGAAAGAATGTTCCGATATTGCTTCAGATTTGGCAGATATAGACCAGGAAATAAAAGACCTTAAGAATCAGAAACTAAAGGTAATGTCTACTAAATACAAAGAAAGACTAAAAAAGATTCGTAAGGATTTAAGAAAGGTAGATGAAGATTACCATAACCGAGAACTAGAGTTAGAGAATTATAATTGGTTGATAAATGACCCTCTTGGTAATAATGGGATCAAGGCATATCTATTTGATTCATCCCTACATTTATTAAATCGTACTCTAGCTAGTTATTCAGAAGTATTGGGTTTTAAAATTGAGTTTAATATCGACCTCAATTCAACTAGAAAGGATTTTGTTACCCTTATAGAAAGGGATAATCACATTATTGATTATGATGAACTATCAGGAGGTGAAAAACAAGTATGTAATCTATGTATGGCTTTCGCAATGCATGAAGCTTTGACTGCAAGTAAGGGTATTAACCTAGCATTCTTAGATGAAGTATTTGAATCTCTAAGTTCTGATAACATAGAATTGGTAATAAACCTAATAAAACACATATTCAACGGTAAATCATTATTTTTAATAACACATCATGACTCATTACCTTTATCAAATACTAAGATCCTGCAAGTAGAGAAAATCAAGGGCCTTAGTTATTATAAACCACTATGATCCATAAACAATACAATGAAATTATGGCAAATAGTAAAAAGAAAGGTTCAAGATTTGAACTAAAAGTCTCAAAATGGTTTACGGAATGGACTTCTTTCAAATTCGGCAGAACACCCTACTCTGGTGCAAATCATCAGAGTAGGGATTTGTCTTCGGATATTATGTGTCAGGATGAAAGACATGCCCATAGATGTAAAATCTCGGTAGAATGTAAAAACTACAAAGACATCAAATTCGAACATGTATTATTGGGTAATAAATCCTGTGATATATTAAAATTCTGGGAACAAGCAAGTAAAGATGCTAAAAGGGCAAAGAAAGTACCCATCTTATGTATGAGATATAATTCAATGCCCTCAGCAGAATTTTTCTTTGTAGTAGGTGTTAAACTTGGAGATATTATTGCCCAGTATGTTACTAAGGTAATGTATATCCAAGTACCTGGGAATACTCTTATGGTATTCATGGCTAGTGAAATATTAAAAGTACCGTACAAGATGATTCACAAACAAGCTAAGTTAATCGTAAAAAATCAGTAATATGAAAAAACGTATCCCATACTCCTATGTAATCTTCTACCTAGAAAGAAAGTATTATCACCTTATCGAGAAAGAGTTAAAAGAAAAGGGATACGAAAATATCAAGGTTATTATCCCAACTCTAGACATACTTAAGAGAACAGTAAAGGGTAAGATGGTATTTGAATCTGTTCCTATACTTTTCAATTATGGTTTTATGAGAATGCCTACAGAGAATGCTTTCTCAAGGCCTTTTTTAAATAAACTAAAACGAAATATCTCAGGTATAAGAACCTTTCTTAAATCTACTGAAACAATGCACGAAAGAAAAAAGAAGGTACGCATAGATAATGCTGAAGACTTCGATGATTTTTCATTAGTTGCAACTTGTTCTAGAAAAGATGTAAGGAGATTCATAAGATTAGCAAAAGCAAATAAAAAATACTCTGTTGATGATCTTATGAATGTAAAACCGGGTGATTACATCGTTTTAAAAGGGTATCCCTATGAAGGTATAGATGCTACGGTATTAGATGTAAATTACTCAAATAGAACAGTAAAAGTACTCATTTACCCAGAACATGGTAAAATGGAAGTAACTCTTGATTTTGATAGTGTTCTTTACAGTGTATATCAGGATTCAGATCCAGATAAATTACATTGTAATAACTTTGACTATGACCCAAATTCTATTACTTCTGAAAAGATAGAAGAGAACATTAATAAAAGGAGGCGTTAATATGAATGAATACCAAAAGAAAGCATGGGACTGTTTGACTCCAACCGAGCAGCAGTCCCTTTTTCTTCAGTTATCAGAGAGTAAATCCTCTTGGGAAGCTGGAGAGATATTAAAATTATCTCATTATAAGTACCTAGAAATAAAAGAAAGGTCTGAAAAGTTCTTCCGATTATTTTCGGATTTCTTCGAAATACATGAGTCAATATTTAGACCAGATTGCCCATGTGAAAGAAACTTCCAGGATTATATCGAGGCTTGCATAGAAAAAAGGATGAAAAGGAAAGAGGCTCTACTAAATACTGGAGATGCCTCCCAATTAGTTCCTAAGGTAAATACTCGTAATCTAGAAAGAAATATAAGAAGACTACAAGGTTCAGATAATGAATGGGATAAACATTCTCTAGGTTTGATATTAGAATTCGATAGATGGAATAACTTTAGGATATTACCCAGGCAAGTACAGCAACCCTCTGCTTTCAAAAGAAGAGCCAATAAGAAAGAAAAGATTTATATCAACTACTTATTAGAGAAAGTACCAGAATGGGTTCATACTAAACTAAGAGAAAGGTTTAAGTATAAGGTAAAGCCTAGTATAAAGAAATGGTGGGTATGTTTAATATCTGAAGATTTATATACTGATGGATATTTATTACTTCCCGTAAGACCTACAGATGAGGTAATGAGGGAATTCAGTAAATTCTACATGTATATATTCGAGGATAAGGATGATGCAGATACATTTGGATTCATGGTATCTAAATTCAATGCCAAGACTACTACTGTAAAACTAGGTCAGAAGTTTTGGCCAGAATATAGATTATGTATCGAAAAGGCTTTGAATTACAATCAGGTAAATAACATGGATTTCAATGTGAAGCAATTGGATATGGCCTATAACACTCACATAAAACGAAAACCAGAGAAGAAACCTCAACCAGGAGCTGCTAGAGTGAAAGAAGACTCCTTCTATTGATCCTCAGCTAATATTAAAATAATAAGTAGAATATTTTTCTATATAATATATAAGTATTATATTTGCATCAGAAAATTAATTAGATAAAATTTTAATATAGACAATATGAAGAATACCAACTTAGACATCCGCTTTAACAAAGCAAATAATATCCTCAACCAATTCAGTGATAGCTGGGAGGATGATAAATTGAACCTATTACCTAATTTCCCAAAAATTAAGGATATGGTATCAAACCACATTACTCAAGAGAATTACTTATGGTTAATCACTTATGATTTACCTAATGATCTCTTCGATAAGATTGATAACATGGGATTAGTTCCCTATGGGTATGTAACTCATGAAGAATTAACTCAAACCTATTAGAATTAAAGGTTCTAAAACTATGGCAAAAAAGAAAAAAGATAAACCAGCTCCATCAAAGGAAAAACAAAATTTCCTAGGAGCTGCAGGTAGAAACATGAAGTACAAGGATCTCAAAAGAAAGGCGGTAATCCTTGGTATGCCTTTTCCTGATGCTTGTGCTGCAGGAGTATTTGATTTAATCAAGTATATCAGTAACTCAACCAACAAACCAGATAAATCTCTAATTGACCAGTATGATGAATGGGCAGATAACCAATTGGAAGCAATTGGTTATGATAAAACTGACCCAATCCGTAATTCAAGATTAAGATTAGGATTCTTAGGAGAAGAGGGAGAAGATGGTATTCGAAAATTAAAAAGAGTACCAGGTATAAAGAAACCCAAAGAAAAGAAACCTCCAAGAGAAAGAGATTCTTTTAATCTAATCAAGGGTACTAAGAAATCCTACTGTTATGAATTAACCGAAAAGGGATTTGACCAAGAGAGAGTAGTAAGGAGAATGAAAAAGAAATTCCCTGATGCTAATGAGAAATCCATTCAACTCTGGTACAGGGCTGCAAAAAGGAAATTAAATGGTAAAACTAGCAAGGGATAATCGGAAAATATACCCAGACTTAATATATGTATGGACTTGGAGGCCTGATGAATATTGGGGATGGACCAAATATCAATATGCAACAGAAAGTAAATACCGAACCGAGAAGTTGTTATATAAAAAACATATATGTGGTTTAGGATTCTTTTCAAGATACCATGCTAGAAGAACCATAACTCTTTTATTAGGAGTAGATGCCAATTTATACATTCATACTATCAAGGGTAAGAATCTTATAAAACAAGGCATAACTGATTTACCCAAGAAAGGTCATCAATCGATATTCTTTAAGGGTAAGCCAACTAAAATACGAAGATTTATCTTTCCTGCTGAAGCAAGAATGGATAAACATAGGAGAAGGCATTTTGTAGTAAGAATGAATAAAATTTATAAGAAACATGGAAGAAGGGCATTCAACAGGGCATACCAAATTGCATTATACGGGTATAGGGATGAATTCTCACCTGAATATCGAAAGCAAAAGAGATTACAGGTCCATTCTGCTATCCTACAGGAGATACAACAAGCTGAGTCAAGGGGAAAAGAACCAATTTAACCTTGATTGCTTGAATCATCCTCCTAGGATTTGGCAAATAGCCCTGTTCCTTACCAAGGTATATCATATTAAGTTTAATCGTATCTTATTCAAAAAGGCCTACGATTTCTTAGATGACTTTGGAGAAGCTTCTTTGAAATTTCAGAATCAGGTTATTATCCCAGATAAATATCTCATAAGAGAATTACAATGGGAACTATGGAAACCTCTATCTGATTATAAAATAAGGAATAAGTATGCTTACTTCATGACCAATAGGAAACTAGATTCAGAAATTTGGGTCTACCCGATAAGATTTTCTGATAACTATGAAACTTCGAAAAAAGGAAAATATCAATCATACACAGAAATGATGGGTAAATTGGGTTTTCCAGGTTTAACTAAAATATCCTATAGCGATGAACACTAAATTAGAACAACATGGACCATATAATCCATTTGAGGGCAAATCCTTTAAGATTATGACCTATAATCAAGTGGACCAAGTTATAAACTCTGAAGTAGTTGAAATAACTTCACAGGAACAGTTTAATACCGTTCTAGAAAACATAAAACAATTTAATAATGCACATGAATCTTTGGGACCATTCCTAAAGAAGTATAAAAAGCTTATAACTGAGTGATTAACTATATTCATTAACAAACCATTAAAATTAAACAATTATGGCTAAGAAAAAAGAAACTAAGAAAGTTGAACTTAAAGAAGTATCTAGAGTAGAAATCAATGGTAACATCATTATTACTTACGAAGATGGCTCGGTAAAGATTATTCCGGCTCCAATTATGCTGACTGCTGACCAGGCATCTGAAATTTTCGGTTCAGAAGAAGATGAAGACGAAGAAGAGGAGGAAGAATCCGATGATGATGAAGACGAAGAAGAGGAGGAAGAATCCGATGATGATGAGGATGAAGAAGAATCGGAAGATGACGAAGATGAGGATGAAGAAGAATCGGAAGATGACGAAGATGAGGATGATTCCGATGAAGAAGACGAAGACGAAGAGGACGAGGATGATTCCGATGAAGATGAAGAAGACGAAGAGGAAGAACTGACTGGAGAAGCTCTTGCTGAAATGGACTTCGAAGAATTGGAAGATGTTTGCGATGACAAAGACCTTGATACTGATCCAGACGACTTCGATGAAGAAGACATTGAGAAACTCCGTAAAGCAATTGCCAAGGAATTAGGTATCAAATTGCCCGCTAAGAAGGAAGCTAAGGGTAAAGGTAAAAAGGGTAAAAAATAACCCATTTACCTAGCATAAAGGGTAGGGATCATCTCCTACCCTAAAAATTAACTACTATTAGGTTATGTAGAAGTTATAACTTATTTATAACACATTAAAAACTTATTAAGATTATGGCAAAGAAAAAAGAAAACACCAAGAAAAAGGGTGCTAAGGAAAAAGATCCTGAAAAAGAAGCTAAACGCAAAGCTCGTATGGAAGCTATCAAAAACCGTCCTGCAGGTCAGAGACCGAACGGTAAACAAATCGATGTTATCAAGATTTCTGATAACTCAGAAGTTCAGAACTTCGGTTATGCAATCAAAACAAAGAAAGGTGCTCAGGGAGTATTGGTAACTTCAGTATTGGTAGTAGATGGTACTCCAGTAAACACATCGGTTGCTTTTGTTCCCGGAGAATTGGCAATTAAGTCAAAGAAAGGACATGGTATTATCACTACTCCGAAGTCAAAGAAAGAAAAAGACACTGACGAGGAAGTAGATGAAGAAGAAACTTCTGAAGAAAACGAAGAAGTAGATGAAGAAGAAACTTCTGAAGAAGACGAAGATTAAACTCCATAACGATTATACATTATATCAATTATCCAAAGCCCATTGCCTCACAAAGGTGATGGGCTTTTTATTTTCATAACCTATGGTAACCAAAGAAGAGATAAGAAAGAATATACAAATCATTGCACTTAATAATCTGATAGAAGATTATACTTCATTTCTAGAAGTATGCAAAAATCCCTCAGAAAGGGAATTAACAGAAAACATAATATCAGAAGCTAAGGAAATGATTTTAGAATATCAATCCCAAATAAAAAGGCCACAATGGAAAAAAGATCCTTCTCATCCTTAACTTCACAGATTACTGAAATATACGATGATATCAAATACTATAAATACCAAGCCAATATATCCTTGCAGCAAGGTAAGATGGGTGAATATAGGAAACACCAAGCCCATATTAGGTATCAGAAAAGAAAACTTTCTTCTTTATTACAAAGAGTAAAAGATATTCTTAACAATCCACTTCTAGAAGTGAAATATATATGGGGAAATGAAACTAAAACCAGTATTTTCTCAGGATTAACCCAAAGAGAGATATCTGATTATCTTCATACTTGTGCAATGGTAAAAGGAATTGAATTAAAAATCCTAGAAATCAAGGAAATCCCTACCTTTAATTCGGATTCATTTCTATAGGTAAATATAAACTCATAAATTAATAAGGATATGACAAAGAAAGTAAAACCTGCTAAAAAAGCAAAGAAACCGGCTGATAAGACTCCGGAAATCACAAAAGCTGCAAAGGCTTTGGAAAACTACCTGAAAGAAAATAACCTGGATCCTGCAAAGGATTGGTCAAAGGACAAAACTCATGGTAAGGCAGTAAAAGAACTTATGGCAAAACTTAACAAGGAAAGAGATAAAGTTGCTGCCCAATATCCTGAGAAAGACACTGCTAATCAGAAAAAGCTGGTAAAAATGAAAAAGGCTTCTGAAGATGAAAAGAAAGCTAAGAAGGAAGCTAAAGCAAAAGAGAAAAAGGAAAAAGCTAGTTCAGGTAGAATAGCAACTAAATACGATTATCCTTTGGTAGACGGAAGAGAAATGACTTCCGAAGAAAAGAAGAAATATCGTATGGCTCAGAGAAAATTGGCTGCAGGTAAGACTCCAAAAGAATCTAAGCCGAAGGAAGAACCTAAGAAGGAATCCAAAAAGGATAAGCCTTCTAAGAAAGATAAAAAGGCCAAAGATTCTAAGAAGAAAAAGGCCAAAGACGAGGATTAATTTCCATTCTTATATTTGTTTTGTTAGTTATTAGTAGTTTTGGGCCTGGCAATAATTTTTGTCCAGGCCCTTTTTATCTCTAAAGTTATGAAAGAAGAAAAAGAAATATTCAAACCCAAACTGCGTATCACTACACTTTCAGAAAATGGTAATCCTTTATCTGATAGATTAGTAGATGCTTGCACTGAGATGTATGCCGGTCCAAAGGTACAACATAAAGGTCCCATAAGAATAGAAGTAACCCTTGTTAATCAACAAGATATTTCTCAATTCAAAGAATACTTGGATAAATTATCTGGTAACTTACCAATCAAAGAATCTGCAGGTAGAGGAAGACCCTCTAATACTCAAGCTAAAGAATTGGAATCCCCAAGAGAAGATATCCTTGCTGATGTAGAAAAGATGGTAAATGAAGGCAAAAGCCAACAGGATATTATTAAGTATCTTAGAGATCTTGGATTTGTATTCATCCTTACAGAGGATTTTCTTTATCATTTCCCGGAATTTAAATTCGATAAGAAAGATGTGGGAGAACCCACCAACAATGGCCAATATCTCGATTCTTATTCATGGATGGCAAGATGTATAAAGAGAGCAAAAGATCCTAAGACAGATAAATTTGACCCTATGATTCTATTTGGGTTCAGTATTCTGCAAGGTCCCTCAAAGAAGATCGTTCCCTATCTGTATAAGGAAAGGAAGAAACCCTTTAGGGCTCAGACTGGTAAAAATACTATCTCATTTTCTCAGGCAGAATTCACTAAGTTACCCAAGTATATGTTAGAGGCAGAACGAATTAAATTCTCTACAGAGCAACGACAATTGCTTATGACTCCCGAGAAGAAACCTTCTAAGTTTTTCTTAAGATGGGCATCTGATGCAATATTCCCAGATTCAATCAAGGAAAAGATGGCTGAGATCCTGAAGAGATAATCCACTACCTACCTCAGCAATATTTGCATATTATATATAAAATTTATATATTTGTATAACGAAATAAATAATAAGAAAAAATGGATGCAGAAACCAAGACGGTTATTAAGAACATTGCCCAAATCCAAGTTGAGGCACTAACTCATATCTCTAAAAATTTAGAAGATACAGACCATTACCTTCTTAAAAAACTTCTTCAGATTGAAGAGGGAGAAATAAGGAGAGTATTAGATAATATGATAAAACTCTATTCAGATATGATAGAATATCCTCAACTTATAAAAACTCTTACAGAGTATCAATTATACGTCTGCTCTCATATCCTATGGAAAATGGAGGAAGAATGGATAACAGATAATTCTCAAGGAGTTTTGGGAGCATGGGCAATCATTCAAAAATATACCAACGTATTACATCCGGAGTTAACACTTTTAAAACTTTAAATTATGGACAGAGAAGAATATCTTGAATCAGTTACCCTGAATACTGGTATTAAAATGAATCCAGTAGAATCTTCTAATATAGAAGGTATTGGGTATGACAACAAAAACAAATACTTATGGGTTGCTTTTAAGGGCAACAAAGTTTACCGGTATGATTTAGTTCACAGAAAAACTTTCGAAGAACTAATGAATGCCGAATCTAAAGGGAGATATCTTAATTCTCATATCAAAGGACAATATGAAGCTACAGGATATGAACTCAAAAACTAAACATATTATTTTTCCGTTTTCCATTCTGGGAGTTACTCTTTTGGGATTCACTATTGCCAACACCAATAGTACCCGGAGGGTAACTCCTACTTATGTAAAGGAGAGTAGAGAAGATTCTATTAGAAATGTAAAACGGTATGAGGAAAGCAAAAGAAGAGATTCTATATTCTTTGCTAAAGTAGATTCTATAAAGAAACTAAAGGATTCTCTTAGTAATCAGAGATTATACCAATATGCTTTCCTAGTAAGAGTTACTCCAGATAATATAATATTTACCGCAAGGAAATCTGGTTATCAACAAGTAACTTTAGATGCTCATTATACTAAACCCAGAGTATATTACCAAGTATTCACTTCCGATAAACCTTTATCACCGGAGGAAGCTTCTGCTTATGCTGAAAAATATGAACATGATCCCAGTAAGGTAACTATATTAACCGTAGAACAGTATAATCAGAGATATGGTAAATCTTCATCTATTTCAGAATATGATATCTTTACTGAAGGTCTAGATTCCTACTATGATGATCCTGAAAACCTAGATGAGAACCCAGATGAAATCTTTGATTTCCTACTCGACTAGGGATCCTCAGCTATTGATAAAATAAAGTAGAATTATTTTTCTATTTAAAATATTGTTCTTATATTTGCATAGAGAAATTAATTAATAACATTTTAATATAGACAATATGAAAGAAGTAAATTTGAACAAGGTAACCGAGTTAATTAACAACCAAGTATCTAACTCATTGAAGGAAGTTAAGGCTTCTAAAACACAAAAGCCAAAAGAAACTAAAGAATCTAAGGCTAAGGAAGAACCCAAAGCAAAATTGGTAAAAACTACTACCAAGAAAGCTTCTACTAAAAAGGAAGAAGTTGTCAAGGAAGTTGCCAAACAACAGAAACCCAATATCATCGAACAAGTAATCTCCAATCGGGAAGTGAAATACATTTACCCAGATGATGTTACTGATACTCTTTCAAGAAAGAAATGGAGACAACAAACCCGTAATGAACTTCGTAAATTGGAAAGGGAAATGCTCCGAATCCAAGATCATAACTCTAAAGAATACAAGTCTGCCCAAAATAAATATATTACCTTCCAGAAAAAAGTACTGAAGGTAGATGAAGCAGTATAATTAATCCTTTGTTAACCCGGGACTGGGAACACATTAGTTTGCTATTTTCAAATTCCCAGTCCCATATTTATTTTGGTTATGGACTATCGAATATTCTCCGATAAGGAGATGGAAAAACAGGAAAAGGGCATGGTAGAACTTCACAAGAGATGTGTAAAGAATTACCTTGTTCAAAGATCTCTCAAACACGGAAAGATTAAAAAATTCTTTATCGTATACGATTATTATCTAGGCACTGAGAATATAAGAAATTACTTTTTCAGGCCTATAGATATGTTCGTAAGGTTTTTATTGTTGGGTAAACTTGAAGAAATAGAAGACTATGTCAAAGCTGATTCTAGAAAGAAGAAAAGAAAACATAAGAGAAATAAAAGTATGGTATCTTCAGAGTCAAAAACTATACGAAGAAAAAATGGTAGAGATAAATAAGACCAGCAAGGTTTTATTCTCTGGGCCAGTATCTTCTATGGTTGCTTGTTGGAGAAATGCTTTACTCTTGGTAAGAAGATCTTATAGGATATCGAAAGAATCTAGAATCTCTTTAAGAAACCTTCAACATAGTACTAGGGATATTAATGCAGTAAATGACTTAGAATTAGGTCAAGGTGTTAAATTTATAATCATTGAATTATGTTTCGAGAAATAGTAAAAGATGTATATATCGGTAAATCACAACTGGGGATCTGGGTAAATGGGAAAATGGTCCCCAAAGAAACTCTGGTAAAGGATATTGCCTTACCAACCCTACTGGGAAATAAATTACCAGATTATGGTACAATAGGAAATTTTACCCAATGGGAATTCGAAGTTAACCCAGGAGGCAATCACAAATTATTTATCACAGGTATACCCAAGAAAACTTATGACTTGGATTTATACCGATTAAAAGGGAGATTATGGTCATCCTATTACGAGGATGATAAAAGGGGATACTTATTTCAGGTATTACCCTATGATGTTAAACACTTAGAAACAGAGATATAATATAATGGAAACAAAAGATTACGTAAAAATATTTAGACTAGATCAAGAGAACTTCCAATTTAATAGAGGAGAGTTTATGAATAAAATGGGAGAAGATTTACTAGAAGTATGCCAAAGGCAACAAAAGATAAATCCTTCTACTGGTCGTATATATTACTCAGATTTTAAAAAGGTAGTAAAATACTTCGAGGATAAATTTAATGAAATCAGTCGGCAAAGTATAAGACCTTTATCCCAGAATTTATGGAAGGCATTCTTTGCAACTCAGGTAGTGCCCCTAAGAAAACTCTGGTACCCAGAAACACAAAAAAGGATAGAGGAAATGAAAAATAACTCTAGTAAACAAGACAAAAAATCCTCGAGAGGTAAAAAAGGCAATTATGGCAAAGGAAATCGTTGACCTTCATAGCAATATTTTTAAGGTAATTAAAGGTTGGGAATTTTATAACAAGGTTCCCAACCTTGAAGGAAATTATACCTGGATATTTACTAGGGATAGGATTACCGATACTCAATTCATTTTGGCTTTAAATGAAGAACTCAATATAGCAGTTGGTTATTGGTATTCTAATATCTATCAACTATACGTAGCTCGTCCTCTTAAAAGGATTGGATACGATGAATCTAAGGATATAAGAAAAAAATATTTGTATAATGGCAAAAGACAACATAAAAAGATTTCCTAGACCTATGGGAACTACTGCAATGGCAGCAGAATACCAAAAGAGTCAGAATCTTGAAGATTTACAAAAGGTATACAACTACCTTATCAATCACTGGTTGATGGGTAATGGTATGCTATGTGGGATTATGTATGATATTAATACCTTCTCAACAAAGACAGGTATAGATATCAATTACATACGAGTATTTATGAGAGATAGATTATTACAATCTAAGCTCTGGGATAAAGAAAGACAGGAAGAAATGCTACAAGCTCTATTGGGAGAACAAGTAGCATGGGCTTTAGAAGATAGAATGGAAATCTCCCATCAGGTAAATATCCTAAGAGAATCTCAGGGAGGACATTATACTCCATTCATATCTGCTGAATTGAATAAAGCTCTTAAGATGAAACTAGATTCTTCTACTTCATTGCAATCCATCATACGTATATTTATGGGTGGAGGAACTACCAATATCTTTAATCAATTTGGAGATACCCAGAATAATCAATTGAATCAGAACCAAGGTATATCAATAGAGGAAGCCAGAAAGATTATCCTAGAATCTCAAAGAGTAATGGACAAGCCACAGGAAGCCAAATTATTAGCAGATCACTATGATTTATCCTCTTTACCCGAGGTAGTTGCTACTAAGCAAGAAGGAATTGATACCACCAAAGAAAGCCTTACTTTGAATACTGCAGAGATGAGGCAAATTACTGATGATTACAAGGGAGCTATGGAACTCTCTTCAAGAGAACACCAT
>OIEE01000018.1_pt1 | contig 101028 bp, 91 predicted proteins | sample 1581701 | NCBI WGS metagenome assembly OIEE01 (sample SAMN01760976, study PRJEB22395) | human gut metagenome | reverse complement strand
TTAAAGCGGTACGCGAGCTGGGTTCAGAACGTCGTGAGACAGTTCGGTCCCTATCTGTCGTGGGCGCAGGATATTTGAGGAGTGCTGTCCCTAGTACGAGAGGACCGGGATGGACGCACCTCTGGTGCACCAGTTGTCACGCCAGTGGCACAGCTGGGCAGCTATGTGCGGAACGGATAAACGCTGAAGGCATCTAAGCGTGAAGCTGCCCTTAAGATAAGATATCCCTTCTGTTTACAGAGTAAGACCCCTTGAAGACTACAAGGTTGATAGGCTCAAAGTGTAAGCACGGTGACGTGTTTAGCTAGCGAGTACTAATCGGTCGAGGGCTTAACCTTATTGGTTATGACTACTCCTTTTAACCAACAGCTTTTTCATTATTCAATTTTGAGGATTCGTTCCTCTTCACTTAGTCGGTGGCGTTTGAGTTGAGGTCACACCTGTTCCCATGCCGAACACAGTAGTTAAGCTCTTCTTCGCCGAAAATACTTGGATGGTAACGTCCCGGTAAGATAGGGTGCTGCCGACACCTTACTAAACAGAGAAGATAATATTCTTCTCTGTTTAGTCATATTCCTCCTTAGCTCAGTCGGTAGAGCATTCGGCTGTTAACCGAAGGGTCGTTGGTTCGAGTCCAACAGGGGGAGCCACACTGGACAAAGGCGAACCACTTAAAAAGTTCGCCTTTGTTTATTTTTTATCCCGGAAAACCCGTATTTGGAATCATACTTAATCGTGATTGATATTATTGCCCATAGCTTAAAAAAGCTATGGGCTTTTTTTATTTTCGGCATTCAAGGCACTATTTCGGCATTCAGGGCATTAGTCTTGAAATATCCTGACGTTTATTGTAATATAAACGTACAAACATTCTGCTAGGAGGGAGATTTTAATGCCACATATAAATAAGCAAATGGCTTCTTTCTTTTTGACTACAAAGTGCAATCTTCGATGTGTATATTGTTATAATAGTAAAGAAAGAATGAGCTATAAGCAACAATCGCTTCCTTTAGAGATTGCAAAAGCTGGAGTAGACTATTTTTTTGCTAATAACTCTAGTAGACATATAAGATTTTATGGACCTGGCGAGCCAACACAAGAATTTGAACTAATGAAGTCTATAGTTGATTACGCTTATGAAAAAGCAGGAAATACGCTTTCAACTGAATTACAAACAAATGGATGTTTTAATAATACAGTTCGTAATTGGATTCTAAATAACATTAACATTGTGTGGGTATCGTTTGACGGTGAGCCTGAAGTTCAGAATGCTAATCGTCCATGTGCTAATGGTAAGCCTTCTTCACTTATTATTGAGGACAATGTGAAATGGTTAATATCCCATTCAAATGATAAAAATATTATGGTTGGTGCTAGGGTAACAATAACTGATTTAAATGTTGATAGACAAATACCAATGATAGAATATTTTAAAAGTCTTGGAATACATCATATATGGTCTGATCCTTTATTTCCAGCTGTAGATAAAGTTCCTGTGTGTATGGATGTTGAAAAAATCAAGGATTATCATTTTGATATGGATAAGTATGTCGATACCTATATAGACGCTTATCATTATGCAAAAGAGAATGACATGTTTTACGGCAGTTTTTTAACATGTAATTTTGATGGCGTATGTAGTCAACACTGTCGTGCATGCACACCAGTTCCACACTTTACTACTGATGGGTATATATCCGCTTGTGATTTAGTGACGATAGGTGAAAAGGCAGAGCACATGGAATGTTTTGTCTATGGAAAATGGAATTCAGATACAAAATCGTTTGATATAGATAATAATAAAATTGAATTATTGCAAACTCGAAGTGTGAATAATATGGAGCATTGCAAAAAATGCTCTGTGCGTAATCACTGCGGAGGATATTGTTTAGGTGAAGTGCAAAACGAAACAGGAAATTTGTTTGGTCAGAAACCAAATACATGTAGAGCTATTAAGAGACTTGCAGAAAGCATAGGTTATTCAGATGAGCCATATGCTTTTATGCACCCATAAATTTATAATTTTAGGAGGTATTTAGAATGAATGCAGTAGTAATCGGAGCAGCAAAACCGGGGTATGCAGAAGCGATAACAAGAAAATTAATAAAAAATGGTTTCAAGGTTATCGGAACGTATGATACTGAGTTTGAGGAAAATGCGACGAAATTATCTAAAGAGTTTTCTTCAGAAAAATTAACACTCAAATCACTTGATCTTTCCTCTAGAAATGATTTGAAATCGTTTGTTGATGATATTGTTGATCCTATTGATGCTTTTGTATTTGCTCAATTCTATTTTGATATGGAAAATCCAGATGATTTTAATCATGAGATATGGGATAAGAGTATTGCAATTAATCTTACAGCGCCTAATTATCTTATTCATGAATTGAAGAACAAAATGAATGCAGGTAGTTCGATTGTAATTTTGACAAGTACAGAAGGTTTTAGAGGTTCATATGGAGCTTCGGCATATGCGGCAACTAAGGCGGCGATTCATAATTTGGTTAAGACCTTAGCTAATAATTTGGGTAAACGCGGAATACGTATTAATGCACTTCCTGCTGGCTGGATTGGTGGCGAAATGGATACGGATGAGATTTTTAATAAATCTAGAAGTATGACACCATTAGGTCGTTTAGGAACTGATGAGGAAATAGCAAATGTTACATGCTTCTTGCTATCAAAAGAGTCTAGCTTTGTAAATGGAACTACTATTGTTGCTGATGGTGGTTATCTTTGTTCTGATCCTCTTTCAAAATATGAATTTGAAGATACATTTGGACGTTGAACACCAGTAAGCATATATAAGGATGTGAATGCAAATGAAGAATAAGTGGACTTTTATAGATATCCTTGTATTATGTTTAGAAATTGCAATTCCCATTATATCAATCGTAATCACTTGTGCTGTGCCTCAAGGCAGAGCATTGGATTCTGATATAAAACTTGCTATCATTGGTGGTGGTATTTCTATCCCAATTGTTTTGCTCCAAATTTCAGTTACTGTGGGACAAAATAGTAATGATAGATGCAATGATGAAACCAAAACAGCGGTAATGCACTTGTCTGAACAGCTGAATCATATAAGTCCAATACTTGAAAAAGTTTTTTTATCACAAAATGACCGTATAAAAAGGTTTGTTTATAGGAGAATGGAAGAGGTAACTAAAACTATAAACGCTGCTTTAAGCAATAATAATTCTGGGGAACTTCGTCCTAGTGAATATTATGAGGAATTATTGTACTTGGCTGACATGATTATTCGTGATAGAGATGAACATAAGAAGAAGTTTACTGGAGAAATTTGGGCTATGACAAGTTTCGCTGAAGATGAATGGATTGCAGATGAAGGATATGAGAGATTATGGACAGAAAAACTTAAAAGCATTTGCGACAAAGGTATAAAAACTCGTAGACTTTGTATAGTCCCTGATACAGTATATAATATTATTTCAGATAGTGTATTTACAGCTCCACAGCAAAATGCCAATAATTCTTTTTGGGGATTTATAAGTCTGCTGGAAATGTATTATAGCAATTCTGTAAGGAAAAAAACTTCAGAGCACTATTTCCTCCGTGAAAATGATAATACTGATTTAACGGACATTAAAGGTTTCTTTGCAATTAAACTTACTAATGGTGAGTTACATATATTGCATGGAGAGACTGTTGACAAAAATGGTGCGTTGACAGCAAAGGTTTTGTTTAATCCAGATGAGATACAAGAACTTAGAAATCTTTTTGAAAGATATGCGACTCAAAGTTATAGAATGGAGAAAGTTATTTCGGATGTATCTAAACAAAATTTATTTGTAGATTACCTTAAGCGTAAAAATATTGATCTAACGTAGTTTAATCCCCTTATAGAACAAATTGTTTCTATAAGGGGAATTGTTGTTATTATGACTTTTTTGGCATTCAAGGCGGTATTTTGGCATTCAGGGCAAAAGCGTTGACTTGCCAGTCACATACATATATAATACAATTACACTACTATTTTCGGAGGTTTACATGAATTCCTGTGATGTGTATATTGTAGCTCCCATTGCTAAACTTACTTGTGATGAAGATAAGCCATTAGGAAGTAATATTTTTAAGCTACATGAGGTAATCAATAGAATTACGAATAGATATAATACTAAAGTTGATATATATAGTTTGGCTAAGGTGAAAATTAACTCAGTGCCTGAAAGCTGTAAAAGAATTGACGAAGCCACTTGTACAATTATTATTATTCCTTGTGAGAACATACATGACTTTATGATACTCATTGGACATGCTATTGCAAGAAATAAAAAAATCTACATTCTTTTTCTGGACAATAAGACTTATGGCTCACAAACAGGAGTAATAGCAGACGGATATGAGAATGTATATGTAGATTGTGTTAATCCATTGCTGAATGATTTTGACAGACTTGATCGATTTATATTATCAGTTGTCGGAGAAAGAAGTGAATGCAATGCTTGATAATATCCTGAGTAGACTGGGCATATATGATTTAATGGGCGTACTTTACACAGGAACAATTATATCTGTAACATTATGGTTTATTAATAGTGTATTTGATATTGTAAACCTTCAATTTCAAGCTCTTGATGTAAATGGTACATTCCTTTTTATTGTGATAAGTTACTTTCTTGGATTAGTATTTCAAGAAGTAGGCTCATTTATAAGTAAATCAATTTTCTTCAGAAAAAATAAACTTCTGCATATTGCTATGCGTTCTAAGGAAAATGACCCATATCTTATGTCAGAGGCTGAGATGAAGCTTCTTAAAAAGAAACTAAAAGAGGAGCGAGGTTACGAAAACAATAATGCAGATATTTCGTACATATACAATTACTGTAAAAGTTATTGCTTTGAGCATTGTGATGTTTCTTTGATTGATAAAGACCAATCAATTGCTGCGATGAGCCGAAGTCTTTCAGTATTCTTTTCTGTTTTGAGTGTGCTAATAATTATAGCGGTATTCTTAAGTGACAGCATAAGATATATATGGTTAGTTCCGACTTCAATGTTTTTGTCGGTTCTGATGTTTATTCGTTTTAGAAGATTTACAATAATCAGATATGTTCGTATCTTAAGAGCGTATTTATATCAAAAAGGGCGGGAGTGATTTTATGCCGTATAATGAATTTAGAGAGCAAGCAGAGATGTATTATGATAATGCTGTTACAAAGTACAACAATGGTAATTTCATAGGTGCATATCAGGATTTTAACATGGCTAAATGTATTGCAGAGAAAAATAACATGAATGGACTTGTTGAAATTATTGATGTATATTTACAAAAACTAAGAGAAAGGAGCATTTGATGGATAAACTTCTTGACGCTACAATGAATTTTCTTTATCGTAATGAGGAAAATATGGATGAGGAACAGGCTGAAATTGTACGTTATGGTCTGGAACTGTTTTATCTAAAAGCATTCTTTTTTCTTGCAACTATAGCCATCGGCATACTGATGGGAAGCTTTTGGGAGAGCCTTATTTTCACTGCTTTGTTATCAGGTATCAGAACTATGGCAGGCGGTTTTCATGCAAATACAAGAATGCAATGCTTTATAATGTCCATGCTTACATTTGTATGTGTACTTATGATTCTTAAAATTGTAGCTGTATATAATGTTATTCTGATACCTCTCATCGTATTAGCGGTTATATCCTCAATTGTTATATGGAAATTTGCGCCTATTGATACTGAAAATAAGCCACTTGAAGATGATGAGATTGCTGTTTTTCGTAAAAAGGCACGAGTAATGCTCATTGTTGAAATTTGTATCTCAGTTGCGGCGTATCTTATTGGCTTTATTAGCGTAGCGTGTTCTGCATTGTTAGCGCTTATAGTAACGGGCATATTAATGTCAGCAGAGTTGCTTAATAAAAGACGAAGGTAGGAAATCCTATGGCAAATAAAAATTTCGGTGAGTATGTTCGTAAACTGCGAACCGAAAGAAATTATTCCCTTAAGCAGCTTGCAGAAGAAATTGAAATCACTCCATATTACCTCAGTTATATCGAAAGTGGCAGAAAGACAAATCCTAATCAAAGGATTATCGCCAGAATTTTTGTTGTTCTGAAAATGAGCAAATCAGAGATTGAACATTTTTTAGACCTTCATGCTAAAGCAAATGGAATTGTCAGCTATGATATAGCTGAATATATAATGCAAAATGATGATATTCGTGAGGAAATACGTTCAGCAAGAGATAAGCAAGGAGCTTCACCAAATTGGGAAGATTTCATAAAGAATTTTATAAAATGATATGTAACGGGTAATCCCGTTATATATTTTGCAGTAGGGTTGACTAGCGAGTCAACAAAGGAGGTAAAAATTTGGTAGCTGTAAACACTTGTTTGAATGTTTGTAAAACAAAGAAAATACGATGTCCTGTTTGCAGGGGGCGTATTTGCGATTTAGTTATTGATGAAGACATAAGTTGCAGACATAAATACAAAGTGATTTCAGACGAGGAAAGTAAAAGCAACATAACAATAAAATGCCAAAAATGCGGTTTAATTGTTGGCATAGCGATATGTCAGCAAGATATAAAAAAAATACAATAAAATCAAGATACTTAGTACAGGTATCATCCTCTCTGAGTAAATAGGGATTAAAGGATAGAAACTTGACAGGTAGCTTTTAAAGCTATAGTCAGGTTTCTATCCTTTTTTTGTTTATACAGATATGACCTTTCTGCTTTAAAAGCGGAAAGGTCATTTTTATGCTGATTCTTGAATGGCAGCCATACATAGCACGTTATCCTTAACCGAAAATTTAATTCAATTTAGAACTTTATCAAATTTTCGGAGGTAATCACAATGATTGAAAAGAAACGTGTAATTGATTTTGTAAAAATAGGTGAAAACACCAATATTGTTAAGCTGTCAAGTGCTTATGACACTAACTGCTCTATGCAGGAATTTGAAACCGTAGATGACAGAACCCTACAATGCATGCTTGATTCGGAACGTGAAATGGATTCGTTTCAGCGTAATGAACGCAACCACGTAGTAAGTCTGCCTGAAGATGAGGTTAAAGCTGCAAAAATGGGAGCTGTTACTGTTTCAGTTGAAGAAAAATATTTTTCTGAATATGACTCTGAGCAGATTAATGAGATATTGGATGTGCTAAGTAAGCTTACATATCGTCAGCGGAAGAGAATTTACATGAAATTCTGTTTGAAAATGACCTACACAGCTATTGGTTTGTCGGAAGGAGTTGCACCTGCATCGGTTCAGGAAAGCTGTGAGCGTGCATTAAGAAAATTGAGTGAGTATAGTGATATTTTACAAAATACTACGATAAAAACATGGACTGATTTATTGGTTTGAACTATTTTGAGAAAACTTTTTCAAAAAGCCCTAAAAAAACGCTGTTTTTTTTCCTTATGGGTGAAAGGCAAAAACAATCCTTTCAACTCTGAACGGAAAGGAGGCAGAGGATATGCACGGAGATGATGTAGCAAGTGCGGGCGTGAGCGTGTCAACGCAAATCGTTTCAAAGGCAACTGAAATCCTTTTGGATATGCTCAAGGTTGCAATCGAAAAGGAACGAGAAGCGGCACGGCTAAAGCAGTCCGAAAAAAAGCAGGTATTGTCAGGCGGCGAGGTGACATACCAGAAGCTGAAGGAGGGCGGCGAGGTTGCAATGCTCCCGTCCTTTGACAAGGAGGATTACGGAGAATTTCTCAAACGGGCGAAAGAAATGGACATTCCTGTTGCGGCGATACAGGAACACGGCAAAGAAAATACCCTTTCCCTTTTCTTCAATGAAAAGGATAAGGAAGCGGTAAATGCCATTGTTAAGGATATTGTCCGAGAGAAGCTAAAGCAGCCCGAACAGACCGAGCGAATGATTACCATTGAAAAGGAACAGGTTGAAGGTTTCCAGATGTATTGTTCAGATCACGATATACCTGTGAATTTTATGGAAACGCAGAATGGCGTCAAGTGTATTTTCGGCGCTGCTTACGAAAAGCAGATGGAGGCGGCTGTGGAGAATTTCAAAAAGCTTCACAGCGAGCTTTCCCAAACCGCTATTGATGTGCAGAAAGATGAAAAAGGGAAGCTGAAAATTACGGTCGATGATACCACTCAGGGAAAATCGCTTAAAATGAATTTCTGTACCAAAGCAAAACTTGAAAGAGTATTGCAGGAGCGAATGGGATTTTCAAAAGTAAAGGCTGTGGAAGCAGCAAACGCACTTACCACAAAGCTGTCCGACCAGCAGCTTGGATACTATTTAAGCGGTTCAAGACAGCTTGAGCAGATGGCTTATTACGAAAAGGACATCAAGTTTGAAAACGAGAATGTTCTGACGGATAAGTTCTCATTTGCGAAAATGCAGTTTCAGGAGGAAGATACTCCGAAGCTTACCATTACCGATGAGCGAGGGCATTTTGTTGTCCTTTCCGCAAACACACGTGACAGAGCCGAGATTGAAAAAAGTATCCGTCAGCATTTAAAGGTTGAGGATACGGAAACGGTCAAGGCGATTATGACAAAAGCTGAAAGGCTAGGATTTGTCGATGAGCCGAAGCAGGTTCAGTTCAAAGAGTACCTTATTGAGCGTGAAACACAATCCGCATTTACGGTGCGTGGCGGTTCTACGGTAGTCAGACTTGATTTGTCTGACAGAGAAACAGCGAAAAAACAGCTTATGGACAGCTTTGGAATGACAGCGGCAAAGGCTGAAAGAATTATCGACAAAGCGAGAAAGCAGACAGTTGTAAACAATCTGTTGAAAAAAGCTAAAGCAAAGGCGGCATTGACAGCCGACGCTATCAAGCATAAGAAGCTGGATAGGGGGTCACGCAAATGAGCCGAGTAGCAAAAAAGCCTGATTTCGTTACAATCAGCATTTATGCGGTGCTTGCCGTATTCGTAATTTATTTTGCGGCTTCGCTGGGAGCGTGTTTTGACCTTTCATCAGATGAGGAAGGCAAGGTTGATTTCGATAACCTTGCGAATAGCTTGGAAACAACCCTTATGGATACCGAGCTTGTTTTTGAACAAGTCAAGGCTGGCGGCAATGCTTTAATGTTCCCTCTGTTTACTGCTTTCGGTATCGGTCTTTACGTCCTTATGAAAGTAACAGGCAAGAAGAGGTTTCACCGAAAGGGCGAGGAACACGGTTCTTCAAGGTGGGCAAATAAGAAAGAAATAGCTTTGCTTCTGGACAAGCCGCCTAAGCCGAAGAATGGCGAGAAAAAACCTCGTGACCAGCCTAAGCCGAAAAAGGGCGAGTTTGTTATGGACAATAACATTATTCTTACGAATGATGTGAAAATGTCACTTAACACAAGGCAGACGAGGAAAAACCTCAATGTTATGGTAATCGGCGGTTCAGGTTCGGGTAAATCCCGTTTCTATGTAAAGCCGAATCTTATGCAGGCAAACACAAGCTATGTCTGCACCGACCCTAAAGGAGAGCTTCTTCGCTCTACGGGAAAAATGTTGAAGAGCTACGGCTATAAAATAAAGGTGTTCAACCTTATTGATATGGCTCACTCTCACAATTACAACCCGTTCAACTACATTTATGACGTTGACGGAAATTACAGTGCAACCGCTGTAATCAAGATGGTAAATGTCTTGATGAAGAACACCTCAAAGGAGGGCGGAGGTGGAGGCGACCAGTTCTGGGACGACTCCACAAAGGCACTTTTGGCGGCACTCTGTTTCTATCTTGTTGAGTGCGAGGATAAATCAATGCAGAATTTTTCAGAGGTTATGAAGCTTCTGAAAAAAGCAGAGGTTAAAGAGGGCAGCGACGATTATCAATCCGACCTTGACCTTATCTTCGATGCACTTGAATTTCCCGAAAAATATCAGACAGAGGAAGCCGAACACAATGAGCAATTCAAGAGTCTGAACCTCATCGACCTTGCAAAATCAGCAAAGCCTGCAAGCCAGTATATGTGCCTGAAATATTACAAGGATTTCAAAAAGGCGGCAGGCGATACAGCAAAATCTATCCTTATTTCTACTGCGGTAAGATTGCAGGCGTTCAACATTCCCGAAGTTATGGACTTGACCTGCTGTGACAATATTCACCTTGAAATGATAGGTGATGAAAAGACCGTTATGTATATCATTATTCCGTCCTCAGACGATACTTTCAATTTTTTGGCGGCTATGATGTACACACAGCTTTTCGATGTTCTGTATGACAGAGCAAATTTTAAGCACGGCGGCAGACTTCCTTTTCACGTCCGCTGTCTGCTGGACGAGTTCGCAAACGTCGGTACTATCCCTCGATTTGAGGAACTTCTGGCAACAATGCGTTCTATGGAAATTTCAGCAAACGTCATTATACAGAACCTTTCGCAGCTTAAAAAGATGTATAAGGATAGCTGGGAAAATGTACTCGGTAACTGCGACAGCCTGTTATTCTTGGGCGGTCAGGAGCCGACTACTCTTGAACACGTTTCCAAAACGCTGGGCAAGGAAACTATTGATACCCGTTCCCATAATCGTACAAGAGGCAGAAACGGTTCTACCTCTGAAAATGACGGTATCTTGGGACGTGAGCTTATGACAGTGGACGAGCTGAAGGTTATGAAGGATAACGAGTGTATTCTGTTCGTTCGTGGTATATATCCGTTTTTCTGCATTAAATTCGTGATTGAAAAACACCCGAATTACAAGCTGTTGGAGGATTGGGACAGGAATAATGCCTACCTGATAAGTGACATAAAGACGGTGCAGTACGGTTATTACGATGAGCAGGAAAACGAAGATTTACATTCCGAACCTATTGATGATTCAGAAGGCACAAGCGGCAATGTCGTTACCAAAACGGAAATAACAGACCGTAGAACTTCAAGTGAAGAAGCTCTCGACCAAGAATTTGAGCAGTCTGTCACCATTGAAGATATAATCGGCAATCAGGTGCATACGTTCATCGGTGCAAAGGAGTTCCCAAAAGACCCGAAGCACGGCTTTGCGCCTGCAAATCTTGATAATACCGAAATGGTAGTAACGGCAGAGCCGAATTTGAAACCGCCTTTTACAGAGGTAACAGACGAGAGCTATCTCGACAGTTTTGATGTTATTTAATTTTATGGAGGAGTTTACATATGAGAAGAATTATTACATTTATCAAGGACAAGTTCGCAGATTTCAAGGCTTCTATCAAGAGAACGCAGATTAAGATGAAAACCAATCTCAAGGAAGATTTCACGCCTAATAATCAGCTTACCGACGAACAGCGTGAAGCAAAGAGAATGCGCTCAATCAGCAGAATTACAACAGGTATTATGGCTGCAACAATGGCGATGTCCTGTATGGGCATTACCTGTTTTGCGGCTGACGGAGCCTCTTCCGAGGGTGTTGAAACATTTAACACAGTAGTTGAGTTTATCGTTGACTGGGTAGCAAGAATCGGTCTTGTTATCGGCTTCATCGGTGCTGTTCAGTTTGCAATGGGCTTCAAGGATGATTCTGCTGACGGTAAGACAAGAGGTCTTATGTGCCTTGCTTCAGGATTCATCGTATTTGCTGTTGCAAAGGCTTACGATATGTTTACGGTATAAGCCTTTCGGGAAAATCCCCTGCTTATGCAGGGGGAGTTCCTTTAATATCAGCGAAAGGAGCTGACTGATTGAATGATTGAATGGGAAACCGTTGAAGGTTGGGTCAGAACTTGGCTCGATATGATTAACTATACATTTGATAATGCAATACAAACGCTTACAGTTTCTCCTTTTGACAGCAGTATTACGATAATTGACACAGCAATGACAGCAGTAGAGGGTGTTGCTCTTGTGCTGGTATCAATGTTCTTTGCGATACAGCTATGCAACGACGCAATGTTATTAAAAATACAAAGCTACGAACAGGTTTTCAAGCTGTTTTTTAAGTTTATTCTTGCAAAGGTAATCGTTCAGAACGCGAGAGGACTTATGGGGATTCTGTTTAATGGCTTTAATTCCGTAGCTGCAAGTCTTGGCGATTCAAACTATGGCTTTCTTTCGTCCTTTGGTACAGACGCATTAATATCACAGCCTTTGGATGCAGGATTTTTAAACCTAAATTATCTGCTGAAATATATTGAAACAATGCCGACATTCCTTATTTTAATGGGAGCTTGTTGGGTAATCAATCTTATCCTTATCGGCAGACTTTTTGAAATTATCGTATATACTGTTATTTCACCAATTCCGCTTGCGACTTTCGCAGGTGAAGGCTGGCACGATAGTGCAAAGGCTTTCATCAAGAGCTATGCGGCTGTTTGCTTGCAAGGACTAGTGGTAATTGTTATGTTTTATGCATTTTCACAGGTGGCAGCATTGTTGGGAGGAACAGATACAATGGGGATTACAATAACAGCGCTGGCTTTGGCATTGGGTGTTGCGAAAAGCGGACAATGGGCAAGGCAAGCTGTAGGTGCTTAAATTTATATAGTGGAGGTTAAAAAATGAATTTACATAGTGAATTGAAAAAGGTAGGAGTATCTCATAATTGTTCGCAGTGCTGCCGCAGTTGTTGTGGTCGCAAGGAAGCGTGTAGGGAATTTTATCCGAGCAATATGAGCGCTTTTATGGCTTATATTGTTGAGAGCCTGCGTGATATTGTTCCGCAGAGCAAGGACAGCAAGCTGAAAAGACATGTCACAAGTGACTGCAAATGTTTCGATGATGGTGTTACAACACTTGACGCATATTATGTTCAGCTTATAAATTCTGTACTTTCTGAAATACGCAAAGGCAAAGCCGATTATGTTTTCAATTTTGAGCAGATAAAGGATATAATGCGTTTTGAACCAAGAATAACCGTCAGATACATAGCTTACGCAGAATGCTACGAAATACGAAAGGCAAAATGACTTTATGAAAATTCACTATGAGGATATTTACTCCATTACGATGATTATTGCAGGAACATTATCCCTTATATATGTTATCTGCAAGATTGTTGAATGGACAAGTTGAAAGGAGTTTTTTGAATGAATAAGAGATGTATTGTTGCTATCGTTGCGGCTGGAGCTGCTGTGCTTACAGGTGGTATCTGCACGGCAGTATGTGTAATACGCAAAAAGAAGAAATCATGACTTTGATATAGGAGGTAAGTCCGATGATGACAAATGCCATTATAATCGCTTTTCTCGCTGGAGGAGCTGGCGGATGTGTGTATTTCGTCCGTTCACTCGTAAAGCTTGATGAAAAGCTCAATTCACTGTATTGGGGGGATGGCAGTTATGATTGAAATCCGCATTCCGAAAGAGATTAAGAATTACCGAGAAAAGCTGTTTTTCGGTTTAACACTTCGCCAGAGTATTTGTGCAGGTGCTGCACTCCTGATATGTGTTCCTCTGTATATCTTCGGTAATAAGTTTCTGCCGCAGGAAGCGGTATCTTGGGCAGTAATCCTTATTGCTGCTCCGCTTATGATGGCAGGCTTTTTCAGATATAACGATATGGTGTTTGAACAGTTCGCTGTAGAACTTTTCTATCATCATTTCACACCTCAGAAACGAGTGTATTCTTATGAGCCGCCGTTTATGGATTTCAGAAACGCATACATTGCTGAGGAACTTGCGGCGGAAATCGAGGAAAAAGAGAGCAGATCTGCTTTCAAAAGATTTTTAAGAAAGGCAGGTATCAGGCGTGGATAACTTTGTTTACGAAGAAGAAATTTTGCTTGACGAGGACGGAGTTCCCGTTGAGATATATGCCGATGAACCCGAAGAAACTACAAGGGTATGGCAGACAGCGGATACAGAAACGCAGGGAACAACAGCAGAGCAGATGATGTATTTTACCGCTGAAAAAGTAGAGAAATTAATATCAATGGAGGTAAATCGTGATGAGTTCACACAGACAGAAGAATTATCCGTACAGAAAGAGACAGAAGTGGCAGTTACAGCAGTGCCGGAGGTTTCCGAAGAACCAGAAGCCGAGGGAACAGAAACAGCAGTATCGTCAGTTCCGTCGGAAACAGGGGTAAGCGAAACGGCTACAGAGGTCACAACTCCTGAATCTGTTACTTCTGCGGTAACATCAGAGATTGCTGTTGTTCCCGAAGCTCCCGCTGAAACTCCTAATCAGAGTAATAGCATAATGGCTTTTCTGCTCCTTGCTGGTGTGTTTGGTGCGGCAGTTGCGGCAGCAGTCTTTTATATGAAAAACAGCAAAAAGAAGCTTGCTGATCCTAATGATATTTCACAGCTTTCAGCAAAGGAACGTGATTCGCTCCGTCTTAACAGGCAGAAAAAGAAAAAGCCCAAGAAAAAGCGTGTAAGCAAGAAGCGAATTGTGCCGAAAACGACACAGAAAACACTTCCGTACAAGAGGGTTTGCGATGAATATATCATCAAAATTGATGATAATAAATTCAGCAAAACTTACCGTTTTGAGGATGTGAATTACGCTATCGCAAAGCAGGAGGAGCAGGAAGCAATTTTCCTTGCGTATTGTTCTGTGCTGAATAGTTTTGATACATCTGCGGATATTCAGATTACGGTACATAACAATCGTGTAAATAAGGCAGATTTCAATAAAATGGTGCTGCTGAAGCATAAGGGTGACAGCTTCGATCACTACATTGACGTTTACAATGAAATGCTGGTTGAAAAGATGGAGCAGGGACAGAACGGTATTATCCGTAACAAGTATCTGACCGTAACGGTTCAGGCGGCAGACTTGGAATCGGCAAGAGCTAAGTTCGCTTCTATTGATTTGGAAGTTATAAACGCTTTTAAGAAAATCGGATCGATTATAACTCCTCTTACCTCACATGAGAGAATGAGTATCCTTAAAGATATTTTCAGAGGTGTAGATGAGGAAATTCCTGTTCTGAGCAACAAGGATTTCAGCAGACAGGCTGAGAGAGCGTATTGCTGTCCCGATTATTTTGAGTTCAAGAAGGACTACTTTATGTGGAACAACAAGTATGCCCGTACAATGTTTATCAAGGATATGCCTGCAAGTCTGAAAGATAACATTCTTACAGATATTGCAAATACAAACCTTGATGTTATGGTGTCGGTGAACGTTGCTCCCGTTGACCCCTACAAGGCTCTGAAAATCGTTAATCACCAGCTTACCTCTATGAGAGCAAATAAGCTGCAGGCAGAGAAAAAGGCAATTCAGTCGGGATATACTTCCGACGTTATCAATGAAGATTTGAAGCACAGCCTTATCGAAGCTGAGGAGCTGCTTGATGACCTTCGTTCAAAAAATCAGAAGATGTTCCTTGATAACATCATTATTATGGTAACAGCGGATGATTTTGACGAGCTTGAGAACAATACTGAAACCATTGAAGCAGTTGTAAGAAAGCATATCTGCTCCGTATCAACACTAAAATTTCAGCAGGAAAAGGGACTGCAATCAGTTCTTCCTCTTGGCAACTGTACGCTTAAAATCCGTAGAACTCTTACAACAGAGAGTACAGCGGTATTCCTCCCATTTGCTTCAAAGGAAATTACGCATAAGAACGGAATGTATTACGGTCTGAATACGCTTTCCAACAATATGATTATCTTCAACAGACTTATGCTGAAGAATCCCAACGGCTTCATTCTCGGTTCGCCCGGCTCTGGCAAGAGCTTTTCGGCAAAGCGAGAAATGCTGAACGTATTTCTTGCAACGGATGATGATATTATCATCATTGACCCTGAGCGAGAATACACAAACCTTGTGGAAGCTCTGAACGGCGAAACGATCAATGTTTCACCTGCGTCCACAAACTTTATCAATCCCCTTGATATGTCAAAGGATTATTCCGATGATGAAAGTCCTCTCATTATGAAGTCCGACTTTATCCTCTCATTCTGCGAGTGTCTTGTAGGTAAACAGGGACTTACGGCAAAGGAAAAGACTATCATCGACCGCTGCCTTAATATCACTTATGCGGAATACTTGCAGGATTTCAACCTCGAAAAAAATCCTACTCTTATGGATTTCTATGAAATTCTCAAATCTCAGCCTGAAAAGGAAGCGCAGGGACTTGCACTTTCCTTTGAGCTGTATATCAAGGGTAATCTGAATGTGTTTGCACACAAGACCAATGTGAACACAACCAACCGTGTTGTTTCCTACGATATTAAAGACCTCGGCAAGCAGCTTAAAACGCTGGGTATGCTGATTGTTCTTGACTATGTATGGAACAGGATTACTGAAAACCGTGCAAAGGGCAAGCGTACTTGGATTTATATGGACGAGATCTACTTGCTCTTTGCCAATGAATACTCTGCGAACTTCCTCTTTGAGCTTTACAAGAGAGCAAGAAAGTGGGGCGGCATTCCAACAGGTATTACACAGAATGTTGAAGATTTGCTGAAATCTGAAACTGCCCGTTCTATGCTGTCGAATACGGACTTTGTTATGATGCTCAATCAGGCTACAAGTGACCGTATTCAGCTTGCAAAGCTTCTGAATATTTCGGATAATCTGCTTGGCTATGTTACCAGCAGTGAAAGCGGACACGGACTTATCTGCTGCGGCGGTTCTATTATTCCTTTCAAGGATAAGTTCCCACACAATGAGCTGTATGACCTTATGACAACGAAACTGGAAGAAGTGCAGAAAAAGTAAAGGGGCGATGAAATGTCGGAAATCAAGACAAACATTCAGAGTTCCGAACCTGTAATACATTCACAGAATAAAGTGGTTCATAATTATGCGGAGCAGTTAAAATCGGCAGTTGTATCTGCCGACCACAAGAAAGCTATACTCCGTGAAATGCAGTTGGAGCTGACAGCACAGCATTACCGCAGACCTGAACATCGTTCTGTTGCTTGTGAGGTTACTCATAATTCCTCTGTGAAGCTGGAAATGAGTTCACAGCCAAGTCTGATACAGACAGGCGGGCAGGTTTCTGCCCCGTCTGTTCAGACAGCGGTTGACAACAGCTTTATAAAAACTCGGCGTAGTACAGATTTCATAAAAACCTCTACACTCACCTATTCCGATGATGTGAAAGAAATCTTTAAGGCTTCTGAAAATCTTGATGAAAAGATTGCTAAAGCCAATAAGCTGTGGCAGAAGAAGGTGAAATCCCATGCTCTCGGATTAAAACAGCGAGGTTTGAAAAACAAGAAATATACCTTTGCAAAGCTTGACAGCGAAGGCTCTGAAGCTATTGAAATGGTACAGATAGTTCAAAGCGCAGGCAGTGCCGTTTCAAAGGCTGGAGGTATGATACGGACAGCCGTAAAAAGCACCTCAAACGGTATTGGCAGTATAAAGACGATGGTTAAAAACGGCGGTGTGAAGCTGGGTTCAAGAAAGGATATTTCACGAATAGCAACATCTGTCAAAGGGAGCGTAGCTAATATCGCAAAGGATACCGGACAGCAGCTTTTGAAAACCAAGATTGATAAGTCAAAGATTACCGATACGGGAAGCGAGGCTATCAAGCAAGGTCTTACCGATTTGCGTTATGTCGATAATGCAAGAAAGGCTGTTGTTAATACCGCTCGAACAACCGCAAAGGCAGGCTATGCGGTTAAAAACCTCCCTAAGAATGCCCGTGCAAAAGCACAGGAAGCCAAGAACAATGTGAAACGAGTTAAAGAAGCTGCAAAAAAGACAGCGGCTACAGTAAAAAAGGTTCTGACATCAAAAGTGTTCTGGATACTTATGCTGGTAGCGTTGCTTGTTTTACTCGTGGTCTTGCTGATAAATGGGATTATTACAGTAATATGTTCTGCTGTCAGTAGCTTGTTTGCTTGGATGTGTCCCGATGGTGATACCTCGGATGAAACGATTAAGAATAACATAGGGACATATATTTCACAGATACAGCAATGCGAAACTGATATTCAGGCAGAAATTGATGCTGTTGTAAATAGTTTAGCTCCCGAATACCGTTATGATGGTACGCAGATACAGGGCTTAAATCAATTCGCAAATAGCAAGTTGCAGTTATATGACTACAATGCTGTTCTAGCAGTTCTTGCAACGCAGAAATATCAAAAAGTATTGGAGGGCGGTACGGATGATTTTTATTTTACCGTTGAAGAAATAAGGGAAGCTGTAGAAATGTTCTATAGCTTTACATATTACTATGGGTACGATTATTGTCCTAATTGGGATTGCTCTCTTGATGAAAACTGCTTGCTTAGTCTTTCAGCCAATAGTTTTGAAATATCTGGAATAAGTTATAATTCTTATTACAATTATTATGAAGTTACAATGCATGGACCGACTTATGAACATGCTTCAAGTATGTATACTTATCTTGAAATATATATGTTGGAGGGTGGAACCATTTCGGGTTCAGGGTATGCAGATGTATCGGGTGGGATGTGGTCTATAACCTACACAATAAGTACGGACGCTTATGTACAGATTGATTGGGATGAGTTCTATCTGACAGTATCAACGGTGTATTGTAATAATTCTAACCACTGTTATATGTACGGCGGCGTATACAACTATGATATCGAAACGGTAATGCAGAAAGCAGGATTTGATGATGAGGAACGAGAAATTTTTGAAATTTACCTTGCACAGATTGAAGCTATAAATGGAGTGTGATGCAATATGTTTGACTATTTCAAAAAGATGAAACAGACGCAGCATGAAGCAGAGGAAAATGAGCCACAGGAGAGCAAGCCTAAGAAAGATATTGTTTTTATAATTATCCTCATTATGTTCGGAGCAATAATTGCAGTAGGCTTAATTACGGGTATCAATGACCTTGCCGGTGATACGGCGCAGGATACAAACCTTGTTTTTCGGTTCAGCGTTACTGACGGAATTATTCTTGGTGGTATTACAGTGGCGTACATAGTTACCCATATAAGAAAGGGGCGAAAATGATTGGCGGATAAGGAAAAGAAATTCACACAGGAACTGGAACGCTGCCGTGCGAATGTAAAAAAGACAAAAGAACTTATTGAGTATCATAAAAATATGCTCAAGATCTATGAGAACAAAGAAGCAGAACTTATGTCAAAATTGGATGAAGTAAAAATGAATTCTCTATGCGTGATGATTAACAAAAACGGTTACGATATAGATTTGCTTCGTGAAGCAGTGCGGCTTGGCGATTTCAGTGCTATTCTACAGCAGAAAAAAGAAATTATTTCAGAGTCAGAGGGTATAAAAAGGGAGAAATCCATCCTCAATGATGAAACATAAACTTCTATTTTAAATGTTGAGAGGAAAATCAAGCATGAAGATGATTAGATTTGAAAATGTATGCGACAGTATCAGAGAAGCAATGTTTCGTTTCTATATGGAACAGACTTGTTTTGACAGAGATGTATGTGTAGAGAAAATTGAAAAGCTTGTAGACAGGACATTTGACGCTATGAGTGAAATTCCTAATACTAATCTTACGGTCGGTAATATTCCACGTTTTGCTGTTATGGCTGATGAGTATACAGAGGAGATTCTTCCAATGTATATAAAAAACAGCGATATGCTTTATACCGAAGCTGTACAGCTTGCTTCATTTGTAACGGATGGGTATTCTTCGGATAAGTCTGTGGGAGCATACACGGCTCGTGGGTATGACATTGTATATGATTTTACAAGTGGTAAGGTAAAGCTATTGTATTTTGTTATGACAGATTGCAATGATATGCTTACGCTATATCGTACTGAAACTGACTATATTGAGAAGTTCTCTTGTTACAAGTTTACAGAGATTTTGTATTCGCAGATGACAGAAATGCTGAAAAATAGCATTTTTGTTCCAACACTTAATGTTTTTATGGAGGTATGCTGATATGTTCAGACTTATCATTTCAGAAAAGCCCTCGGTTTCCGCTTCCATTGCCTATTGCATAGGTGCAACGGAAAAGATTTCCGAAGGAGATACATTCTACTGGCAGGGCAATGGCTACATTGTAACCAACGCTCTCGGACACCTATTCGGTATCGGAATGCCGGAAGATTATGGTTGGGGAAAGTGGGAGCTTGAAACACTTCCTCTCATTCCGCAGGAGTTCAAGCTGTTTCCGCTTAAGGGTTACAGCGGTCAGATTAAGCTGCTTAAAAAGCTCATCTGCCGTGACGATGTGACGGAGATTATTAACGCTTGCGACGCAGGACGTGAGGGCGAATGTATCTTCCGTTACATATACAACTACTTTGGCTGTAAGAAGCCGACAAAACGCTTTTGGATTTCCTCACTTACCGACGAAAGTATCAAGCAGGGTATGAAGAACCTGCTTGACGGAAAGGAAAAGGACAATCTTTTTGCGGCAGGCTTCACAAGAGCAAAGGCTGACTGGATACTCGGTATGAGCCTTTCACGTCTTTACAGTATTGTAAATGATGACAGCCACAAGGTTGGCAGAGTTAAGACACCTGTCCTTAACATTGTCGTAAACCGTGATGAAGCGATTGCGGCATTTACAAAAAGACCGTTTTACAAGGTAGTCCTTGAAAACGGCGCTGAATGTGAAAATGTTTTTGATACCGCAGAACAGGCAGAAGCGGTGAGAGCAAAATGCAGCGGTAAGATTGCTGTTGTATCTTCCTCAAAGACAGAGCAGAAAAAGGAAAACCGTCCTTTGCTTCACAGCCTGACCTCCTTGCAGCAGGAGGCAAACGATGTGTATGGTATGACCGCTGCCGATACGTTAAAGTCGGCACAGAGCCTTTATGAAAAGAAGCTCCTTACATATCCTCGTACAGACAGCAGTTATCTTTCGGATGATATGATACCGCTTGTTGAGAGTATCGTAAAGTGCCTTGCGGGATATGACGGTGAGCGTGTTCAGCGTTTACAGGAGCAGGGACTTATAATTGATAAGCGTATCATCGACAACAGCAAGATTTCGGATCACCACGCTATTATTCCAACAAACCTCATCGGCAGGCTTGACGATGAGAAGCTGGACGATAACGAACAGCGTATTGTAAAGCTGGTAATCAACCGTTTCCTTTGTGCCGTTGACAAGCCGTATATCTACTCCGAAACAAAGTACGAATTTCTTGTTGAGGATGAGATTTTCAAGCTGACGGTTAAAACTCCGATTGAATGGGGTTGGAAGCAGTACAAGCTGTCCGAGCCTGCGGAGCTTGATGAGGATACAGACAAAGTGTTGTCGGTACTCTATTCCGAAAACGCAACCTTTACCGCAGATAACATTGAGGTAAAGCAGGGCGAAACAAAGCCGCCGAAGCATTTTACAGAAAGTACACTTCTTGCGGTTATGGAAAACATTGACCGTCTGATTGACGATAAGGAGCTGAAAGGCTTTGTCAAGGAACGTGGACTCGGCACACCAGCAACAAGAGCTTCCATTATCGAAGAACTTATTGCCGCAGGATATATCGAGCGTAAGAAGAAACAGCTTGTTTCAACAGATTACGGCAGAGCGTTTGCTTCTTCTGTTCCCGATAATGTAAAATCGGCAGAGCTGACCGCACATTGGGAACAGGTGCTTTCCGATATTGAAAACGGAAACGGCAATGCGGATATGCTGCTTGATGAAATCAAGAACAGCGTTTCGGAAATTATTGCTTTTGAAAAGAGCAGAGGCAATCGTGTCAAGGTTACACGAAAGGTAAGCGTGGGCACCTGTCCTCGCTGTGGAAGTCCTGTTATAGAAAATAGCAAGGCTTTTAGTTGCTCCGCAGGGCGTGACAAGTGTGGATTCTTCATTTATAAGCAGGACAAGCGTATCGGCAGAAGCTACAGGGCTGACGAGATTGCGGAACTGCTTTCAAAGGGCAAAGTTACGCTGAAGAATTGCACATCATCAAAGGGAAATAAGTACAGTGCGGTATTTTCTCTTGAAGATACGGGCAAGTATGTGAACCTCAAGATGGAGGAGTTTGTGGACGGTAAGAAAAAGCGTGGTGCATAAATTAAAATGCGGAAGCCCACTGCCAGTTTAGCTTTTGGGTTTCCGCAGTAAAATCATTTTGAGTTAGAGTAGTTATAATGAAGTATCATAAAAGTTACGATATTTCTTTATAATTGATTGGGCAAATAAGTATCCTGTCATATCACCCTCATCACCCAACTTCATATCTTCTTCAAGATTGCGAGCAACAATACGATAAACTCCATAATAGAATGAATTATAAAACATATTTTGAAAGTCAGACATACATTCACTAAAGTCCGTGGTTACACCTCTAACATCAATATAGACATCTTGACCTCTATATGTTGCTTTGCAAAATACATGTCGCATATAATCATCATAATCTCTTATTTCATACACTTCATATCCAAATTCTTTATGTAAAGCCAAAGCAAACAAGTGGCATGAACCATGTAGAAATATCCAAGCATCTGTATAGAGATAGTCCATTGCATTTTCATCTTTACATTGGATTTTTGAATATCCATCATTTGTAATCCTATTTAGGCTTTTTGAAACATTATCTTCCAAATAGTGTCCTTTATGAAAATGGAACCAACCGTTTGGCTGCATTGTGTCATTGTTCATAATAACGCTCCATTCGTAAATCTTAATTTATTATACTTTATTTTAAATATAATAGGGATATGGTGTTTTAAAATCATTTTCTAAAGAAACGAAATTTTTATGTTAAAATTTGAACTTATCTGTGTCAACTGGTTGGACAAGTTTCTTTGATATAAGCTGTTGCATGAACATTCTCTACGTTTTTCCATATAGAGTTATAAGCAAAGTTTTCCTGATGCAGTTCTATGTGTTAACAGAATATAAATGCAACACAGGCAACATCTTCTGAAATGGTAGGGGATTTGTGGGTGGCGAAAAATGGATATTACTGGCTTGAATATCTTTTCTTTATTTTTTCCCTTAAGCCTGTTTCGTCAAGTTGTTTTTGAACAGTAATGCTTTTTTGCACAATGTTTTGAATAATATAGTTTGTTTCTTCTTTAACAATATCTGTTATGCTTTTATCGTATGGAGTGGTGTCAAGGCTAATCTGAATATAACGTTTAGGTTGATAAACAGTTAAAAAAATCCAGCCGAGATATGAGGTTATAACACAATAATGCTGTTTTGTGGTAGTCGAAAATGAATAACCTGTAACACAATGTGAGAGCAATTCTATTTGGGGAGCAGTGTAACCTAATTCACAAAGTGAAAAGATGTAATTTTTAATTTCTGAAATATCTTCAGGCAATTGAAGCTTTTGAATATTTTCAATAAATGCAATCGCTTCGCCAAAAGATTGTGGTTCACCATTGGCGTAATTTGTAATAAGTTGTTGATCTATTAGTTCCTGTTGTTGAGGGGAGTGAGTTGAATTTAAATATCGTCTTATTTTATATTCTAATCTTTCAAATGCCGTTCTTTCAGATCGTTCTTTAAAAGAATCATACACGTATAGATCATCATATAGAATTCTCCACGATACGGTAAGTAAATAAAAGTTGATATTTTGCGTAATTGTGGAAGGAATTAATTTGTCGGCTGTATACTTATCTAAAAAGGTATTGCAAAAATCTCTTTCATATTTACTAAAAAATTCTTCGCAGTCATGACAAAGCATTGGCTTTTTTTCGCCATCTTGATATATTTTTTGTATATCGTCCATTTCTCGAAAACGAGAGTTTTTAAATGTTTTGATTCTTTTATATACAGCTTTAGGAATAAGGTGACTTTGCATTAACTGGATGTTTTCTTTTCCGCATAATGCACATGTACCCATTTGATTATTAGTTGTCAATTATTACATCCCCTTTAGTTTAAAAAATATTTGCTTTGGAAGAACCCCCAGCGAAATTTAGACCTATAAATCCTATGTTGATGGTAATTCCGGTGAATTTAATGGAGTTTACAAGTGCTTTAATGCCGTTAATAATCATATGGCATCCCCCCTTTAAAAGTTCACGTGGGTTTATGTGGTTCTTCCAAGGACCGTTGGGGTAGTCTTTCCAAAGCAAACATTTTACTATATTATAGCACGACTTCTCTAAAAATTCAATATTTTCCAACGGAAGGAGCGATATTTATTGTCAAGACTACAAACCGTTCGTGAAAACTGGACGGAAATAACAACAAAACTGCTTCGGGACAAACAAGAGCTTGCACATTTTCTGCGGTTTTCCGCAAAGATGTATAAGCAGAGTTTTTCCGACGCAGTTCTCATATATCAGCAGAATCCCAGTGCCACAAAGGTGGCAACTCTTGAAACTTGGAACAAGCTGGGCAGGCTTGTAAACAAGGGCGAACACAGTATTGCTGTGTTCGGTGAGGACAGCAAGTGCAAGCACCTTTTCGATGTTTCACAAACAAACGGCAAGCGTGTTCCTGAGCTTTGGAAGCTGACGGAGGATTTATCCGCCGACCTTACCGCCGTTATAAATGAAAAGTACGGAAAGGATTGCAAGAACATTCAGGAAACTATTGCGGCTGTTGCTGTGGACAATATCAAAAGCCGTCTGCCCGATATGCAGTATGCGGTAGGGCAGATGAAGCTGTCAGAAAAGGATATAACAGCATATCAGCAGTCGATTGTTTCAGCGGTACGATTTGTAATCGCAAACCGCTGTGAGCTTGACAGCGATATGAAAATATCGGGCGGTATTAACCTTAATGCCGCAGATATGTTTAAAGACAGCCGTGACCTTATCCGTTTCTGCAATATTGTAAATCAGTCGGCAAAGGACGCTCTATTGGAAATGGAGCGAGAAATTGTAAATATTCTTAAACAAAGGAGAGAACGAAGCAATGACATACAGATTAAGCCCGACAGGACAGTATCTTCCCGAAATCCAGTACACGCAGAACCCCAGAGAACAGGCACTTCTGAAAAAGCCGATAGGCAGATGGGGCAGAATGTGGCAGGAGTGGGTGAAAACGGAGTATCCCACAGAGGTTCAGATATTCATAATGGAGGGTCGTTGGAGCATAATTCCGAGGGAAATCGACAGAGAAGCGGAGAAACGCTTTCAGGAGATGGACGAACAGTACCGACAGCAGAATCCCCGTCCGACAGCGTTCAGCGAGATACAGGTTTGGGAGAAAACAAGAGTGCTGACGATAGAACACAGGATAATGGAGGAAATCGTGTTCAGGCTCAGAATGTAGTAGTCCAAAGTCTCATTGACAGATTTCTTCATGCTGACTTCAACCGCCGCCTTGACAGCTACGAAACGGCTGGTATGGTCTTTATGGACTACGCAGACACGGCGTTTGACCCTGTGCAGTTCTTTGACAGATTCCATTCCGACAGATTTTCCGATACGCATGCGGAGGAAATCAGAAACATTATCAAAGCGGCAATGCAGAGTCGTGAGTATGTTCCCGAACCTGTGTCAGAGGGAGAACCCGTTATCGTAAATAACGAGGTTGTGGAAACAACAGAGCTGCCGCCGCTTCTTGACCAAAATATCATAAACGGCATTATGAAGCACGACAGATTTTTCAAGGTCAAGCGTGATGAAATTGCAGAGTTCTTCAAGGAAAACGAGGATTACGATAAACGCTGTGAGTTTATTAAATCAGTTTTCCGTATGGAAGAATATACAGAGCTTGATGTAAATGATGTTCGTGCAGGCTACAAGGCAGAAGCTGACGGTCTTACCGTTTGGGAGGGCAGTTATCTTTCCCGTACAAAGGAGTCAAAGTTAAGTTGGGATTTGGTGCAGAGCTTTACCGCCGACCTTATCGACAAGGGCAAATATCTTGATGAAAAGCCGAAGCTTGCAGTTGAAGATGTAAAGCCGAGCAATGACCTGCATATCCGCAGTTTTTCCGAACAGGACGGACAGATATTTGCAGAGGTTGTGCAAGGTGAAAAAAGCTCCGTTGCTCCCGTAAAGCGTACCGATGAGAATATTCCATATATCGAAATCGGCGGTAAACCTCATAAGCTGACGGATATTCAGAACTACGATTTGGAGCAGTTTGAGATATTCCGTTCTCCTGTTACTCACGATGTCAATGGCTATTACGCCGATGATTTGGCGGAGGGTGATACCGTTAAACTTGACGGAGAGCTGTGGACGGTAAAATCAGCGACTACATATTCCATTTCTCTTGTAAATGACAGCGGTGAGAAGAATATATATAATTCTCCCGAAAGCAAGTGGCAGGAAACTATTACAAAGGCAGGCTTTGAGTTTGTTCCCGAAAAGGCACTTGAAATTTCCGAGCCTGTTTTTGCTGAACCTGAACCCTTTTACACACAGGGCGAACAGCTCACATTTTTCGGAGAGCCTGTTCCCATAGAGCAGACAGAAAAGAAAACAAGAACAAAGCCTGTGAATATTGCAGTATCCCATACTGCTCCCACAACGGATATGATAAATCACGTCCTGCGTGGAGGAAGTGCCGAGCCGAGAAGCCTTGAAAGAATTGTAGCACAGTTCCAGAAAGGCAAGAGCGTAGCTGAAAATGCCGAATTTCTCCGTAAGGAATTTGGCGAGGATGGCAGAGGATACAAGTATGCATTTCCCGATTTCAGCAGTGCCGCACTTGTGTCAAGCTGGACGGACAACACGAGAATTACGGTGGCTATAAGCAATACTGCATTTCCCGAAGGCAAAAACGCACATCTTGAATGGAGCGAAGCCGCCGAGCGTATCAGTGAAATGCTTGAAAACGGCGAATATTGTTCACAGGACATTATTGACCGTGCGATTGACAACGATATGAAGGATATTGCAGGCAAGCTGTGGTATCTTCATCAGGATTGCGAGGTAGAATATTTCATTCCCGATGAAATGTTCAAGGGCGGTTTTCCCGACAGCACAGAAAGAATTAAGGCAAGTCTTACCGATTCCGCAACCTTGCAGAAATATATTGACGGACTTGATGATTTAATCCGTCAGTACGAACAGGATAGAAATGTTCTGCGTTTCCATTTCCATAAGCCGAAAGAGCTGCTTTCTCGTCTGAAAGATTTACAGCTTCCGAAGCGTGATTTTATCACAAAATCAGATTTCAGCTATGAGCCTAAATTCTTTGTGACAGAGGACGAAAAGGACAAGCTTTTGACAGGCGGAAGCGGTGTGCAGTACGGTAAGTTCCGTATTGAAAAATTTTTCAAGGGAGAGCGTACCGAAAAAGAGAAGATTGCTTTTCTGAAAAACGAATACGGCACAGGCGGACAGGGACGGTCAGGCTTCAACGAATGGCACGACGCAAAGGGTATAAGCTACAAGAAAGGTTCGATGTCAACTCCCGATTGTGAAACGTTTCTGAAATGGAACGAGGTTTCACAGCGTATCGACAGACTTATTGCAGAGGGACGATATGTCACACAAAAGGACATTGACGAGCGTATCAAGGACGCAAAGCGGACTTTAAAGTACAAGACTCCCGATGATGATTACAACAGGGCGATGATTGAACAGGCTAAAAAGGTTCTTGAGGAATACGGGGTTTCTCCCGACGAAGAACCGAGGCAATCACCACTTCAAAAAATCATTGCAAAAGCGGAAGCAGAGGGTATTCCCGTAGAGATTACAGACGAGCCTGCAAAGGAACGTGCTGTATTTATGGATAATCGTGATGAAACATATATCGAGGTTCAGCAGACCGAGGGCGGTGTAGAATACACAATTTATGCTCCTGACCTTACTCCTATTGACGGCGGTGAATGGGAAATGGAAGAAGCAATGGAGCTGGACGAAGCTGCCGCCGCACTATTGCAGACTTCAACCTATGCTCTTACCGAAATTTCCGATTACGATAGATTTATCGAAATTGCAGACAGAAATACGGAGATTGATGTTCCTGCCGAGCTTGCAAAGCTGAAAAATGAGGCTTTTTCTGCACCTTTGCAAAAAGCTGAAAATCCGAAGCAGGAAGAGCAGACAGAAACTCCGACAGTAAATGCTCCCGAAAAGATAACAGTTACAAAGAACGAGCCGAAAAGTGGCGTCCCTTACACCTACCATTTTAACGCCAATGATGTTGTGACAGGCGGTGCAAAATCAAAGTTCAAGGCGAATGTTGAAGCAATACAGGTATTGCAGAAAATAGAAGCCGAGAATCGCTATGCAACTCCCGAAGAACAGTCGGTTATGGCAAAGTATGCAGGATGGGGCGGTATTCCGCAGGCATTTACAACAGACAGAGCCGCCGAAAGTTTAGGCGGTAATTTAGGCGAAGCTGCACCAAGCGGCTGGAAAAACGAACAGAAACAGCTCCGTGAACTTCTCACACCCGAAGAATACAAGGCGGCAAGAGCTTCAACGCTCACAAGCTTTTACACACCTCCGGTCGTTACCGACGGTGTATATCAGGCACTTTCGCAGTTCGGCTTTGAGGGCGGCAATGTCCTTGAACCGAGTATGGGTGTAGGCAATTTCTTCTCAAAAATGCCTGAAAATATGCGTGATAATTCCCGCCTTTACGGTGTGGAGCTGGACAGCATATCGGGCAGAATCGCACAGCAGCTCTATCCAAAGGAGCGTATCCAGATTAAAGGCTTTGAGCAGACTTCCTTCAATAACAACAGCTTTGATGTTGTTGTAGGTAATATCCCTTTCGGAGATTACCGTGTCAGCGATAAAGCCTATGATAAGCATAATTTCAAGATACACGATTACTTTGCCGCAAAGTCTGTTGATAAGGTGAAGCCGGGTGGTGTAGTTGCACTTGTAACAAGCAAGTTCACTATGGACAAGCTGAACGAAAAGGCAAGACGATACCTTGCTGAACGCTGTGACCTGTTGGGAGCTGTCAGACTTCCGAATACTGCTTTTAAGCAGAACGCAGGAACAGAAGTTACTACGGATATTCTGTTTCTTAAAAAGCGTGAAACAATGACTGTCGAGGTTCCCGATTGGGTTCATATGAGCGAAACGGCTGACGGTATTCCTTGTAATAAGTATTTCGTGGATAACCCCGATATGGTGCTTGGCACTATGGCTTGGGACGATCGAATGAAGGGCAAGTACGGCGATGACAGCAGAGTGACAACCTGTGTTGCCGATGAGAGTATTCCTCTTTCGGAACAGCTCAAAGCGGCTATTGCTAAAATCGAAGGCAGCATTGAAACTGTCAGAGCCGAAGAAAAACAGCGTGATGAAGCTGACATTATTCCTGCCGACCCGTCGGTACGAAATTTCACACATACCGTTGTTGACGGAAAACTGTATTTCCGTGAAAACGAAATTATGACGCGGGTAGCCGAAACGGGCAAGACCCTTGACAGAATGATGGGTATGCACAAAATACGTCAGGCTGCTATGGCAGTAATCGACGCACAGGCGGCAGGTTGTTCCGATGAGGAACTGAAAGCACTCCAGACTGAGCTTAATGCCGTGTATGACAAATTCAGAAAGGCTTATGGAAATATAACGGACAGCGTGAATGAACGCTGTTTCAGACAGGACGATGATTTCAATACCCTTGCGGCACTTGAAATCGTGGACACAGAGAAAAAGACGGTAGAGAAAGCGGAGATTTTCTCAAAGCGTACTATTCAGCCCGAAGTCACTGTAACAAAGGTTGATACTTCGCAGGAGGCATTGCAGGTATCCCTTGACCGCACGGGCAGAGTGGATATTGCATATATGTCACAGCTTGTAGGCTGTGAGCCTGAAAAGCTGATTGCTGATTTAGGCAATGACATTTTCAGAAATCCCGCCGCAATAAAGGATGATGAACCGCTGTCGGGATATGAGGAGGCTTCCGAATATCTTTCGGGCAATGTCAGAGAAAAGCTGAAAATTGCAAGAGAATATGCAAAGCATATCGACAGCGGTTTTGAAAAGAACGTTGCTGCTCTTGAAAAGGTTATCCCGAAGAACCTTGAAGCAAGCGAAATTTCCGTCCGTATCGGTGCGAACTGGATTGATGTTGAGGATTACAACAGATTTCTGAAAGAATATGCAAAGGCTGATACAAGTATGTTCGGACACCCCGTAACCCGTACAAAAATGGGCGAATACAAGATTGAGGGTAAGTATCAAGACCACTCCATTGCCGCAAATCAGACCTACGGCACAAGCCGTATGAGCAGTTATCATATCTTTGAAAATCTGCTCAATCAGCGTGATGTGGTTATCCGTGACAGAAAAGAGGTTGACGGAAAGGTATATTACGAGGTCAATGCAAAGGAAACCCAGCTTGCAAAAGAAAAGGCAAGACAGATGAAGGAAGCCTTTAAAAGCTGGGTATGGGAAGATATTGACCGCCGTGAGAAATATGTTGAGAGATACAACGAGCTTTTCAATGCAATTCGTGGCAGGGAGTATGACGGTTCACACCAGACCTTTCCCGGTATGAACCCTGCTATAAAGCTGCGACCACATCAGGAGAACGCTGTACTGCGTGGAAAGTTGGGCGGCAATACGCTTCTTGCTCACTGTGTAGGTGCAGGCAAGTCGTTCGAGATGATTGCAACAACAATGGAAAAGAAAAGGCTGGGACTTATCAACAAAGGCTGTGTTGTAGTTCCGAAGCACCTTACCTTGCAGATGGCAAGCGAATGGATGAGATTGTATCCAAATGCAAAGCTGCTTGTTGCCCGTCCCGAAGATTTCACAAAGGACAACCGACAGAAATTTATCGCCCGCTGCGTAACAGGTGATTATGACGCAGTAATTATGTCTTTCACGCAGTTTGAAAGAATACCGATGTCAGACCAGTACCGCAAGCAGTTTATGGAACGTGAGCTGAACGAAATTATGGACGCTCTTGAGGAAGTCGATGACACCGACAGAGTTTCCGTAAAGGCTCTTGAACGTCAGAAAAGGCAGATTGAAGAACGTTTGGAAAAGCTGTTGTCCTCCAAAAAGGATAACTCCCTTTGCTTTGAAAAGCTGGGATTTGATTACCTTGTCTGTGATGAGGCTCATAACTACAAGAACTGCTTTGTTACAACAAAAATGTCGAACGTGGCAGGTGTACAGACAACAGCGGCGCAAAAATCAGAGGATATGCTTATGAAAACGCAGTATCTCAATGACAAGTACGGCTGCAATAATATCCTTTTTAGTACCGGAACTCCTGTGAGCAATTCCATGGTAGAGTTTTACGTTATGCAGAGATACCTCCGCCCCGACCTGCTTAAAAAGGCAGGCTTGCAGACCTTTGACGATTGGGCGAGTACATTCGGTGAGGTAGTATCACAGCTTGAAATCAAGCCTGCGGGCAACGGCTTTCAGATGAAGAACCGTTTCAGCAAGTTTGTTAATATCCCTGAACTTATGCAGATGTATAAGGAATTTGCGGATATTCAGACCCCCGATATGATTAAACTCCCTGTGCCGAAGCTGAAAACAGGAGAGCCGATTGTTGTTACAGCAAAACCCGATGACAGACAAAAGGCATATATGAAAGAGCTTGCGGCACGTTCCGAAGCTATTCACAACGGAAACATTGACCCGTCGGTTGACAATATGCTGAAAATAACGCACGAAGCAAGGCTTTTGGGACTTGATTCACGCTGTATTTTCAAAGAAGCAGAGCCTACTCCCGACAGTAAGGTTATGAAGCTGCTTGATAACCTTGAACAGAATTACCGTGACACTATGGAACAGAAAGGCGTGCAGATTGTATTCTGTGACATTGCAATCAACGATGATTCGGAGCATTTCTCGGTATATGAAGCAATCAAGGCTGACCTTGTGAAGCGTGGCATTCCTAGAGAGGAAATCTGCTTTGCGGGTGACGCACAGACAGATAAGGCAAGAGCCGAAATGTTTGAACAGCTCCGAAAGGGTGAAAAGCGTTTTATCATCGCTTCGACCTCAAAGCTGGGAACAGGTGCGAACATTCAGGACAAAATTTGTGCTATTCACCATTTGGATATTCCGTGGAAGCCTGCCGACCTTACACAGCAGGACGGACGAGGAATACGACAGGGCAACAACTTTGACGAGGTAGGTATTTATCACTATCTGACAGAGGAAACCTTTGACGCATATATGATGGGCATTATCACTAACAAGGCAAAGTTCATCAATCAGATTATGACATCAAAAGACCCTGTGCGTGTTTCCGAGGACGTTGACGAAATGGTGCTTACATATTCACAAATGCAGGCAATCGCTTCGGGAAACCCTATGATTAAGGAGAAAATTCAGCTTGACAATGATGTCGCAAATCTGAAAAATCTTGAAACAGAGCATAAGAAAATGGTGTTTTCAATGCAGGAGCTTGCGGAACGTAAGCTGCCGCAGACCATTGACAATTATGCGGATTTGCTCCAGAAGGCAAGCGGAGATTTAAAGGCGTTTCAGGAACAGCACCCTGACAATGCCGAATTTAAAATGGAAATCGGTGGTAAGATTTTTGATGAAAGAGCCGATGTAGGCGAGCAGATTGAAAAAGCAATCATAAAATGCTCAACTACAGGAGAGAGCGTAAAGCTGGGTAAGTATTTCGGCTTTGATGTTTCCATTGAGAAAAATCCTGCTAACGGTAATTTCTTCAACAGCGGTACTCCTTGTGTTGCGGTATTGCAGGGTAATTTGAAATACACTTCCGAGGTTTCACTCGGAAACAATGTGGGTAATGTCCGTCGTATCGAAAACCTTGCAGGCATTCAGATAAATCAGAAAATTCAGCAGCTTTCCGCTAATCTTGATAAGGCGAAAAGCGACCTTGAAGAAGCAAAGGCGAATGTCGCAAAGCCTTTCGGACGTGCGGATGAGCTTGCAGAAAAGCTAAAGCGGCTTGAATATGTAAATGCACAGCTCAGTACAGACAAAAATGATGATGAGCCAATTCCCGTATCGGATATTCCGACAGAGAATGAGCCTGTGCAAGCCGCAAGTGTGGTGGTTGCTATGCCTGTTTCCGCATATACGGCGGACAAGATAAATCCTAAACCGCAGACTCCGCCTGTTCCTCAGAATAACGCTCCGAAGCCTGTGTATAACAAAATGAAACGATAATAAAACAAGCAGGACGATCAATGTCCTGCTTGGATAGGATTATTCAAAATAAGTGTATGACTCGGAGGCGATTTTCTTTCCGTTATCATATAGTATCACCGTGTTACGGTAAGGTTCATCATCATTCCCAAAGGAACGATATTTATCACGAGTTCTTATTGTAATCACGATTTTTTGAGAACCATCGGTTTTCTCTGCATGAAAACATTCATATTCGTCAGTAGGATCATCGCTCTTTTCGCATTCCATGATCGTAAAATCCTTTTGATGTGCAATATTTGATATAGGTGTGTGGGATTCTTCAAATCCCTGAATTTCATTTAGAATATCGTTATAAAGTGACATATGATTTCTACTCCTTTCGAGTGTCTATTTTATCTTATTATACATCATGCAGAGTCAAAAATCAAGAGGAGGTTTTAAATGTTTTTGAGAAACAGAGATGAGAGCATAGATCAGCTTTCGGAGATGATACGTCCAGAGCTGCTTCGCAAGGCTATTACACAGGGGTACAGTGATGTATCCCTGTCAGTAATGGCTGATTTTAAGCCTGCGTATGCTGAGATGATTATAAAAAGCAGTTACAAGCCTGAAACGATAAACAAGCTGACAAATGCTTATATGGAAGATAAGCTCAGTATGGACGATATGTTCCGTGTAATAGATTATACCGAACATACAACGAGAAACGAGCCGTATGTTGACGCATTTCTTGAAAGCGTCGGCAATAGTGTTTATCACGAAACGGCAGCAAAGGCTTTTGCGACTGTAAATTTTGAAAAGTGTTCATATAATACGGCAATAGACTATATCAAATCGGAAGCGTTTTATCCTACTGATTTTTCAAGTTTGTCTGTTACTGATAATGTGGCTGGAGAGCTTCATAGTATGGGCGTTCCCTTGCGAGCCTGCGAGGGTTTCAATTACTGTTATGATGTTACAAACCTCAATGAAGCACTCGGTAATGGTGCAGCAATATTTGTTGCTGATAAAGAGCTGGCAGTTAAGGTAAGCGAAATGATGAAGCTGCCCGATTGGGAGCAGTTCCGTGATGAGGTCAGATATATTATGGGACAGAATATAGGGGAGCTTACGGGCGAAAAGCTGTCAGAGCTTCGTTTCGATTACATTACCGAAAATTACAGCGTAGCTTTATATGATAAGGTAAAGGCTGAGTACGACAGCTTTATTACTGACATAAAGAAAGAATCTGCCGATGTAATTGTGGAGTCTGCATACGAAATTGTGACAAAGGACGAAATCACGAATTATTGTCAGGAGTACACACCGAGGCTTACCGAACAGCAGTATGAAGCCTTGCTGTCAAGCAAAAATACGCTTCATGAGGTTTATGAGCAATGGTGCAATAACGGTGAACTTCACGGTCTGGAGGATATAGGCATTGCACTTGAAGAAACTGCCGACAGAATAAAGGTTTCTCTTGACCGTGAAAGAGAAATGAAGCAAGCGGCGGTTGACAAGGTAATGGAAGCTGCTCCCGAACAGAAAAAGGAACAGGCGGTAATGCCTAAAAGAAAATCAAGATAGGAGGTATGTTCTATGGTATACACAAGAAAAGGATACACTCCCGAAGAAAGAGCCGCCTATAACGCACAGAAACAGGCGGAGATGGACGAAATGATAAAGCGTATCGACGAGGGCGTTAAAGCGGTATTTCAGTCCGACAAGTACAAGGAATATCTCAAATTCGCTTCAAAGTTCACCGACTATTCCGCACGAAATACGCTTCTTATAAATTTACAGCGTCCCGACGCTACTCTTGTAGCGGCATACGGCAAGTGGAAACAGCTTGGCAGACAGGTTGAACGAGGTCAGATGGGTATTGAAATTCTTGCACCTGTGGCATACAAGACAAACCAGGTGCTTGAAACGGAACGTCCCGCCGTTGACGAGTTCGGCAATCAGTTATATAACCCTGACGGAACAGAGAAAATGGAAACGGTTGAAAAGCCGATGACAGGACTTGCGTTTAAGAAAGTCTATGTTTTCGATGTTTCGCAGACAATCGGCAAGGAGCTTCCCGACCCTGTTACTGAACTGACGGGAGATATAGACAGTGCAAGAAAAGAAGCTGTCTTTGCGGCTCTCAAAAAGGTTACGGGTATTGATATTGAGTTTAAGGACATCAAGGGCGGTGCAAAGGGATATTACAGCGCCACTAACAATGAAATTGTAATCAAAAGCGGTATGAGCGACGCACAGACCTTGAAAACTGCCTTTCACGAAGCTGCACACAATCTTTTGCACGACCCTGCAAAGGATATTGTAACAAACAAATCTCCCCGAAACGAAAAAGAGGTTCAGGCTGAATCCGTTGCCTTTATGGTAGCGGAAAGGTTCGGCATTGATACCTCGGAATATTCTTTCCCGTACATAGCTTCTTGGAGTGACGGAAAACAGCTTGAACAGCTTAAAAGTGCATTGCAGGAAATACAGGAAGCGGCGAAGAAGATTTCTTCCGAAATCGAATCGGAGCTGCTGAAATTGCAGAAGCGTAATCTCACAATGGACGAAAAGCTGGCTGATACAGAGCTTAACAATATTCAGAAAGCGGAGTTTCTTATTGAAGATTGTGCCGACAGAGGTGTGAATTTTTCAAAAGAGGATACCGACAAAATTCTTGATTTTGCAGGTAATCACGAAAATATATCCGATACGGTACAGCTTGTAACGGATATGGAAGAAATTCAAAGACAGCGTGACAGCTACGGCTATGATTTTACATATATGACGCCGATTGACACAAAGGAAGCTGCCCTTGAATCCTATGACAGAGGTGAAGCGGTATATCTTCTTTATCCCGATAATACGGAGGGAATGGCAGAGTCACGCTCCGAAATTGAAAATTTTGAGGGATATTTCGGTATCGAAAAAGAGCCGAGTCCCGATGTTGTTCGTGAGCAGAACAGCGAGCTGATACCTGTTTCAAAGGAAATCGCCCTTGAAATGTGGGATAAGGATTTGGACGTATATGTTGACGGTGTTCGTGCTGAAAGCCGAGAAGATATTGAAAACGCTCCCGAAACGGCAAAACTGTATCTTTCAGAATTTCAGTACACAGCACAGCTTGAATTTGAAAAGTCCCAGCGTGGCTATGTTGACAGAACAGCCGAACCCGCAAGCAAAAATCCGAATGTTATCGGTAATACACCATACAAGGAGCTTGGTGAAAAGGGTCAGCTTGAATATTTCAAAGACCTTAAAACCCGTCACGCTCTGAACGTTGCAAAACAGCTTGACGAGGACGGTGTAAAATTCAGCGGACTTAAAAAGGGAAATGTTACTACAATAACCATAAACAAGGCTGATAAGGAAAAGTACGAAGCAGCTGTTGCAAAGGTCAAAGCAAGCTATTCCAAGAGTAAGGAGCAGGCTGCTGAACCGAAAGAGCAGAAGGTTAATGATAAAAAGCCAAAGGCTGAGCCTGTCAGCAAAAATCCCAACGTCATCGGTAATACCCCGTATGATGAGTTAGGAGAAAAGGGTCAGCTTGAATATATTACAAAACTCAAAACCCGTCACGCTCTGAACATTGCAAAACAGCTTGATGAGGACGGTGTAAAATTCAGCGGTCTTAAAAAAGGCACTGTTACCACAATTACCATTAACAAGGCTGATAAGGAAAAGTACGAAGCGGCTGTTGCAAGGGTCAAGGAAAGCTATTCAAAGAGCAAGGAACAGACCGCCGAGCCGCTTGCGGATAAAACTCCTGTTCCAAAGCCTGCACCCAAAAAGCCTGTGAACATAGCGGCTGATATTGACAAGGCAATTTCAGATAGCAATTATGAGTTGTACCGATATAACTTGAAACAGGCTGCTGCAACGGTTATTGAGGAACACGGTGCGGAAAAGGTAAGCAGAACCCTTGCGGAATATATTTCTCGTCACGATTACGACGGACGGATTTCTGAAAAGAACAAGGAATGGGCAAAGAGCTTTGATATTCCCGAAAACAGGTATCCTCCTGTATTCCATACGCACCCTGCTGTGCTGGATGGCTTCATCACAGAAGCACAGGTACAGATAAAGGCACTTGAAAATTCCGTCAGTCAGCCTGAATTACCCGACGTTTGCAAGGATAAGTTCCTGTTGCCTGTTGAACGTGTAGAGCTTCGTGACGATCATCGTGGTATTCCTGAAACGAAATACTACGATTCGTCAGTAAATGAATACTTTGTTGACGGTATAGGCTGGCTTGACAATGCCGCCTATGACCGTGAGCAGAAATTTTCAGAATTAAGTCCAAAGGACTTTTATGCAAAGGTTACTCAGATAAATTGTTCCTATGTTGATACAGAGGGAAGAACGGGGCAGATTGACGTTTCAAAAAAGGACTATGACATTTTGACCGAAAAGACCTATTCAAAGGAAAACAGCGAAGCATACAAGGCGGCGAAGGACAAGCTGGAGCAGAGAAAACGGGAAGCAGGGATAAAACCGAAGCCTGTTGAGTATTATGCTGTCCGTCAGACCGCTGACCGTAAATTTGCGGTAGCGACAATAAGTGCAGACGGACTTGTAACAGTTGCAAAGGCAGGTATTGCTACTATTGAGGAAGCTAAAAAGGCTCTGCTTGATATTTATAAAAGCAAGCAGAGTACTGTTAAGTGTGAATTTGTTCACCCGCAGACCCTTGACGAGAAATCAGCGGAGATTTACAGAAGTCAGACAAAGGAGCTTCCTGCTGTGACATATCGCATTACCCCTAACCCCGATAAGAAATCGCCCGATACTCACATCTTACAGGAGTATGTGAAAAACGGCGATGATACCTATGCGATAGGAAAGGTTATGGCAAAGGGAGATTATGAGAAATGCAACAGCAGGCTTGCAAATCTCATCAATCCTCCGAAGATTGAAGCACCCGTCAAGACTTTTGAAATCTATCAGATAAGACGAGTTGACGAAACCCGTGACGTAAGGTTTGAACCTTATGAAAGGCTCTTAAAGGCAGGCTTGAAGCCCGATTTCAAGACTTATGACAAGATGTATGAAGCTGACGTTTCAATGTTAAGCGGCAAAAGTACGGGCGAAAAGCTGGAGTCAGCGTTCTATGTTTTCAATCAGGAGCGTCCCGAAGATTTTAAGGGACACTCGTTAAGCGTTTCCGACGTGGTAGTGCTTGACGATACAGCATATTACGTTGACAGCGTAGGATTTAAGCCGCTGAAAGACTTTATACCGCTTGAAATTCAGCAGAGCCGTTTTCTTGATACGCTACCTCAGACCTTGAAGGGTATACCTGATAATGCGGTGGAGCTTGAAGCTGTTTCAGACAAGGCTCTGAAGCTGAATATACCGCCCGAAATTATCCGAGAAGCCTGTGATATGGTAAACGGCGGCGAAAGCCTTGATAATATGGCAAATGCTTATGAAGAAAAATTCACAGAGAAAAACGCTCCTGCGGAAGAAGCTCCCGAAATAGAGAAGCCGAAGCCGCAGAAGAAGCCGAAATTATGATTGGAGGATTGATAATATGATTATGATGAACAGCGTACTTACAGCCGAGGAACGTTATGTGTTGCAGTCCCTCGGCTGCAAGGATAAGACTCAGGCACTCTCCGTGCTTGGCGAAATGAAGATGATACTCCCTATTCGTTCGGAACTGTTCACGCAGGTTGTGTGCCTTTCTGATAAGCTGGAGAAAGAGAAGATTGATTATGCTTACGAGATGTCGGCGGTTGGGTTTAGGAAATGATGATATTAATTGACAAAAAAGACTGCGGTATCGTTATGATACCGCAGTTATCTATTGATAAAAGCATTATTCAGCACTCATTTGCTCATAAAAATTTATGAGTATATCTGCTTTGTCTTTCGGTAATCGTCTGTAGAAATCTAAAATTCTTTTTTCACCATCCGATAGATATGTTATATCGTTATTTTCAGTGTTGAAGAATTCAGAGAGAGTAATATTAAGACCGTCTGTTATAGCTTGAAGAGTTTTGATTGTAGGTTGTTTCTTGCCGTTTTCAAGATTGCGAATATGATTTTCCGAAACACCACTTATTTTCGACAACTTGTATACGCTTGTCTGTTTTAAATTTCTCCAGTAATATAAGCGTTCACCTATGTTCATTTTGACACCTCGATTCAAATTGACTGGTCGGTCAAACTCTAATTATAGTATACCCTAAAATTTTCCTTTTGATAACTTGTCTAAAGGGTTGATTTTTAAATCCTAAAGGTGTATAATGTGAAGGGTAGAAAAGAGGGATTTTGAGTTTACATTTAACGAATTTTGTGGTATAATCTGCTTTGTAGACCTTGTTAGAGACAGAACAGGAGGAGTAGAGGTATGCTGCATATTGCTGTGTGTGATGATGACATTAAGATGTTGGGCGAAGTTAAGCAGATATTGACTGATTATTGTAAGGCGAAAAAGTTAGCGTTTAAAATATCAGCATACTGTGATGGGACTGATTTATTAGCTTCAGAAGAAAGTTTTAGCGTCATATTCTTGGATATTGAAATGCAGCAATCTAATGGGATTGAGGTTGCGCAGAAGATAAGACGGATGGATATGAATGTTCCGATAGTCTATATAACAAGTTATATAGACTACTGGCGCAGAGCGTATAAGGTGCATGCGTTTGATTTTATTACTAAGCCGTTCAAGCCCGAGGATCTATATAAGGTAATGAAAGATTATTTAGCAGCACTGGATGATGCAAGTGAGGAGACTATTACGCTTCCCACTGACGATGGAGTAGTTTGTTTTAAAATGAATGATATATATTATTTTATGTTTGAAGCGAAGAAAAAGGTCTATGTACATACGGCTGATGGGCGAGTATTAGTTAGAGAGAATATTACCGACATCTATAATATACTGAATAAAGAAAGGTTTTATCAGACACGGCGTGATTGCGTGTTGAATCTTAAGTATGTGCAGAAAATTCAGAATGAGTTTGTCATTATAATGAAGAACGGAGATATGTTGCCGTTGGCGCAGAAGAAAAAAGATGAGTTCGTAAGAAAATTATCAAATGTTTTTGTGGAAACACTGAAAGGAAAAAATATATGAATGAAAATGTTATGGCAATAATAAGTCAAAGTGTAAGCACTACGGTGATGAATTTATTGCTATTTTTGTTTTATCGAAGGATATATGAGCCAAAATTTCAAAACAAGACAGTATATATATTTACTTTTATAGCTACTACTGCTTTATTTATAACAATAAATCAGATTTCTAATTTTTTAAGTGCACCGCTGATAAATACTATTTATTCGTTTGTGTACTTTAACTTAGCGAGTGTGGTTCTGTTTAAGTGCAAATTAAAAAAAACATTTATGTATAATTCGCTATATTTTTTGTTCTTGGTGTTCATTGATGTGCTTAGTGTTGCGTTTTGGTCTGTAATTAAAGGTGAAAATTTTCAATCGATTTTATCCAATGCGCAATATCTAATAATAAGTTGTATTACCAATATTTTAATAATGGTGTTGATGTGGCTAATATTTATATCGGTTCTTTCTAAAAGTGAATTAACGATCATAAAACGCAATCAGATAGTATTATTGGGTGCGTTTACAGCTTTTGCAGCTTTTGTTGAATATAATTTTGCTGTTCGGATAAATAATAGTAAAGATGGAATAATTGCAATTTGTGTTCTTTTAGGCTTTTTATTTTTAAGTATATTCCTCGTTTATTTTACAGGAGAAATTATAAAAGCCTACAATGCAAAATATGAATCTGAGTTGATGCAAGTTCAAAGTAAAATACAGTTTGAACATTATGCGGAAATAAATCAGAAATATGAAGAATCTAGAAGGGTTATTCATGATATTAAGAAACACTTGAGTGTACTTGAATCTTTAAACGCTATTGAAAGCAACAAAAAAGCAGGAGAATACAGAGAAATCATTGAAAATGAGGTAGACTCTTTGTTTAGTGGATTTCAGTGTTCTAATCAAATTCTCAGTATAATTATGAGTCAAAAAATTATGGTGGCTGAAAGTGAAGACATAAAAGTAAATACTGAGGTAGAAGATATTATGTTTGATTTTATTAGTGATATAGATATTACTGCTATATTTGCAAATTTATGGGATAATGCAATTGAAGCTTGTCGTAAAGTTGAGCTATCAGAGCGATTTATAAATATAATAATAGGAAGAGTAAATGACTTTGTAGTTATAAACTTTGAAAACGTCTTTGATGGGGTTATAAACGAACATGATGGAAAGTTGCTGTCAACCAAAGAACAACACGAAGGTGTAGGCATGTCAATAATAAAATCTTCTGTAGAGAAATATAAAGGAACACTTGTTATAGATCATGATGAAAATATATTTAAGGCTAAAGCATTAATCCCTTTGGCGTAGAGAAAAAGAGTTGAAATTGTCGTTTCAACTCTTTTTTTGGCATTCAAGGCGGTATTTTGGCATTCAGGGCAAATCTGTTGAAATTATACATATAATGATTTATACTGGAAGCACCAATAAAATTGAAAGGTGGTCTATGATCATGACAAAATCAAATCTCAAAAAGAAAATGGCAAGTATGGCAGCAAAGGTAGGTGTTAAGCAAACACAAAATGATTTCAATCAGGCTTGTGTAATGTTTATTTATCAGCCTAAGCAGCCAAGAGCGTTAAAAAAGAGAAAAACATCTTCTTGATTATATTACCATTGAACAGTACTGAATGGTATAATGATACGAGATTTTTGGAATTATGAAATTTTAATTTTTTCATATTTGAAAGGATTTTGATGATGAGAAGTTGTAATGTGATATTAGATCTTACAGAAGATTGCATGTTATGTTGTAGTTATTGTTACATTAATGGTGGTGAAAATCATCTGACAATGAATACTCAAACAGCATTAAACGCTGTAATTAAATTTTCAAAATCCTATGCTGACGGCAAAGTTCACCTCCTGTTTCACGGAGGTGAACCATTGCTTATGTTTGATAGAATTCAGGAGATTGTAGATTTTATCGAGTCGAACGAAATATGTAACATTGAACTTTATATACAAACTAATTGCATCGGAGTGGATCAATATATTTCAAAATATCTAAAAAAGAAGAATATACGAACCTGCGTAAGCATAGATGGTTTCTCTCCTAAAGCTAATGCAACAAGAAAATCAAAATCTGAAGATTCTGTTATAACCACCAAACGGATATTAAAAGGATTAGATCATTTATTAGAAGATGGACACGAAATCTCAACAATATGTGTTTTGAATAAAACGAACATTGAGTTCGTTAGTGAATATTTTGATGAATGTGCTACTAGAGGTATAAAGCTCATTTCAATGAATCCAATTATAAACCTCGGACGTTCTACTCTTCACGAAGAATTACTGTTAAGTAATCATGAAATTGCACAAGCGTACATATCAGCTATTTATAAGATCAATTCTTTAATTGAAAACGGAATCGATATTATGGAAAGAAATTGTTTTTATTATTTTCGTCGATATATAACAGAGAAACCAGAATATATGTGCATGAATACACCGTGTGGTGCTGGGAATTGTGTATTCGTTGTGAAATGCAATGGCGACATTTTCCCGTGTTCAGATTTCAGTTTTATACCTGACCTAAGATTAGGTAACGTCAATGAGGAAAGTCTTTTCAGCATAAGGAGAGGACAGTCAAAAGAATTACTTTATCAGCTTTACAGTGACAGGCTTGACAAAAACAGTAAATGTGTACAATGTCACTGGTATAAAAAATGTTCCTCTGGATGTGTTGCTCGCAAATTTTTGAATACGCAGCAAATTGGTGGTATTTTAGATCCTCTTTGCTCTATGTATCAGGAGCTGAATTCTTTTTTTCAGAATGAAGGCGATAAGTTGACACATTTCTTAAATCGAATTAAACCCAATTAATATTATTAGGAGGTAACGATGTGAATCGACTTCAGAAATACTTTTCTATATTGAAACTAACAATAAAAACTATTCCTGCTTGGTCGATATATACTATTTTTAATAGTGTTTTAGGAGTAATATGCAATATATTGGGTTCTGTTATATTGGTTGATGTTGTTTTGACAGGAATAAGCTCAAATAAAAGCTTTATTAACATTATTTTCCCTGTGTTTATAATACAAGTGATTATAATGCTTGGAGGATTTTGCACGTCAATTTATTACGGAAAAATTGACCCGATTGCTCGCCAGAAATTACATAAAAAAATAACATCAAAATTAATAGATAATGTAATGAAAACTGAGATGAAAAATCTAGATAATAGCGCTTTTTTAGATGGTTTTGAATTTTCAGTTAATCAGATTGAACGGGTTACGACTGGTAGTATATTTTTAGTTTCAAACCTTATTTCTAATATAGTTGGACTAGTTACTTCGATGATTTTTATTGGTTTTTTTAACTTGGAAATGGTTTTGCTAGTGGTTATTGTTGCTATTATATCACTTTTGCTGAACAAAGCATTGGTGAAAATTCAATTTAAATTCGACAATGAAGTCATATTACCAAGCAGAAAAAAGAGTTATGTCGAACGCACATATCACATGAAAAAGTTTGCTTTGGAAATACGGTTATATCCAATCAGTAAATTCCTTCAAAGTATTTATAATGATGCGGTTAACGATATTATGGATATCATACATAAATATGGTTTGAAAATTGGGGTTCTTTCATTTTTTAGATCTTATAATCAAGAGATTATTCTGTATTGGGGTTCTATGATTATTATTTTATCGAAACTTATCAGCGGAGCTATATTTGTTGAACCAATCAGTATAGTTCCTATAACTGTTGCGACTTGCGGTTTGGCTAATTATATTCTTGCTTTGACAGGTATTTTTAATACATTAAAAGAGAATGAGCTGTATTCAGAAAAGCTTTTTGAATTCATGCACAAACCAAACAACTATCAGACAAAGAAGCTTATTGCTAGCGACTGGATGCATGATATATCGTTTCATAATGTATCTTTTCGCTATGATGAGAACGAGAAGTTCTCATTAAGTAATGTAGATTTAAAATTTTCAGCTGGAGAAAAAGTGGCTTTAGTAGGCGCTAATGGTTCTGGTAAAAGCACTATCGTAAAATTGCTCTTAGGTTTATATACAGATTACACTGGTGAAATAGAAGTCGATAATGAGTCGATTTCGGATTTCGATATGTACAGCTTTAGAGAACTGTTTTCTGTGGTTCAACAGGATTTTCAGCAATATTCATGTACCATTGCTGAGAATATTTTAATGAATAGTGCGACAAAGAACGATGTAGTTAAAATAAAGGACGCATTGGAATTAGTTGATTTACATTTAAATTTATCAGATGACGAATTACTCACTAAACCACTCACATCGGAGTTTTATTCAGATGGTTTAATTCTCTCAAAAGGCCAATATCAAAAGCTTGCACTTGCACGTGTTTTTGCAAGTAACAAAAAAATTGTAGTTCTTGACGAACCAACTAGTGCATTAGATCCAATATCTGAATATAAAGTATTTAGCCGCCTACTTGAACATTTACATGAAAAAACCGTTATCATTATTTCACATCGTTTGACAGCCACCAAAAACGCGGATAAAATTTATATGATAGAAAATGGTAAGATTATCGAAAGTGGTAAACATCAGCAACTCATGGATTTAGGTGGTAAATATGCGGAGATGTATTCGTTGCAGGCCGAAAAATATCTGTAGGAGGCACACGCATGAAAAAAAATTCAATTAAAGATAGTATGTATTATATAAAATACATTGTTAAGTTTGATTGTATCAGGCTTCCAGGTGTTGTGATAACTACTTTGATAAACTCTTTTGACGACTGGTTTATGAAGGTTTTTGTTGTAAAAATGATTATTGATGCATTGCTTAATTCATTTGATTTAAATTATATATTATGGATGATTATCATTGCAATTGGATTTAAATCCTTAAAGACAATATATGATTCCTGTTGGTCATATTATACCAAACGCTCAGACCAGAAGATTGTATCGGGTTTTCAACATGTTGCTTTTTTAAAAGCTGCTGATGTTGATTTGCAGTGTTATGATGATTCTGATTTTTATAATGAGTATGTTTATTCTGTTCAGGATTCTTCATCACGCCCTATTTTGTTTATCAACAGTATTGCACAGCTGTTACAAACTGTTTTTACGGTTAGTTTTTCAGGCTTGTATGTCATTGTTAATGATCCTGTTTTATTATTTTTTGTTGTTATTCCAATTTTAGGCGATTCTTTCCTTAGAACAAAGATGAGCAAGGCAAGAGGCGAAAGAACCTCACTCATCATTCCTGAAAACAGAAAGATTGATTATGTGAAACGTATCAGTTATCTTAAAGAAAATGCGATGGATATTCGGACGACAAAAATCCATTTGGTTTTGATGAAATTACTTCACGATGGTGTTGATAATATTATTAATATCTACAAAAAATACAGTAAGAAATTTATCGGTATGTATTTTTTTAGTGATTGTCTTACTCATTTAAACAATACTATAGTAGTTTTTTATATTATTTATAAAATAGTTATTCTAAAGGCGCTTACAGCAGGAGATTTTGTTGCAATTAAAGAAGCTATTTCTCTTGTAAGCAGTAACCTCGGAAAAGTTATGGAGAGGGTGCAAGTTTTTCAGGAGCATAGCATTTACATAAGTCGATACAGGGCTTTTTGTGAATACGAGAACAAGGTGGTTTTCGGTTCTTATGCTCTGCCAGAGCCAAAAGAGTCTAGTCTAGAGCTGGGAATAAATCACGTATCTTTTTCTTATAATCCGGAAAGCGAAATACTAAATCAAATTGATTTTTCAATTAAGAAAGGTGAATTAATTGGAATTGTTGGTTCGAATGGTATGGGAAAAAGTACGTTGGTTAAATTATTGTTACACATGTATGATCCTACAAATGGTGTTGTGGAATTCAGGGGAATAGATATTAAAGAGTTACGTAAAGATGATTATTTATCAAAATTTGATACTGTATTTCAAGAGCATAATAGTTATGCTTTTACGCTTGCAGATAATATTGCTTTTATATCAGATTTATCGGATTATCAAATTAATAAAATGAAAGAAATATTTCACTCTCTTGGCATTGATGAATTTTCGGAATATGTTGATAAAGCAATTTCGCTCACAAAAGAATTTTCAGAAGATGGGTTGGTGCTATCGGGAGGACAGATCCAAAAAATTGCAATAGCCCGTGCACTATATCGAAACAGTGATGTGCTTATTTTAGACGAGCCTACCAGTGCACTTGATGCATTAGCAGAACACAAATTTATGAAGAGTCTAAGACAACATGCAAAAGACAAGACTGTTGTGTTAATCTCGCATCGCTTATCATTGGTGCGCAATGCTGATTGTATTTACTTTATTGAGAATGGGAAAATTTCTGAACGTGGAACACATGAAGAATTAATGAATCAACAAGGCAAATACTACGAAATGTTTACAATCCAATCTAATGCATATCGTGATTAGTTTGTCAAAATGCCAAATAATGGCTGTTGAGGCGCTGTTTCATCGCCTTATTAGCATAAAACAACACATATGAAAGGAGGTTTTGAACTATGCAGGATAAAGATATGTCCAAGAAAACCAGTAATGAAAGTGCTGAAACAATTGATAAATTGGTTCGTGAAATTGCGGAAACCAAAGACTGGTCTGTTTTGGTGCCTGATTATGATGAGGATGCTCTGATGGTGCATTGGACGAGCAAGAGTTGAGTGGACAGTTGGGGCATTAAACAAAGTGGTTGTATGCCCCAACTTCTTTTTTGAAAGAGGTTATTTTATGGTGGATGTTTTATTAGTTTCATTACCATCTTATTGGGGGCGTGAATACGTATATGTTGAAAATTATTGGATGATTGCTATTGCTCAATTCTTGTCTTCATATGGGTATACTGTATCAACAATAGATGCCTCGTTAAAGCAATATAAATTAATCGATGTGCAAAAAAGCGTTTTTCAGATAAAGCCTAAAATATTGGTATATTTAGTATCAAAAAAAAATTTGAACATCGTTATTCACGCTAGAAGCAAGATTACTGCAAATTACAATATTCTGATATGGGATGACTCGTTTAATGCGAGTGAGATGTGTAATTATATTCTTGAGGATGATAAAACAATTAATACTAAATTGGATCGTCTATTTGATTCGATATGTACAATTTTGCCTACTCCATACTGTTCTCAACTATATTCTAAGAATGTTTTCTTAGTAGGAAGGGATTGTCTTAAACAAGTACTTTTAGAAGGCGGCGAGTGTGAAGTCTTAATGCAAATGCCAAAGAGTAAATATTTTCCTTCCGATTATTATTTTTATGCAGAACATTTGTTGTTTGAGAAGAATGGTGAATACATACGGCAGGAGATCATCACTCTTTGTAGTGAATTTTGCCTGAGAAAAATAAATATAATAGCTCAAGATCAAGAATTATATATTAATGAAATTGACAAAATTCAAAATCTCTTGCAAATAAATGGCTTGTCTCATGTTAGGCTTGGAATATATATACAATCAACATTCATTACCAACAGAATGTATAATTTTTTGGTAGAAAAAAAGGATGTGCTTTATAAGATTACATTCTTAGGTAATAATCTTACCTCAACTCAAATAACAAGATTTCAGAAATTAAAAGAGTTTGATATTAAGATTAAAGTGATATTGGAGCTCTTTCATGAGCAAGCAACAACCCAATCCATTCAGTTTTTAATTGAAGCTATGAGAAGCGGTGATGTTCAAGTAGCTCCAACGGCACTTATAGCAGGTAAAACTTTGGATTTGCATTTGGTGCAAATCCAAAGTATACTGCGTACGTTGTTTTTTAAAATATTTTTGCCATATTACAAAAAAATTATTGCATATGAAAATAATAAAAAGTATGAAATGAGAATTGGAAATTCACAGCAGTATTCAATTATACCTAAAATTGAAAAAGAGGTCAATATGTTATCACAATCTCTTAATGAACTTATTTTTAGTATATTGGAAGAGCTGTTATCCTATATGACATTAAACGAATATGAAACAGGAGATATTATCATTGCGATTTTAAAAAAATACGAAGATAGAATAACCGAAGTCGGAGGCTATATAGATGCTAATTTATTTAATTCATGCAGGATTCAGTAATAAAAAAATACCATATATAGGCGAAATGATCAGTTTGAATTATATGAGTTCTCTTTTAAAAGAGAACGGCTATAAAACCAAGGTAGTAGACTGCTATTTGGAAGGTTTTTGTCAAGAAGATATTATGATTCAAATCTTGCAAAACAATCCATCCATGCTTGCTATATCTTTTTATGAATCAAATCAAATCGAAGTCGTTGAGTTTGTTAGAGCATTGAGACTTAATGGGTATTTGAATGCAATTGTTTTTATTGGTATTTATGCAACATTAAATACCAAGTATTTACTTGATGAAATGGGTGACGCCAAGAATATTTGGTGCATACGCGGAGAGCCAGAAGAAGTGATTTTAGAATTCGCTGAAAAAATAAAGAAGGGAAGTTTAAATCTGAATGTAGATAAGATTGTTTATAAGGTGGAGTCTCTCTATATCAATTTAAATCATGTGAATATAGTGAGAGATATTAATACTCTTCCATATCCAGATTGTACTGTCATGGATCGAATGTACAAGAAAGAAAATGTTTCTGCATATATATTGTCATCTCGCGGTTGTTACGGAAATTGTTCCTTCTGTGTATTGAATATTTATAATTCTTGTGTAACTGGTTGCAACAATCAACCAAAATGGAGAGAACGTAACGTTGCCTCCGTTGCAGATGAAATGGAAATCTTGGCACAACGTTATCCTAATACTTTAATTAAATTTGCAGATTCAAACTTTATGGGCTGCAACCCGAATAGAGGGATAGAATTAAGTAAAGAATTGAAACGAAGAAACTTAAAAAGCAAATTTGCAATCGAATGCAGGGCAAATGATGTTGAAAAAGAAAATTTTAGGGCATTGAAGGAAGTGGGATTAGTATCAGTTTTTCTTGGAATAGAATCAGGATCGAACAATGTGTTGAAACGATATAATAAAGAGATTTCTATTCAGAAAAACCAAGAGGCTATTGATATTATTAGGGAACTTAAAATTGGCTTGAAGATTGGCTTTATTCTATTTGATGAATACTCAACTCTTAATGAATTAGAAGAAAATACAGAGTTTTTACATAAAAATAGGTCTTGCGTTTTTCATCCATATCGTCCTCTTATTATTGAGAAATACAGAGTGAATGGTAGAGATCCATTTCCTACGATGATTAAAGATGAAAAAGCTAGACTAGCATATGAAATCATCAAAGAAACTTGTCAAAAAATGCTCCCTTATCGAGCCACATTAAATAAGCATCGAAAAAATACTATAAAAAAAGACGCAGATTATAGAAATAGTGTTTATGCTATATTTGGAAAGTTTATTTTATTTGATAAGCATGGCATGGATTTGCTGTTGTCAATGTGTCGAGATTCTTCCAGTTCGACTATGCATATAAAAGCAGAGTTTATGACCTTTGTGAAGCAGTTCCTTGATGATATTGAGATCGATTTGAGAAAACTTGAGGTATATTAGGAGTTGAGATTATGATAGAACTTTTTATGACTATTTTTGATAAAAATATCTGTATTCATGCGGAAGATCAATCTGTGATTGGCGATGTTGCTAAAACTTTTGATTATTTTGTGTGTGAAAAAGAGGATTCATTCATCGATATTGACATTTATGTTGAGGAGAGTTCAGATAACGACTATCGTATTATTTATGATGGAAAACTTAGTGCTTGTGCCAAAGTGAATATTTACCCCAAAATGTGTGACATTATACGCCGTTCTTTGATTTTCAAAACAAACCTGTTTTGTTTTCATGCTGCTGCCGTAGAAAAAGATGGAAAATCGTACGTTTTTATTTCTACTGGCAACTCTGGAAAAAGTACACTATGTACAGCTTTGCTATTTAGTGGATACAAATTATTAACTGATGATACTTGCTGGATAGATCCGCTTACTGGTATTGTATATCCATATCCACTTGCTATTGGTACGCGATATAAGACCCTTGATTTATTGCCAACACTTCGCAGTATGGCAATAAAAACAACTTTTCCAGGAAAATTGATTTTACCTGTACAGACTGATTGGGTTTCATGTCCTTCAAAATCCTTTTCTTATTTTCTGTGGGAGCTTGATTTTAGTAGAAATGATTTCCAAATTGATAAAGCCGATAAAAAGGAACTTGTTTTTAACTTGCTTAGTCATTCTTTTAGTTATAAATATTGTTCGAATAAAAGCGCGACTTTTGATTGTCTTTTGAACGCTTTAGAAAATTGTAATTGTTACAGATTAAGTGGCAACAACTTGAGTGTTCTCCCTAGTCTGTTAGAAACAATAAAATGAGTACAATGTTATAGAATAAAGGTAGAGAATGCATAGAATAACAGATATTACTTGAAGATGTTTTAATCGCATTGTATTGCAAAGAATAACAGGATGCATATTGTGTAATATCTAAAGTTAAAGATTTTTATTAAAAAGTTAACTTCAATGCTGGTTACTATATAGTTTAGGAGCATGTGATTGGTTTTTACTCATATTGCAACATATATTTTCTGTATAATCGTATAATATTTAAATTTATTGCCGCTTTTTAGCTAATTCAGTTTTTACCTTGTGGTTGGTACTAATTGCGGCAGAATGGAGAACAATATGTCTCTAAATGTCTATCAGTTTGTCGATGAGATAGTTAATGAAAAATATAATATATGGATAAGAGGTGATAGTGATACTGGAAAAACGACTTTTCTTAAATATCTGTTTGATTGCGATGTATCCCATAATTACAAATGGATGCTTGGTGGATGCCATCCGGATAGGAGCGGGATATTCTATCATCAACTAATAAAGGATATTCTTAAGACTCCCTATGATTCCAACGCAACAATTGTTATTTATGTTGACGAGATCCTGAACCAACATGTAAAAAAAATCATGGAATTGAAGGATGAATTGAGATTATCAATACGCTTTGTTATTGCTTCTCATCACTTGCCACCTTCTGATTTTAAAGAATCATTTACGGTTTTTCAAATGGATGAGATATTACCTATTAAATTGTTAAGAGAATACATAAGAAAGAACTGTAATTTTACTATATCAATTGAAGAGAAACTCAGTATTTCAGATTGTTTCGTTATCATTGAACATATGAAAGAAATCAACTCTTTGAGTGATTTGATGAAGTTATATGATGAGAATTGTGTTGCAAGTCAAAAAAGAAAAAATGACAAAAAAACAGTTAAACATAGTATATGTATATTGCAGACTTCCGAATATGAACGAATCAATATTTATAAAATTAAGGAGAATGGATATGGGAACTAGATTATCGATTAATGATAAGATTATTATTTTATCAAACAATCTTGATGGCCGCTGGTTTGCTATATTAAATACATATAAATTGCCACATTGTCGGAATGTAGCGGTGAATATTAATTGCATTAGTGAATATGTTGGAATTAAACTTGGCCAAGCGCTAGTGCCAATTATAGAGGTGTTGTCAAAAAACGAAAAAAAAGAAACATATAATGAACTTCCGTTTCATCATCTTATTTTTAATACAACGTACAAATGTAATTTATCATGCAAATACTGCTATTTTTCAGCCAATTCGATAGGGGAATCTATAGATGCTAAAACAATAGAGCATTCTATCCGTAAGTGTCTGAATTATATCAATGATAACGCTGAGCTTACTGTGCTCTTCCAGGGGGGAGAGGCACTATTAGAATATGACACCATACGAGATGCACTTGAGCGACTTGGCGAGCAACCAAGGATTAAGTATCAAATTCAAACTAATGGTACGTTAATTACTAACGATATTATGAATTTTTTTGAAAAACATAATTTTCATGTATCTTTCAGCTTGGACAGTTATGTGCATGAACATAATAGTTTGCGAAGTAACAGAACACAATACTTTACAGACAAGATGTTTGATGTTTGTCAGATGTTTCAAGAAAGAAATATGGACTATGGAGTAATATCTGTTGTCTGTAAGAATAATATTGATGACCTCGTTAAAATGTTTCACGAGTTTGTCAAAAGGGGGATTCATACTTTTGCTTACAATTTACTATGGCCGATAGGGCGAGCAGAAACAGAGAATATGGATCAATCAGTTGTATCTACCGAGAAATTAGTGGAAACACTATCAGCTGTTTATAGTGAAATTTATCAATATAATATTGATTGTGGATATAAACCTTTTGAAAAATTCCGCGAACGTAATCTATATATGTTATGGCAACGATTGTTTTATCGTAAGCTTTCAAACTATATGTGTATGAATACACCATGTGGTGCTGGTGTTAATACGCTGACAGTTGACGTTAACGGTGAAGTCTATCCATGTGCTTTGATGTTGCCGTCGCTTGAAAGTGGGTTTAAGATAGGAAATATATATACTGACAGCATATCTTCTTTAATTCAAAAAGACAGCATCATAAAAAATCGTGATTTAGATTTGATTGCTCCATGTGTGTCTTGTGTCTATCGAGCAACCTGCTCTGGAGGTGGCTGTGGAATCGCATTTTATCATTTAGAAAAAAATATCAACGCAGTAAGTCTTTACTGTGATTACTATCATGAAATCCTGTCATTTATGATTGAACATGCAATGATTAAATCCAATATAAGAACGCTAAAAAATTTTTAGGAGTTAAAATATATGAACATTTTTATTGAGGTAAACAATTATTGTGAATTAAAATGTCGTTTTTGTATAGCTGACTTAGGGTATAAATATCCAAGCACAAACATTTCAACAGAGTTAATTGATGAAATTATTAATACATATCAAAATGATAAACATAAGGCTGTATTTATTACAGGAGGGGAACCACTTCTGCATCCAAAGATTGCTGATATTATACGAAATTTTGCTATAAACGGGTACTATACATATATCACAACAAACGGACAAAAATTCAGTGATGAAGAATTTGCTGTTAATTTCATGTATAGTGGTATTCACCGTATATCCATTCCAGTTTATGGCTGCAGTAATTCTGTGTATGATACTATGACAGGTGTGGAAAATTCTTTCAATGTGTTGAAAAAGGGACTGGATAATATTTTTTATATAAAGAAATATTATATGCCTCATATTAAAATCGAATTGAGATTGCTTATGGCTAAATATAATATTAAGCACAATATAGAAACCATTGAGTGGATTCATCAAAACTATCCCGAAGTTGACTATATCTCAATTCTTGGCTTGCAGCTTTCCAGTCGAACAAATAACTACGAACATATGATTGAAATTTCCATGACCGAAGCTGCTCCGTATTTGCGTTCTTGTCTGGTTAAGCTACGCGAATACGGCATTAAGTGTATAATTACAGGCATTCCTCTTTGTGTTTTAGGAGAAGAATTTTCTGATTTTTATTGTAAAAATTCAAAACCGACAGCATATAAAATTGAAATGTTTCCTCATCTCTCTGTTCAGCCTCATATAAAAAAGTTAGCTGATTGTGTATATAGAGAAGAATCTTCAAAACAAAAGTCGGTAGATATATGTAAGAAATGTCGTTACCTGTCAACATGTGAAGGCATTCAGGAACGTTATATTAAAAAATACGGATTTGAAGATCTGAAAGCCATCCTATAAAACGAATCTGGAGGATAAGAGGGATGAATGATTATCAGGAGATATGGAAATGTTTGATTGAGAACGTATTATCAAAGAATTATGATAAAGCTTCTGAAATATGGGAACCAAAAACACGAAAGGTTTTTTTGAAAAATATAAAGAAATTTCGGAAAAATTTTTGTTGTTGGAAAAAGGTAGAGTATGTAGAGACGACAAGTGATGATCATATAATTATTCGATGTTTGCATCCAAAGGGATTAATTGCCCGGTCTATTCTTGCATTTAATCAATATCGGTTTCAAGGGCATACAAAATACGGAAAATTGATGTTTTTGTTTTATCAATTCCTTTCTAAGGTCAGAGGACAGGGTTATAGCTATTTCCATTCATTTTGTGGAGTGTTGTTAAAGCATTTTGAAGTAAAAGCAAGAGAGTTTTGCAGCGAAGAGATCTTCAAAAAATTCACTGTGCATCAAGATGAAAATCAATGCTATATTGGATGGTCGTATGCAAAATCAATTATCCCTGAAAAAATTTGTTATCGATATGAATTTGACACATTTGTCTTTCTATCTGCCATAGACTATTCCTTACATATTTCAATGCTTGTAAAATTAGATCGTTATGTAAAAAGAATTTTGGAAGAAGGAGCTTTGACTATACCCAAAATCAATATTTATTTTCATGCCAAGTTGAATTCCTCAGCAACAGGGATTCCAAAATCTGTTTTTGTCGTGCCTGGAACGAATGATATATGTATTTATCATATTCGAATCAAATATGATACGTTACGTCATGAAATGCTTCATGCAGTTATTCACGCTGCAACATCAAGTTGGCCACCGTTATTTTTTAGAGAGGGTTATGCTGAATCATATGAACATAATTCAAACCAAATATCAATGATTAAATGTAAATATCCGCTTGTCTTTTTGCTTCATGATTCACTTTTTTTTGACTGTTCTGAATATCCTCCAATTCTTGCGGGTTTTTTAGTGCGTTATCTCATTTCTCAATTTGGTGTCAAAAAATTTTTTACGGTGTATCAAAATGCTGAAAATTCAAGCGTAAGATATACACTGAAAAAAGAATATGGATTAAGCATAAAAGAATTAAAGAAGCAAGCTATTAAAGCTTATCAATATGAAATGGATTTTGAAGAACAGTGAGGATGATATGATAACTTTGAAACAGAATGATGATTTGTTTAATTTAAAAAGGTGCTGCGCGAAATATTTAGCATTGGCACCGATATTTGAATGTCTGAACGTGAACAATATTCCTTATGCAAACATTAAAGGAGAAACTTTATCTTTGTATGCGTTTGACCAATATGGTCAACGTTCATATGGTGATATTGATATTTTAGTGTCAAGGAAAAACCTGCATGTGCTTGAGGCAGTACTGGCGCAAAATGGGTATATATCACCGTCAGTAACAAGGGAGGAAAAGGTTATGATGATTTCTGCTTCACATCAGACAGCGGCTTGGTATAAAATAACAAATCAAAAATTCAAGAGCGTTATTGATGTTAATTTCGATATTTTCTGGGGAGAACATATGGGGCGGCATATTGATATAGACCAATTTCTATCCGATACTATTGAAATGAAGATATATGGCGTGAAGGTTAGAGTTCTTTCTCCTTTGAAAGCTATGATACAACTCATTCTACATCATTACAAAGAAATGAATTCAATCTATCATATTGCTGAGCATGACTGCATTAAGGAAAGTATGTTTCGAGATGTTTATTATCTTTGGAAAAACAATAGTGATGCGATTTCATTAGAAAAACTATATGAATTGAGCTTGGAATACGAAATTATTCCATATGTTTTTTATATCTTGTATTTTACAAATAAGATATTTGATGACCAGAAGCTTTCACGGTATGTCGAAGCTTTTCATACACAAGATGGATTTGATTTGTTAGATTATTACGGTTTGGCAGTTCGTGAACGCAAATTATGGAAAGTAGATTTTCAAACTAGATTGAAAACAAATAAAATGTATGATTTGATCAAGGCTGATTTGACAGAAGATGATTTGATAAAATTGGAGCGAAATAGAAAGATTTTTGGGTGAAAACATGACAATTCATCATATAGGAATAATCACAAAGGATATTCAGAAAAGTATACTACAGTATGAAAAGTTAGGTTATACATGTTTGGGCGAAACAACATTGGATTATATTCAAAATAACATTGTTACCTTTCTCTCAAGTCCGGATAATAAACAAAAAATCGAATTAATTAGCCCAGCAAATAGGAATTCTACAATAGTTAATTTTCCTGCTGGATATCACCATATTTGTTATGACATATGCGATGATCCTAACTATTTGAGTCAATTCAAGAAATTAAAAATAGGGAAAGTATTTACACAACCAACAATAGCACCAGCTATAGAAAATCGTAAGATTGTGTTCGCTTTGCTTCAAGACGGAACCTTTGTGGAATTTATTATAAGTAGGTGAGTCGAATGAATGAAATGACTATAAGGATACTAGATGTTGTAAATAAATGCATTAACTCTAAAGAAGATGAGGATATGATAGAAATTGATAACACTCAACTTGATGATGATTTGGTTGAATTAGGTGTGGATTCGATAACGTTTATTCGTATTGTAGTGGAGTTGGAAGAATTGTTCGAAATTGAAATACCAGACGAAAAGTTATTAATTACCGAAATGGGAACTATCCATAAAATTGTTGAAGTTGTTGCGGTGTTAAGAGATACGGCAGAAGTGTAGGGTGTAATTATGCAGGAAGAGAAAAAAACCAATCAATTCATGAATATTAGTATCATTTCAAATATTATTTTAGAACCATTTTTGCGGTTATCTATAAAGCAATACTTTATTGAATGTGAAACCAAAATATACCTTATTCCATACGGAGAACATATGGAGCAAGAATATTTGACTCAGCTTTCAGTATCTGATCAAATAATTGTCTGGTTAAATCTTGAAAGTTTATTGCAGACATTTGGTTCTTCCACAAATTTTATCAAATTAGAAATAAAAGACATAAATAAGGTTTTGGAAATTTGTGAGTTTTTGTTTTCTGATATTACGCAAAATTCAAACGCTCAAATACTGTGGTTTTTATTTGAGGATTATGATACGAAAATATCTATCACAACGGGACATATATATGATTCTTTGGTTGATGAAATAAATTTAAAATTATCGAATCAACTTTCCAACAGAGTTGACTATATTGATTTGAAGAGAATGATTGCAAATGTTGGGATTAGCAACGCCTATAACCCTAAAGGTAAATGTCGCTGGAATGCCCCTTATTCCAAGGTGTTAGTTGATACTGTTGCTCAGGAACTTTATAAACAATATCAAATTTCAAAAGGATTTTCAAAGAAGTGTCTTGTATTAGATTGTGATAATGTTCTTTGGGGAGGAATTCTATCGGAAGATGGCATTGAAAATCTTCAATTGGGTAGCAACGGTTTTGGGCGAGTATATCAGGATTTTCAGCGCTTTGTTCTATCGTTATATCATCACGGAGTAATTCTTGCTATATGTAGTAAAAATTCTTTATCGGATGTAAGGAGGATGTTTCGTGAACACAGTGAAATGATTCTCAAGGAGAAACATATCTCATGCTTTCAAGTGAATTGGAATAATAAACCAAATAATATAAAGAATATTTCTGAAATACTCAACATCGGTTTATATGACATTGCATTTATTGATGATTCCGTTATTGAAATTGAAGCTGTAAAGTCAATGTTACCAGAAGTCACAACTATCCTCTATGAACAGTACAATGTTTATACAAAGTTTTCTTGCTTCAATTTGAAAAGTAATATTGACATTTCTAATAACGAGAAACGTAATGAAACTTATCGAACTAATCAATACCGAAAAAAACTAAAATCTCAATATGAAAATTATGGCGAGTATATAAAAGCACTTGAAATAAAATTGGATATTCATTTAGCGAAACCTACAGAATACGCACGTATTTCAGAGTTGACACAACGAACTAACAAATGTACTAATGGGGTTAGATATACTGTGCCTGAAATAAAAAATAAAGTTATTTCAAACGAGCTAATGCTGTATTCTGTTTCGTTAAAGGATCGTTTTTCGGATTTGGGAATTGTAGGTGCTTTGGGTATTAAGGGAGATGTCTTGATTCTTTTTAGTTTGTCTTGCAGAGCATTGGGAAGAGATGTAGATAAAAAAATGGCAGAATTTACTTTTGATAAGTATCAAATAAAAGAAATATTATTTAAATCAACAGGGAAGAATGAAGAAGTTAAAACGCTTTTATTAGAATTTCTGTCAGGCAACGGTATGAATTACTCTAAAAGTACTTGATTCTTTTTAAGAGTGGGTTGTTCAAGAATAATAAAGGAGAGGTATCATGAAAAAAAGGTTAAATATATGCCCGTTTGATTATTTTTGGATAAATTGCGTGGTTAATGATAAACTATCAATCATTAGCTCAGTAGAGCAAAGTTATGAAACATGTGGATTTTTGAATGATTATAGATACTCAATAACAGGAACAAGTTGTTGGTGGCGTGAATTAATGATTTTACCTGGTGATTCTTTGTATAATAATTTAGATGTTTTTCAAGTAAACGATCTATATATCAATCCAGATAAAATAATAGAGGAGTTAATTTCCAAGCTTAATATGGATTGTTGCATATCAGTACTTGTAGATTTATATAATTGGTTACCACATAGTGTTAATTGGCAAAAAAATCATTACCATCATCATAGATTATTGGTTGGGTATGACAGTGATAGACAAGTTTTTTTTACTTTAGGTGACACGGTTAATGGCTATGAAGAAAGTGAAGTTTCATTCGAAAACTTGTTGAATTCTATAATATTGAATGAAGATAAGTTTTTTGTGAAGCATTATACATTTGATAAGACAGTGACACCGTATAGTTATTCATTTCAAGAGGTTTATAGATTTGCAAAAGAACTAAAAGAGAATTTAAATTGTCTGTTATATAGTCGAACATGGATTGTGCCCGATGATATTGATCCGTTAAGGGTATACACACAGGTGACTAAATTTGCGGATAGACAAAAGGCAAACTCGATGTTATTAGAGAAAATTAAAACAGACGGTTTGATTACAAATGAACAATGCAGTATATTTCAAGAAATATGCAAGAGTATATTCAATAAGTGGAGTATACTTAAAGGTAAATTAATTAAAGCTGATATAAAGAGAGAAAGGCTTGATATAGATTATCTAAATTTATCAACGAACGTGGCTTTGAATGAAGAATACAGCTTTTGGTGTGATTTTTATAATTGTATCTCAAGTAAGTTTGCTATTGAGTTGGATAGTATTTCTTATGAGTTGGATGAATTTGATAAATGGAGCGTGAAAGTTGTTATATCATACTCTAATGTTCAAGGGAAACTTAATATCGTTGATGGTCTTAATGGATTCAAGATAATGTTGGATACAGAAGAAAATTATGTAAAGTCAATCAAAGCTTTTGATAATAAGATTATCATATATACAACAATCTCGTATTATTGTTTTAATCAAATTTCGGATTTTAAGCTGTACTATAAACAAGCACCTATTAGCATGATAACAGATGATGGAGGAAGATTCTTGCCGCAACTGGATGGCATTAAAATTGACAATGTGAAAAAGTCAAGATTTATAACTAACATGCTGTATGGCGTTCAAGAACAAACTAGTATTGAATGTATTGATTTTTTATGTAATTTGAAAATAGAGTATTTGCCCAAAATATTTAAAGAAAATATTTGTTCGTTAAGCGAGGTGGTTGATTCAGATAAGTTTAGTAACACAATTGTATGGTTTAAATTTAGATATATAAATGAACAAGAAGAGGAACTCATGCTACGAATTGGGCATAGTGATCCGATACGAATATGGATAAACGAAGAACCGTTTATTTTTGTTAGAAGTAAGTATACTCCTATTTCTTATAATGATGTTGTTATTTATACAAATGAAAAAAACATTGAGGTCATAATTGCTATTGAGATTTCAAAAGGTAATGCGAATTTGCAAGATAGAGGTATTATAGTTAGAGTCGATAGTTTGTAATGGTGAAATAATAATGCTGTTATTATCATAATATTTACCTCAAGCAATTTAATCTGTCTCAATATAAAAAACGGTTGCCGTTTGACGTAACTGACATCGGCAGCCGCTTTTTCTGTTATATAGATTTGTTCTTTTTATTCTGCTGAGCTTTACGCTCTCGTTTCTGCTGTTCCTCTGCAACAAGGCGTAAGATATAATCTCCACTTGAAATGTCATAGTAAGTATGAGCAATATCAGCATACACCTCATAAAGCTGTTTGCAGTTCTCAAAGCTATATTTGAGAGCTTCAATTTTTTTGTCCGTTTCTTGCTTGACAGATTTTATGCGTTCAAGGTCAGCACGGCTCTGAATGGTGCTGCCGTTTATAGTCTGCCTGCAAATATTCAGTTTCAGCTTTTCTGATAGGGTAAGCTTTGGCTTGTCTGCAAGCTCAAAGTAATGTTCAGCCTGTTCTATAAGGCTGTCCATATTGTCCTGTTTGGCTGTTAGTTGGTTCAGCTCTTTCCTCGCCGTTTCATACTCCGCTTTCAGATTTTCAATCTTGCCCTCCAACTCTCCGATAGAATGGATATTGTCACGATTTATAATCGTAAGCTGGGCGGACAGCTTGTAAATATCCATATCATTAGCAGGGGAGTAGGGTGCATTGCTGTCACGCTTTCTTTGAGCTTTTTTGCCCATAGCGGCAAGCTGCGTCACTTCATCAATAGTTTTGATATAATCCGAACGAATCGGAGCAGGTCCTCCGTTCAGGGTAACATCTGCCCCTACATCACGCCAACGAATACGGGAAATAAGGCTTTCGGCAGTGTAATCTTCTCCGAGTGTTTTTGTTCTGACAAATCGCTGTTGTTCCTCCGCTTTTATGGAAATATATTTTCCTCGTTTTATTGAGTATCCCATAAGTTCAAGCTCGCACAACAGTTCATCAATATTTTTTACGGAACCTACAAGCCTGTCAATATCAAGACGGATTTTCTGTTTCCACGATGTACCACGCTTTTTATGCTTCCATTCGTTGTAAGCAATATTTTTGCTTTGCCCTCTGTTTTCCTTTATAGGCTGAATGTCAAAAGCAAGGCATACTCTGTCGGAATATTCCCGTACCTTTTTCAAGGTGGTCTGATTATCATAAAATTTCTTGCCCGATACGGAGTAGCTGTTCAGAATAAAGTGGTTGTGCAGATGTCCTTTGTCAAGATGTGTGGCAATTACTATCTGGCAATCATCACCAAAAGTCTTTCTTGCAAAAGCCTTTGCAATTCGGTGAGCCTGTTCGGGAGTGATATTTTCGTTTGGGTCAAAGGATTGGATATAATGAATAGCTTTAACGCTGCCTTTGCCGTCTATCGGCGGAGGGGCGTTATATTTTTTGCCCGAAAAATATTCATATACCATTTTCATATCATTATATGCGTCTTTAGCATTTGCCATACAGTTCAAGGCGGTAGTATAAACCATATCTTCCGTCTTTTCAGGATTTAATATGTAGGCTATGCTGCGGTTGACGGTAGAGTGGATAGGAATAGATTTAACGTATGGCATATATCTTCGTAGTTCTCCTTTAAATCTTCAATATCTCCTGCATAAATGCTATTGATTTCATTTGCCTTTTTAGCAATCTGATTGATATTGTTGCCGATAATACGCAAAGCGTTCATTACGGGAGTGACTTCATTCAGGTCAATGACGTTGATTTTTCCGTTGAGGGATATTCGCTTTATATATGTGCCTGTTTTGAGTGAAGCGATTTCGGCAAGCCTTTTTATTTCTTCCCATTCTTCAATGCTGTATATTACTTCCTTGCGTTTAATCTGTTTGGTTTTTCTCAAAAGTACACCTCCACTATTGTTTTTGGTCTTAGGCAGAGCCTAAAAAATATTATAGAGCCACATTCAGGGTAAGGGTTCCCTCCTGAATGTGCATTTTTGAGGGGTAATCCTCTAAAATGCGGCGATTTGTGAAAGAATACGTATTCTTTCTGTGCTTGCTACGCATACCCAAAACAAAAAAATACGTACACCATCATTTTGATGTTTTTTCCTGTATAGGGATACCCCTCTTGAAATTTTCTGCGGCAGCGAACAGCAGAATTTTTTTGCCCTCTTATATATAAGGAAAATTTTCTTTGAAATTTTAGGGGTATTAGGAGAAAATCGTGAAATTTTGTATATATGCCTATTGCTCAATATTGTTTTTTGTGCGAAAAGTAGAAAATGAAAAAAGTTGTGCTGTAACCCCTAAAAAAACTCCAATTATTTTCCTTATAGGTGAAAGGGTCTAATTCTCAGAACGATTCTTCGCCGCATTGTTCTGAACCTCGCCATAAAAATTCAGCCCCTTTCAGATTACAAAACGAAAGGGGTTGTTTCATTGGAAAATGTTTTTGATGAAATACGCAGCAGGGTATCTATGCGGGACGTAGCAAAATTCTACGGCTTGCAGATGAACCACTCCGGTATGGCTCGCTGTCCCTTTCACGATGACAGAACACCAAGCCTGAAAGTGTATGACGATCATTTCTATTGCTTCGGCTGTGGGGCAACGGGAGATTGCACAGGTTTTACCGCAAAGCTGTTCGGTATCCCTCAGATTGAAGCTGCAAAGAAAATCAGCTATGATTTTGGACTTAACCTTTTTAATGGGGAAATCGCCGTTTCTGTTAATCCAAGGCTAAAGTCTGAGAACGATTTTCATGTTTGGCTGAGAAATGCTAATCTTGCCGTATCGGAGTATTTATCAAAACTCAACGAGTGGAGAAAAATCTATGCTCCCAAAAATCAATGGGAACAGCTTCACCCGCTGTTTGTTGAGAGCCTAAAAAGAACCGACTATGTTGAGTATCTTTCTGATTTGCTGGCTCATGGTTCCGATAAGGAAAAGAAACTGTACTATAAAGAGAACGGCAATGACATCAAGAAAATACAGGAACGCCTTGAAAAGCTCGCCGCTGAGGTTCGTCCTGTGAAACGCAAAGCGATTTGACGGAGGGATACCTATTTATGATACTTGAAGATAAACAGACCTGCTGCTTCATGCACCTCGTCGAAAGGTTCATTGCAGATAACAATAATTATCTGCTCCCTGTGAAGCAGTATATGAATACTGTGCCGAACAAGGTGCTGCTGGGGTACTATGATGATGAGTACATATATCTGATACCGAGTGTTGTTATCGGTATGTGCGATAAACTGCTCGTTGAAAATAACCTTGCAACGTTCAATATGCAGACTGTTTTGAAACAGCTTTTTGCCCTTAATTATATTAAGGTACATTGGATAATGAGCAAGGAAGTCAGATACCGTCCGCAGAAGCGTATCGGCTCGACAAAGAGAAGATACATCACATTTCATCGCAGGGTATTTCCGAAGAGTATAAGAGAAAGGGGCAGAGTTTAATGGATAAGAATGAATTTATAGACGCAGTTGCAAAGCAGAAAGGTATCAGCCGAGGAAAAGCCTACCGTTCTGTTGAGGCGGTAATGGATACCATACGCATTTTGATAATGCAGGGAGAGGAAATTAAAATCGGAGGGTTCGGTACTTTTGATATTGTAACTGACCTCAAAGGAGAGCGTATCCCTGTGTTCAAAGCGGGCAGGGCATTGAAGAAGGTTGTCAATACCCTTGGTAAAGGGGGAGATAAAATATGAGCGAACAGAAGCAGCGTGATATAATTCTGACCGATGACCAGAAAGACGCATTGGTACAGAGCTTCTTTCCTGTTATGTTGGAATTCTTCCAATCTGATAGGGGTAAAAAAATCTATACCGAATACCTTAAAAATAAGGAGTGTGAAAAATCGGGAACCCCTTAATTCCTGCTGGCTGTTTTCTAATCATAAAAAATGCGATTTAGCACTTTAAAGCGTTGACAAATTGTTTTAAAAGTGGTATACTATTAAATATAGAAGGCAATTGACAAAGCAGTAAGACAGGAGGTATATAATGATAAAGGCAGTAATTTATGCACGATACTCTTGTGACAACCAGAGAGAAGAGAGTATTGAGGGACAGCTTCGTGAATGTAAGGAGTTCGCAACTCGCAAGGGATATACATTGGTTGGCTCATACATAGATAGAGCAATGTCCGCAAAGACTGATAACCGTCCTGAGTTTCAGAGAATGATTAAGGAGAGTGCAAAGGAACTTTTCGATGTGGTCATTGTTTGGAAGCTGGACAGATTTGCAAGAAACAGATATGACTCAGCACATTACAAGGCTACGCTCCGACGGAACGGTGTAAAGGTCGTTTCTGCAACGGAGGTAATCTCAGAGGGTGCAGAGGGTATCATTCTTGAATCGGTACTTGAAGGTTATGCTGAATATTATTCGGCTGAACTCTCTGAAAAAGTTATCAGGGGTATGACTGAGAATGCTCTCAAGTGTCAGTACAATGGAGGATATATTCCTGTAGGGTATAAGGTTGACGAGAATAAGCATTATCAGATTGATGAGCTGACCGCACCTTTTGTAAAGGAAGCATTTCTGATGTATGTTAATGGACGTCATATCAAAAAAATCGTTGAGTACTTCAATGAAAATGGTATCCGTTCATCACGAAACAAGCCTATGACCAAAACAACGGTGTCTACAATCTTGCAAAATAGAAAATACATTGGTGAATATCAATATAGGGATATAGTTGTTTCCGATGGAATCCCAGCGATCATTTCAAGAGAACTTTTTGCGCTGGCGCAGCAGAGAACGGAACAGAACAAATATGCTCCGTCTGCTTCTCGTTCGGAGATAAAGTATTTATTGACGGGAAAGTTGATGTGCGGCGACTGTGGTTCGGTTTATGCAGGTGAAAGTGGAACAGGACGTACAGGACAGAAGTACCACTATTATAAATGTGTAAAAGCAAAGAAGCGTGATGGCTGTGAGCGAAAAGCGATAAAGAAAGATGAAGTCGAGGAAGCTGTTATTGAAGCTACCGTTGAAAACATTTTTGTGGATGAGGTCATTGAAGAAATTGCAGACCGTGTAATTTCATGGCAGGAAAAAGAGAGTACACTTGTACCGCTTTATCAAAGAGAGCTGGCAGAGGTTGAAAAGAGCATTGCCAATTTGCTGTCAGCCATTGAACAGGGTATCATCACATCTGCTACAAAAAATCGAATGGCAGAGCTTGAAAGTCTGAAAATCGACCTTGAAGTGAAAATTGCCCGTGAGGAAATCCAAACACAAATTCTGACCAAAGATCAGGTTAAGTTCTGGCTGAAGAATATGGAAAAGCTGGATTTAGCAAGTATTGATAATCGTCAGAGAATTATAAATACGTTCGTCAACTCTATCTATGTCTACGAGGACAGATTTGAAGTGAACTTCAACTGCCGAGAGGGATTTGAAACAATCCCTCTCGATATTGAACGGTTTGTTTCTCGTTTAGAGATAGTGGGGGAGCCATACTTGTGCAATAAAATTGATGCACACCTCGAAAAGCTCGTATTTACGAGCTTTTTTTGCGTTTTGAGGGTGAAAATTTCAGGTGTAAAACCGTAGATCCTTTTTCGTAAAAAAGGATCTGAACCCTCAACAATTAAACATCGTCAAACAAAACGGCAGACTTTGAGTATATTATGCTCTAAGCCTGCCGTTTTTGTTGGTATCTCTTAAAATAGAGAAACCAATAGGATTGGCTTTTTGGCTTTTTAGAGCGGATACTCAGAATTCCTTAATGTAAACGACATGACTGTTGTTTATCCTAATGGAATAATTGATATTATTCCGTGGGAAAACGGAAATGTGGACAAGAAAAATATTCAAAGATTCTTAACGACTCTTTTAAAAGACGGCGAGTCTGAAACAATCAGTCTGAAACCCGGAGAAAGTATCGTCGGACATTATTCAGCAAGAAAAAAAACACTTTCTTCTAATTTTGATGACTAAAAAAATATAACAAAGCATTACCATAGGAGCGGTAATCGGATTTCTGATCATAATTTTTCAGCATGGAAAACTGTGCGTCGGATTCCTATGAAAACAAGATTTTACATATCAGGAGGAAAAAATTGAAAAGAAGAATCATTTCAATTTTCATGTCTGTTATTGTCCCCATCAACATAATTGTTCCGGTCTACGCTTCGGCAGCAGATGTCGCTGATAACAATTCATCTGTCTATATAGGCAATGGTTATGTTGTTTATTATGATATTAAAAGCTCATGGGGCAATAATCAGAATAATGAAATAAAAATCAAAAATATAGGTTCAGAAACTATATCAAACTGGGCTTTGAAATACGACGCTCATGGAGAGATAAGCGGACTTTGGAACGGTATTGCTTACAGCAGCGAAACTCAGTATATTATAAAAAACACAGGATATAATTATGAAATTCAGTCCGATCAGGAAGTGAATTTCGGTTACTGTGTGACAGGAGAAGGTCTTGAAATTCCAAAAGTTTTTGAAATCTGTTCACAAAGAACCGATAAAGCAGAAAATGAATATATTGTTTCGCTGAATGTTACCAACGATTGGGGTAACGGTTTTACCGGTGAAATAAAAATACAAAATCTCTCAGCCGAACCAATCCCCAGACTTTTGGCGTGCCTGATTCTGAGTATAAATTTGAAGTTGACGTTCCGCCAGATGTCGAAAGCTTTTCAAATATTAACACCGATACGAATCCTTTCAAGGTATCGGTTAAAATGAAAGCTGCAGGAAATATTCTGTCAAATCTTGATGCATGAGAAAGCCTTTACTCAAAAGCAATGACAAATGATGCAACTTTAGGAATTTGTTCGGAATTTATTTACGATGAGGGTTGCAAAATTGAAGAAGCTGTGATACAATTTAAAATAGATGACGAGAATGCAGTTGAAGCAGATACAAAAAAGGCTGAAGATCCTGAGTTCTATACACTGTTTCCATTGCTTATTTCAGTATTAGAATTAGGCCATCAAGGCATATCTACTGCTTTTTCATGTATATCGGACCTTTTCAGTAACACGGTCAAAAATATTGATATATATGAAATCTCAAACGGAGAATTATCAAAAGCAAGTAAGGAATTTATATCTAGTCTTTGCAATGAGTTGAGTAAGGTTTCTACTCAAAAATATTCATATTCAGGTAATGGGGAGGCTCATTATATATATGAATACTATTATGATAATAGTAATTCTCTTGAACAATCAATTATAAATCTTGCTTATTCCAGACGATTTGCTGAGATGAAGTATAGTGAAAATATGCTTGCTATTCCATTATGGATAAGAAAATATATTTATGATTATACATCAACAGTTGATACTGACAATGGAGAAATGAACTTACTTGCATATAGAAACATCTTGTATATAGGAGATAATTTTACAAAAGGTGATTTGGCGATATGAAAAAAACATTCTAAAAAAAAATGATATATGCAGTAATAATAATTTTGATTATTATGCTGATAACTATTGCTATTTGTTGTACTCCTTCTTCTTTAATTGGAAAATCAGTTCTTATTCGTCTGGCTGTAACAATCCCAATCAATATTTTATTCCAGATCATTCTTTATCTTGGAGCATCATTATTGATTTTTTATGTTTTTCATAATTTAATTAGAGAGAATAATAAAGTCAAGCAGTTAATCGCTAATATAATTTGCACATTTATTTGCATTTTTTTAGGCTATGCTTTGATTACAGATAGCTATGTTTCAATACTTCGCGGAAATATTAAGGGGGATTTTCTCTTGTGGCAAGATGTCTTGCTGGATTTACATGATTCTGATGTTAAATCTATTGATAACCTAAAAATTAAAGATTTTTATTTTCCCGGAGAAGTTTCGCATACATCTGCTAGTCGTGATTCTTTATATATTGTAGCTGTAGACAAAGAAGGAACTAGTTACAGGTTTCCTATAACTCAAAAAGACAAATTGCTGATAACTGATAAAGATAATTCTGAATTAAGATCCGGAGAAATTGAATACTATAAAAAATCAGGTTTGATGAAATCAATATCATTTTCAAAGGAGAACCAAAAAACGTCTGAAATTCAAATGGTTGAAATAACTCTTACCGAAGAGGAGATAGCCCATGAGAAACGGATTTTGGTAAACAGACCCGAAGTGGATAGCTATGATAAAAACCTATTCTGGTACGTCACCAAAAACGGTGAATTTAGTAAATGTTTTCAGGCATACAGCAAAACTTGGACTAATTTTTTGACTTTTGCTGATAAAGGCGACTATACAGTGACTTTGGTTACAGATTATGATGAAGCTACAGGGGAGTGTACTTCTATTAGTAATACGATAGAGTATACGATAGAATGACAGGAGAAAAAACCAATGACTGGGTTCACAAAATCATTCCTATGGAGATTTATACTTGATATAATCATACTGGGAATTTTCGTAAGACTTTTACAGACTGTTATCTTGGCGATTTTGTCAAGAAGTATGGAGACTTATTCAACACCGTTCCTTATTATTGAAGCAGTTGTCGTATCGGCAATCAGTATGTTGTTTATCTGCTTTCTCACATACTGGAATATCGGCGTTATTTCAAAGAAAGGTTGTTATGACTATCCGCTGGATTCAGATAAATGGTTCAGAAATTTTGCAATTATTAATATCTGACAGACGATGGGTTGAATGTCAAAGCACTACATATTTCATGCAATACTTAGCCTTGTTGGCTGCAGAGGGGCAAGAGCATATGACAATAGCATTAGAAGAAGTGGCTCCAATATTTAAAGATGTAAAATGGGATTTTATTAGATACAGTACTGTTAATGATGTACTCAAAGGAACAGATTACATATCAGATCCACATTTACAAATTAGTTATTACGTTATATCAAGGGGATGATAATTTTGAAAAAGGTATATAATTATTTTAAAATTCTTGCACTTGACATAACGATATACTTGTTAAGTATTTTGTTTGCTCTTATGTATAGATATGTATTTTCAAAGGTGTTAGATACTCTTAGCGGTTCAACGTGGGCAAGTGGAATTGCTTTGTTTTTTATAATCAACACACTTACGTTTCTATGTATCGTTATTTTGCCAACATTGTTTTATATAAAAAAGGATAAATTTGATATTATCAGTTTACTTATGACAGCAGTGATATTATTTTTATTATTCTCTATGTATACGCCACCATTTTTATATCTGTTTGTGTTTACCGACTCGATAACGGGTTTCTTGTTTAATGTTTTACAGATGTCTAAGCTAAAATCTTCGATTTTGATATCATTTCAATATTCGATAATAATTTTTCTTACAGCCAAAATTCATAGAGTAAAAGCAACATAAGCTATATTATTATATGACAGTACATTATACTAATAAATTGACAATTGAAAGTATTGCGATCAAATGGAAAAGCAAAACAGCTAAAAGTAATTAGAATAATAAATTATAGGAGGATAACAATGGATATTACAAAGAGGCTTTCAGTTTTATTGATTACTGCGGTAACGGCAGTGTCATTGGTTTCTTGTGGACAGGCTACAAGCTCTAAAGTTAGTTCTGATTCAGAAGTCAGCTCAGTTGTAAATGCCAAAGTTTCGGCATGGGATAGTTTAAATGACGCCCAGCAAGCATATTATAAGGGGTTGGAAGATATCTGTTAGACAAGAGCTTTTTTACATGATGGAATTGAGGTGACATAATTATGGCTAACAAGGCATTATTTTGGTATAACTACAAAAGATTTGTTGACGAAGGCACAATTAAGCCGCTGTCTCCAAAGACATTTGCATTGTCAGGATTAATAACGGTTTGTGGTCTTGTGCTTAGTCTAACAATTTATTGTTTGGTATTTCCTAACAGTTTTGTTGGAGAGAATACACCTATTAAACTGTTTTTCTGTACATTGTTTTATATGCTTGGTACGCTTGCCATGATCGGCGGAGTGTACTTTGGTATATCGCTTGTTGTTACAAGGTTTATACCTGATAAATTATGTAATATATCCGGTCAATGTAAAAGTGCAGTAATGGCATATGGCGCATCGAGTATAGCCTACAGTGTAAATAAAGAATTTGAAGAAGAAATAAATAAAATACCAATTGTCAATCAGTACTACAATATTCGACTAGTGGATGTTCAAAATTATTATTATAGGTTAGCTTATGCAAGATTATTATCTGAAAAGAAATATGTCGATTTTAAAGAGAGTGCTCCAGAACTATTTTCAGCACTGCGTGATAATTCTGACATAACTTCTGCGAAAATAATGATAGCAAAGCTTGAGAAGGTGTTGACAGATGCGTAAATATCCCAGAAATGTAGAAGAGAAAGATAATTACCTTTCTCTTTTGATATTTCCGAATTTGATGCTATACATAATTGCATTTGCAGGATTTGATTATTTTTATAATAATGTATTTTGTGAATTTAAGGCAGAACTTCATTTAACAAAGATATTATACTTTTTAATGATTGTGATATGTTCTTATAATGCTTCTAAACTCATTTTGACGCTGGTTGAGTTTCCGTACAGAACCTATAAGGGTGAGCATTATACATACAGGAATAAATTTAATTTTTTCAAGGCAATTTATAAAAAACAATTTTTTCGCATTTTTATAATGTTTTTGCTCTTTTTTCTCTGTATGCTCATTCATATGAATTTAAAAGCATTTGATTATGAAATTACGCCTGAACATCAAACAAATATTAAAGAAAATCAGAGCGTTGTATCCTCTTCTGATTTAAAAGATGATGATTCAATTCTATTAGCGGAAATTACGATTGAAGAAAATAAAAATATTATTCTTATAAACAGACCCGAAATACCGCAGAAAGAAACTGATAAAAACTTATTTTGGTATGTAACCCAAAATGGCAAATTATGCAAATGTTTTCAGGCATACCGTAAAACTTGGACTAATTTTTTGACTTTTGCTGATAAAGGCGATTACACAGTTACTTTAGCGACTGATTATTATGCTGATACGGGAGAATATACTCCCATTAGTAACACGATTGAATACACGGTTGAATAATAAGGAGGAAAAACAATGACCAAATTCACAAAATCATTTCTATGGAGATTTATACTAGATATAATTCTACTTGGAATTTTCGTAAGACTTTTGCAGAACATTATCTTGGCGATTCTGTCAAGAAGTATGGAAACCTATTCGACCACGTTTCTAGTTATTGAAGCGATTGTTGTATCAGCAATCAGTATGCTATTTATCTGTTTTATTACATACTGGAATATCGGCGTTATTTCAAACAAATGGAGAGCTATGAAGCTTTGAGGGGTTTATAAGTTTCATTGATAAGTGGTTAGAGAAAATGACCAGATTGGTGATTGCGTGAAAAATGCAGGATAGTTGTAAATATGTTGAATTATCGATACTACGAAAAAGACCGAGTAAGATGTTCCGGTGGAACATTTTGCTCGGTCCGATTTTTATTTGACTTGAATAGTTATTATGTTGTAATATCAGACCGGAGCCGCATATACTTCGTAGATCTCGGTATAATTAGAGGTAAATATGTGAAGCTGTCCCATATCATAAATGCTTACACCGTAGTTGCTGAAAGCTTGTGCAATGTCATCGTATGAGTAGAAAGCAACTCCTGACGACACCTCGCTTGCACTAATGCAAATATCCCAGCTATATGAGTGCTTGTTTTCAAGGACCAGCATAGGAGCACTGTCACCGCTGTATACCATAGCAATTTTATAGCTACCGCTTATATACTTTAACCCGTCTGAAATCGTGAGATCTGACCAGACAGGTATGCCGCTTCCCAATTTGTTTTGTAATAGTCACCAATCACATAACACTGTTATGCTTCAATATCATATAATATGCTGAAAATATAGTAAATGTATTGACATATCGAACGTTATATGCTAAGATAACAGTGTTATGTGAAGTGGAAAGCGGGGTGCAGTAATGGGTGACGAACTTGAAACAAGGGAAAAGCTGTTGGAAAGTGCAATGGCCGAGTTCTCTGAAAATGGTTATATGAAGGCTTCTCTGAGAAAAATATGCGCTGACGCAGGCGTGACGACCGGTGCGCTGTATTTCTTCTTTAAAAATAAAAATGACTTGTTCAAAGCTATTGTCGATAAGCCGCTGAAAGAGCTTTGCAGGCTTCTTACTGAGCATTATATGCAGGATGCTCAGGATATGGATAGCGATGACCCTGCGGTGCTGTCTGCTGAGTATCACATTGATACTCACACCGACCTTGACAAGCTTGTTGATTATATGTATCTCCACTATGACGTTTTTATGCTGCTGCTCACGGGTGCGCAAGGGTCTGAGTATGAAAATACTGTGGATATGATCGTAGATATGACAGAACAGGGCTTTAGGATATCTGCTGAAAAGGCTGCCGCAAGAATGCCTAACTGCCACGTTGATGAGTATATGCTTCATTGGATAACCCATATAAGTGTTGACGCCTACACTCATTTGCTAACTCACGAGAGAGATGTGGAAAAGGCAAAGCTCCATATGCGCAGAGTAATGGAGTTTCTAATAAAAATATGGTTTACAATGATAGTCGAGGATTAGAAAATTGCCGCCTGCGGGCGGTAACTTTTGAAAGCCTACATAACAATGTTATGTCTGAGTTTTGTATCTCAAATGTCGATGAAATGTGCAGATATGCACATTTTTATATAAAGTAAAGTTAGTTAAGTCTAACTTATAAATGGAGGAAATGATATGTATTTGGAGATCAGAGATGTTAAGAAAAGCTACGGCAGTGACGCCAGCTATATTCAGGTGCTAAAGGGTATCTCCACAAGTCTAGAAAAAGGTCAGATGTGCGTTATTCAGGGTACGAGCGGCTCTGGTAAATCCACGCTTCTTAACTGCATAGGCGGCCTTGACACTATGGACAGTGGCTCTGTTAAGGTTGACGGTAAGGAAATTTTCGGTCTTAAACCTGATAAGCTTGCCGACTACAGAAAGGAAAATCTGGGCTTTATCTTTCAGTTTTATAACCTCGTTCCAAATCTGACAGTTGTGGAAAATATTCAGGTTTGTGAATATCTTTCAGATTCGCCACTGGATATGGAAGAACTTCTTACAACGTTGGGACTTTCTGAACACAGAAACAAGTTTCCGTCACAGCTTTCAGGCGGTCAGCAGCAGAGATGTGCTATAGCAAGGGCACTTATAAAAAATCCAAAGCTACTTTTGTGCGACGAGCCTACAGGCGCTCTTGACTCCAAAACTTCAAGGGATATTCTTATCCTGCTGGAAAAAATCAATGCAAAATATGGCACAACAATGCTTATCGTTACTCACAACAACGCTATAAAAAATATGGTGCATAAGGTAATAATCGTTAAGGACGGACTTATCAAAAAGGATTATCTTAACGAAACACGCATACCTGCCGCAGAGCTGGAGGACTTGTAATGAACAGGGTACTCAGAAAAAGGCTCGGACGTGAGCTTAAAACAAATTTCGCACGTTACCTTGCGCTTGTATTGCTTATCGTAATGGGAATGTACATAATAGTTTCCGTGGTTGCAAGCGCAGACACTATCATCGACGGAACAGCCGAACATGGTAAGCAAAACAAGGTCGAGGACGGACAGTTCGGCGTTTTTATTCCTCTTACAGACGAGCAGAAAAAGGAAATAACAGACAAAGGAATTACTCTTGAACAGCATTTCAGCATTGACGTTACCGCGAAGGACGGCTCAAAGCTCCGTGTTTTCCGCAAAAGAAATGACATTGACCTTATCGAGCTTGACAGCGGCAGACTTGCTGAGAAAAAGGGCGAAGCGGTAGTCGAAAAGCGTTACAGCGAGGAACATTCTCTGTCAGTGGGCGATAAGCTTACAGCAGGCGGTGTTGAGTTTGAGATAGTTGGAATAGGAACTACACCTGACTATGACACACCTTTTGAAAATTTCTCTGACACGGCTGTGTCAAGCGAGGGCTTCGGACTTCTTTTCGTAAGCGACGATCAGTATGACTATTTCAAAAATGACAGCGAACAGAAAGCTGAAGACCTCTGCTATGCTTACAGACTTAACGGCAAGGCAACTGATGATGAGCTGAAGAAAATGATCGAGGATTTTGACTTTGATTATAAAAAAGTCACAGACAAGTATTATCTTGAAACTATCAAGGACGTCTTGAAACAGCGTGACGATATCTCAAATGGTATCGACAAGCTCTATGACGGCTCTCAGACCCTTAAAGACGGTGTGAAAGACCTTTCTGAGGGAGCAGACGCTCTCTATGACGCAATGGGCGGACTTTACGAGGGTGCAAAGGCAATCCCAGAGGGTGCGAACGCTATCACGGCAGGAGTTAAGGCCGCATATGACGGCTCAAAAGACCTGTCAGAGGGTGCAAGATCTGCATACAGCGGTGCAGAGAGCCTTGCAAATGGTATTGATAGCTTCAAAAAGCAGGCTGACGAGCTTCTTGACGAGGTGTTCACAATTGACCTTGACAACCTGACAATGTTTGTGAAAAAGGGCGACAACGTTCGTATAGCTGGTGCGGCAGGTGACGTTGTCATGAACAAATATGCAGGACTTGGTGTGGGTGTTATACTTATGGCACTTCTTACTTATGTTATCTCTGTTTTCGTCATTCATCAGATTCAGCGTGAAAGCAGTGTTATAGGTGCGCTTTATGCTCTTGGCGCAAAGAAAAAAGATCTTATCCGACATTACATAACGTTGCCGACTATAGTTGCATTTGTTGGCGGAATAATCGGTGCGGTCATAGGCTTCTCACCTGTGGGAATCGATTATCAGCTTCTCGACAGCTACGCATATTTCTCGCTCCCTGATTTTACCCATATTTATCCTTTGTATCTTATCATTTACAGCATTGTAATGCCTCCTGTTGTTTCGTTTATAGTTAATACCCTTGTGATAAACAAGCGGCTTTCTCAGACGGCTCTTTCACTTATCAGAAACGAGCAGAAAACAGGTCACTACAGCAGAGTGAAGATAAAGAGCAGGAATTTTATCCGCAGATTTCAGATACGCCAAATGCTTCGTGAAATGCGCACAGGCATAACAGTGCTTCTCAGTATGCTGTTTTCACTGTTCATTCTTATGCTTGGCGTTGATTGCTACTATCTCTGTGAGAACGTGAGAAAAGACACTATCAATGACACAAAATACGAGTATATGTACACTCTGAAATATCCAGAGGAAAGCGTTCCAGATGGTGGCGAGGCTTGCTTTGTAAAAACGCTTTCAAAGGAACAGCTTGGCTATAACCTTGATGTCACCGTTATGGGTATGGACAGCGACAACAAGTATTATGATGTGAAAACACACAAGGGCAAGAGCTTTATAACAGTGAGCCAGTCAGTTGTGGAGCGTTACGGAGTGGCAAAGGGCGATAAGTTTATCCTGACAGATGATGCGACCTCAATGGATTACGCATTCACAGTGGAGGATATCTGCGACGAGCGTGGCGGACTTATGGTGTTCATGGATATTGACAGTATGCGTGAGCTTTTCGGTGAGAGCGACACTTACTACAACTGTTTGCTCTCAGACAAGAAACTTGACATTGACGAGGGCAGACTTTACAGCACAACAACAAAATCGGATATCGAGCGTTCAGCGGCAGTTTTCACGGATCTTATGATGTCAATGATAGTAATGCTTATCGCGGTTGCCGTAATAATTTTCTGCTCTGTGATGTTCCTTATGCTGAATGTTACAATAGAAAGGGCTTCCTTTGGAATATCCCTTGTGAAGGTATTCGGCTATAAGACCAAGGACGTGAAAAAGCTTTACCTAAACGGAAACGCAATTATCATAACTTTGGGCGCACTTATCGAGATACCGCTTTCAAAGATGTTTATGGACAAGGTTTTCCCAGTGTTCATTCCAAACGTAACAAGCGGAATAAACCTTGCATTCCCATGGTATGCTTACGTTATAATTTTCGCAGGAGTAATGGCAACATACTTTATCATCACCTCAATTCTTGTAAGAAAGCTTGGCAAGATAACCCCTGCCGAGGTGCTTAAAAACAGAGAATGATTTCTTAATATACAAAAAACGTACAGAGCGTAATGATGTGACCTCCAGATCGTTAGATTTTTGGTCTAACTTCTGGGGGTCGGATCATAAAGCTTTGTACGTTTTTAATTATGCCTAATTTATATTATTGTCTATTTTGGTTATGATAACTGCGGCAATGGTAAGGACAATATATCCTGCTGTGACCTCAAATGGAAATTTTATTATTGCCGTTTTGGGGATTATAAAAGGCAAGGTAGATATTGCACAGCATGGAGGAAAATAAAGCTTTGCTTTTCGGCAAAGGACGAATATCACAGCCGAGGATAAAACTGCACCAAATGTCAGGGTAAGCCCAAGCTTTTCAGAGATAAAAAATCTTGCCATAACGCCTGCGAACGCAGCCACCACCATGAGAGCAATTGCTGTGTATTTTCTTTTCATAAGCTTTGAGCCTTTGCCGCTAAGCTCAAAAAATGCAACGATAAGCGGCGGAGCGATAAAGAATATCTCGTGAAAATGCGCAGGCAATACACAGATAACAAGCGCTGTGATGACTTGTTTTGCTCTTAGTTTTAGAAGCTCTGAGCTTGGTTCGATAGGTCTATATTCATACTTTTCATGAAGTCCAAAGTATTCAAGAACTTTTTGAAAAATAAGTATAAATGCTGTCATGACCGCAACGGAAATGACGTAAACAGGGCTTTTTGTACCCATAAGTATCGGAAGTATGCAGGCTGAAATGGCAGGAACAAAGTTCGTTTTTGACAGCGTTATAACGCTCACTGCTACAAGAAGTCCCAAAGCTATACGAAGTATAAGTATCTCAGGGATAAACCGCACTATGCACACGCCTGCGACAGCGGCAGAAACTATCGCCGCAAAAAGCCGTGTTCGAGAGGTGCTCCACGATTGCACAGGCGCAATAAGCGCACCCATTGCCACTGCCGTTATCTCAGGAAAAATTATCTCCTTTTCCCCGAAGATCTCCGCCGAGCCGACCATTAATGCCACAACCGCAAGGGATATCCCCATAGCTATATTTTGATTTTTATTCATTGCTTCACCTTGATGTTTTTTCTTTATTATAACATAAAGGGGAGAGGTTTTCAATCGGTGTAAAAAGATAAACCCCACAAACTTTCATAGTTGAAAATTTGTGGGGTTTATTTAGCGGTAGTCGTTTCTAAATTCGTCTTCATCAATGCCGTAACGTTTTCTATTGAGCTTTGCACGTTCCAATTTGGCTTCTGCCCTCATTTGATCTGATGATGTTCGGGCATGTTCAAGTTCATTTGCAGCATCATAAATAGCAAAGTCAAGCCTATTGTTATATCTTGTTATAGCTCCGTCCTTGTATTCGTCTGTTTCATAGTACATTGTATATATTTTGGCTGCCAAGAAAAATACGCATGCTATAGTAAGTACTATTTTATCAAGTAAATTCGATTTTATTTGAAAAAAGCCAAACCCGCAATATGCTAGAGTACGGCTGGAGAATAAATATACTTCAGCGACAGCATATGCAATAAAATACCACATTTGGTAAAGTAATCTGCTTCTTGTGGCTTCAAAAAGAAAATAGAAAATACGCAAAAGAATATGACCAAAAAATATTATCAACCAATAATTTTCTAAACGATTTCCCGAATCTATGCTTGACATATTCTCCAACCATGAAGCCAATCCCGCTAAAATGAGCCAATCAATGGCACATAAAATCTTACAAATACGATATTTAATTTTACTCTTATTCAATTGAAAATCCCCCAATATTATTTTTTCTTAATACACTGCTTACTGTATTATATCATAATCTGTACTAATACTTCAATATATATGTAATTATTGTATTAATGTATGTAATAATCATTAAATAAATTAAGTGATTACGCAAATTGCAAAGGCTTGAAAATCGCCGTCAAAGGTGCTATAATGGATAAAAAGCCAGAAGGAGCGTTGAAAATGAGAAATATACCTACAGATATTTACATAGAAAATGGAGCGGTAAAAAATCACGGGGGCGAGATAGCCGCACTTGGTAAAAAGGCTATGATAGTCACAGGCAGACATTCTTCTGCGGTGAACGGCTCTCTTGATGATGTCAGGGCAGTGCTTGAAAGTCAGGGAATTGGATATGTGATATATAATGATATTGAGGAAAACCCGTCTGTGGAAACTGTTTACACAGCGGCAACGGCGGCGGTAAAATACGGCGTGGATATGTTCGTGGCAGTGGGCGGAGGTTCGCCAATGGACGCAAGCAAGGCGATATCAATGCTTGCTAAGAATGGGATAGTTTGCGAAAATGCCGAGTTTACCGAAAGCGAGAGCGTTGTAAAAGCTGAAAAGTGTGAGCTTTCAGTCAGCATTGCCAAGGTGGAGGAGCTTCTTTACACTCCTGCGAAACTAACTTTTTATCCTATAGTCTGTGTGCCTACCACCTGCGGAACAGGCTCGGAGGCTACACCTTATTCTATCCTGACTTCCCACATCAAGCAGACCAAGAAATCTATTGCCCACAAAATATTCCCGTCACTTGCATTGGTTGACTACGGCTATCTTAAAACCTCCTCATACAGCGGTATGAAAAGCACTTGCGTTGACGCACTTGCTCACATGATAGAGTCACGGCTCAACACCAACGCAAACGCGTTCAGCCGTGCATATGCAGAGGAGGGTATGAGGCTTTGGGCAAGCTGTAAGGGCTGTCTTGAAACTGAGGAGAGATTTGCTCATATGACCGATGATGAGTTCTCAACTTTCATGCAGGCATCAGTGCTTGCAGGCATGGCGATAGCCTACACAGGCACAAGCATACCTCACGGTCTGAGCTATACTTTGACCTATGAAAATGGCATACCCCACGGCAAGGCAGTAGGCGTTTTTCTGTCAGGCTTTTTGAAAAAATACGGTGACAGCACCGAAGCTGGATATGTTGTAAAACAACTTCTTGGCTTTGATGATCTTGACGCTTTCCGAGATTATATCAGGACGCTTTTTGGCAAGCTTGATATGTCAGAGGAGCTTTGGAAGAAGGACAGAGACGGAATACTTGCCAACCCTGCCAAGCTTAAAAATTATCCTTTTGAGCTTACGGCAGATATGCTTGACGATTACGTTCGCTATTATAACGCATAAAAAAGCTGTCAGGGTGGTGGCTCTGACAGCTTTTTTATTACATCTTTGCAAGCCTGTCTATCTCTGCAAGTTCAGCTTCTGTGAAGTCAAGGCGGTCAAGACAGCCTATGTTTTCCGTTATCTGCTCAGGACGGCTTGCGCCGATAAGCACAGTAGTAACAGCCTTGTTGTGAAGCACCCATGAAAGTGCCATTTGCGAAAGGGTCTGTCCCCTCGAAGCGGCGATATCATTAAGCTTGTTGAGCTTTTCTATCATTTTGTCGTTAAGCTCATTGCCTATCCATGTTTCGCCTCTGCCTACCCTTGAATCTGCCGGTATGCCTTTTAGATATTTGCTTGTAAGGAAGCCCTGATACAGCGGCGAGAACACTGCAATGCCAAAGCCCTCAGAAAGTGCAAGGCTGTCAAGCTTATCGTCCTCTATCCAGCGGTTGAGTATGGAATATGAGGGCTGATTGATAATAAAAGGAGTTCTGAGTTCACGGAAAATTTTCAGCATTTCGGCTGTGTCGGCTCTGTTGTAATTTGATATGCCAACATAAAGCGCCTTGCCCTGTCTTACTGCATTGTCAAGTGCAAGGGCAGTCTCTTCAAGAGGCGTTTCGGGATCTCTTACATGGTGATAGAAAATGTCAACATATTCAAGTCCCATTCTTTTTAGAGATTGGTCAAGGCTTGCCGTGAGATATTTTCTCGAGCCGTTTTTGTCACCGTATGGACCTGCCCACATTTCATAGCCTGCCTTGGTGGAAATGCACATCTCGTCACGGAACTCTCTCATGCCACGGTCGAGTATCCTGCCGAAGTTTTCCTCTGCCGAGCCGTTGTAGGGATTGCCATAGTTGTTTGCAAGGTCAAAATGTGTGATACCGCTGTTGAACGCAGTGTGTACCATTCTTTCCATGTTCTCAAAATTGTTTTTCAGGCTGAAATTCTGCCAGAATCCCAGCGATACAGCCGATAGTTTGAGCCCGCTTTTTCCACAGCGGTTGTATATCATTTTGTCATATCTTTTATCGTCAGGTATAAACATTTCAAAAAACCTCCTATATAATCGTATTAGTGCATAAATTATCCCACTTACTTTTATGATTATAGCATATTGTATTATCTATGTCAATGTGCTATAATTGAATAAGTTATATGATAAAAAATATGTGTGTAATGCACAATAAATGGAAAGATAATAATATGAGAAATGATATGAACAGAAGAATTATCGCTGCTGTATGTGCTGTGGTCATGATGGGAGCAATGCTCACAAGCTGTGCTAAAGAAACAGGTGAAAGCTCAAAAGGGGAGAGTAGTTCTGCCGAATCTCAGGCTGTGACAACAACGGCTGAGCCTGTTGTAACTCTTCCTGCCACCACAAAGCAGGTCATAAATCCTGAGCCTGCTACTTATGAAAGCCTGAGTGCTGACAAGGCTGAAAAAGAAAGTTTTAAGAAAAAGATACGATCAGAAAGTAAGATACCTGTTATAAGCGTCACGACTGCCCCTGACGATATGATAGCTTCAAGGGAGAAGTATACTTCCTGCGTGGTGGACGTTTTCAATTGTGATGAAAAATTGGAGATAAACGAAGCCTCAGCAGGCATAAAGGTAAGAGGAAATTCAAGCGCATATTACGGCGATGTTAGTCAGATCCTTGCAAACAAAGTGCCTTATAGGATAAAATTTGATAAAAAGACAAATATGCTTGGGCTTAATAACGGCGCAGAGTGCAAAAGCTGGGTGCTGTTGAAATCAGACTGGGATCTAATAAGAAACGATATCGCATTCCGTTTTGGCAGAACTATCATGGGTGACAGCAATTTCTGCTCAGACGGTCAGCTTGTTCACCTCTATGTGAACGAGGAGTTTCAAGGCGTTTATGAGCTTTGCGAACAGTGTCAGATAAATCCAAACAGAGTGGATATCTCCGAGCCTGAGGAGGGCTGCACCGACTCTGATATAGGCTATTATCTTGAGCTTGACAACTATGCAACAAGCGATGAGGATAACCATTATATAAGCATGGACTATGGAAATGCCACTGTCACCGATATAAACGGCGAAACAAGGCAGTTCGTTCCTGCGGAATATTCTATCAAGAATGACCTCTATTCGCAAAATCAGATAGACTTTATTGACAAGTATCTCAACAATCTGTTCAAGATAGTTTATGAAGCCTGCGAGAACGGCAAATATTACAAATTTGATGAAAATTATGACCTTGTTGACTCTGATGTTACCACCGCTGAGGAAGCCGTTTCTAATGTTATGGATATAGACTCAGTGAGAGATATGTATATTCTTTATGAGATCGTACATGACTATGACTGTGGTGAGGGAAGCTTCTATATGTGCGTCGATTTTTCAAAAGACAGTAAATGTCCTAAGCTGAAATTCACCTCACCTTGGGATTTTAACTGGGCATATAATGACAGCACTGAGAAATATTATGCTGGTGCTTTCACAGACAAGAATTTTGTGGCTAAAAACGGCGATCGTTCAAACCCATGGTTTATCATTCTTTGTAAGCAGGATTGGTTTATGGACGCTGTCAAGGAAAAGTGGACGGAGATGAGCCGGGAGAAGCTTTTACAGGGCTGTATAAAAACAGAGCGTGAATATCTCAAAGAGTATGACGCCGACCTTAGAAAAGGCGAAGAGTGGGGTCCTGACTCTGCGGAGGATCTTTTCAATTGGATCGAAAACCGCATTTATTGGCTCAACAGTCAGTGGAAAATAAAGTCTGACGTTAGTAACAGTGCTTCTTAAATGATAAATTTTATTCAATTAAGGCAATACCGCGCAAAGATTGTGCGTCAGATGCGTAGTCAGATTTTTTGTCAGATTGCACAAAAATTCCGCAGGCATACTGCCGTATGTCAAGGGATTTTTGTGTGATATGACGGAAAATCTGCAAGCAGATGGCGTGCAAAGCCGTCAGGCGGGCTTTGTGCGGTGTTGCCTTAATAAATCAGGCTTGAAAAATGCTGTAAAATCGGTATAATAAGATAGTATCCCCATATTGAAAGGAGGAAATGTCTGCAACGCAGGCATAATAAAATATGACGGAAAAATTATTCAAGCTGAAAGAAAATCACACCGATGTTAAAACTGAGATAATGGCGGGCGTGACGACTTTCATGACCATGGCATATATCCTTGCCATAAACCCGAGCATTCTCGGCAGAACGGGCATGGATCCTACAGCCGTACTTCTTGCCACCTGTATCGCCTCTGTTATTGGAACAGTGTGCATGGGACTTATGGCAAATCTGCCTTTTGTGCTTTCCGCAGGCATGGGACTTAACGCTTACATGGCTTACACTGTTGTGGCAGGCTACGGCTATCCATGGCAGGTTGCACTGCTGGCAGTTTTCGTCGAGGGTATCGTCTTTATCGTGCTTTCCCTCACAAACGTCAGAGAAGCCATTTTCAATGCAATACCTGTGGTGCTGAAAAAAGCGGTGTCCGTTGGCATCGGTCTTTACATTGCCTTTATCGGACTTCAGAATGCTGGACTTTGCGTTGACAGTTCAGCCACTCTTGTTACCATAACAGGCTTCCGCAAGAATTTCACAACTTCGGGCATATGTGCGCTTCTCACTATCGTGGGACTTTTCATCACTATTATCCTATATATCAAAAAAGTCCGTGGCTCTATTCTTATGGGTATAGTGGCAACATGGGTAATAGGCATGATATGTCAACTTGTAGGGCTGTATGTTCCTGACGCTGAAAGCGGCTATAATTCGCTTTTTCCTACAATGTCGCTTACGGATTTTTCAAAGCTTGGCGAAACATTTGGTCAGTGCTTTAAGGTGGATATGCACAGCATTGGTATCTTCAATTTTATAGTCGTGGTATTCTCCTTCCTGTTCGTTGACCTTTTCGACACTTTAGGCACTCTTATCGGCGTATGTTCAAAGGCAGATATGCTTGATGAAAAGGGCAGACTTCCGCAGATAAAGCCTGCGCTTCTTGCTGACGCCGTTGCCACAACAGCAGGCGCAGTTCTTGGTACTTCCACCACCACAACATTCGTTGAGTCCTCAGCAGGCGTTGCCGCAGGAGGCAGAACAGGTCTTACCTCTGTCACAGCCGCAGTGCTGTTTGCACTGTCAATGTTCTTTGCACCTATCTTCACGGCTATACCATCCTTTGCAACAGCTCCGGCACTTATAGTAGTAGGCTTTTTGATGTTCAGCTCTATCACTGACATCAAGTTTGATGACGGCAATTATACAAAGGCTATCCCTGCGTATCTTTGTATTCTTTCAATGCCTCTTTTCTACAGCATTTCAGAGGGCATCTCTCTTGGAATAATCTCATACGTTGTTATAAATCTTGTTTGCGGAAAGCACAAGGATATCACACCGCTTATGTATGTGCTTGCAGTGCTTTTCGTGCTGAAATATGTTTTCTTATAAGGAAAGCTTTCAAAGAACAATTTTGATACTAGCCATGCTTTCCTGTTCGTTCTGCTACAGAATGAGAATTGGCGTAAAATGACAAAAAAGCGGCAGCCGTTACCGACTGTCGCTTTTGTTATATACTTTTTATTATCTCTCTGAGTTTTTCCGTAAGCACTGCCGCTGCCTTTTTGTGGGTCTTTTCAGTAGGGTGCCAGTTTGCCGCAAAGCCGTCATTTGCGCCGTCCTGCTCATGGAACATCATTGAGCTTATCTTGCTGTCAGCATGGCTTTTAAGATATATCTTTATGCCCTCTTCAACAGCAGGGAATATCCTCTCGCCCATTATTCCAACAGTGCATAGAATGTAAGCCTGCGGGTTTTTCTCACGAACGACCGCAAGAAAATCAGCATAAAGCTTTGAGAAAACAGCCTGCCTGTCCTTGTAGTCACGGCAGTAGCTGTCGTCGTTTGTGCCAAGGTTTATAACGATTATCTGCGGAATATATTTGCTGAAATCCCATGGTATATCCTGCGGAGCAGTTCCTGCAAAATTGCCCCTTGAAAAGCCGTAGCTGCAATAGAACTGTGGAATTGTCTGTTCGCTGATAGGCTCGTCACCTTCTGTGTAGCCTGATACTATGCCATAGCCGCTGGCTGAAAACATACTGTATTCAGCGTCAAGTGCCTTGGCGGTTTTGTAGGCGTAGGCTTTTGTAACGTCCTCTGTGGCGGTGGTGAACTGGTGGTTTTCGTCCTCATCGTCAACACCATAGCCGCAGGTTATAGAGTCACCGATAAATTCTATTTTAAGCGGTTTTTCAGGCAAAGTCTCAGCACTGCCCTCAGCGAAAGCCTCAATGCCAACTGCTGACATTGGAGATTCTGAAAGCTTTATTATCTCCACAACTGACTGAGCGTTTTCCGTGCGGTCTATTACCGTGACCTCTTTTTCTGCACAGTCGATCATCTCGTCAACTACTCTCTTGCCGTCAACATAAACGGCTATCCTTGCATAGTCAATAGGATTGTCGCCCACTGCGATATTGTCGCCTTTGAGCTTCAAAACAAGCTTTGTGCCGTCAAATGTGAATGACGCACCGCTTCCTGAAAGACCGAGCCACATTACCTCGTCTTTGAAATATACTCTGCCTGTGAGCTTTGCATTTTTGTCGAGCTGTAATCTATCCATACTTTTTTCCTCTGTTTCATCTATGATCTTCTTTAGCTGACGCAAAAAGGCTGTGCGTCAGCTCAGTAACAATAAGAGTATAACACACAGCCATATTATTGTCAACTTATGCAAGGAAATTTACATCACCCTCACGCTTTTGCTTAACAAGCAGAGCAGCCACAGCAAAGAATGCCACTGCGAACAGCGCTTCGATACCAATGCAGATGAGATATTCCTTTGTGCTGAATACTCCACCGCTCATGCCGAAAAGCATATTGTTGGCTTTGGTGTACCAGTATGCAGGGAACAATCTTCCCACTGCAAGAACGCCTCCTGTGAGCAATTCCTGCGGCACGAAAACTCCGCAAAGAAAGCTCATGCCAAGACCGATTATGTTCGATATAGCAGTTATGCCGTTGTCGCTAAGGTCAAACTGCGCTATTATCATTGCTATGCCTGTGGCGGCAATGATATATACAAAGCTGTTAAGGCAGGCGAGCCAGAATTTCACGCTGAGCGTTTTGCCCCAAATTATTGCGACTATCATAAACAAAAGCCATATGCTAAACACCAAGATACTTGCCCCAAGAGCCGTCTGTCTGCTGTAGTTTGCTGATGTCAGGCTTGAACACATTGTGCGTTCTCGAACGCCTTTTCTGTTTAGCGTAAGTATTACAGGGCAAAGGGTAACAATGAGCATGGACAGCATAACGTATGCAAGATACTGAAAATAGTAGCCGAATATTGCCGGCATACCTGTTCCGCCCTTGTTGTTAAAGTTTTTAAGCTCCGCCTTTACTTGCTGAGAAACTGCCGTTTGGGCAAGCTCCATGGCGTTTTCTGTGCTTTCACCTGCCGTCATGTACGCCTTTACGCTTGAAAGATAGCCGTCAAGCCTGCTTTCAAAAAGCTGTCCGCCGTAGCTGGAGGGCATTTTGAAATTCTCAAAAAGTCCGTCAAAATCCCCTGCGTTTATCTTGTTGCCAAAGCCCTTGTTTATATAGAGAACATAGTTGGCACGTTGATAATAAACGGCGTCGATGACCTCGTCTTCATCATCTGCAAGCTCCACCTTTTTGTTGTCGCTGAATATAAAGTCCTGCAAACGCTTGCTTTCGGCACTGTTGTCACGGTCAATGACGGATACGGACATTTTATAGTCCTCATAGTCATTGTTATCTTTTGCAGTATCCGCCATTATTACTGCTATGACCATAAATATGACGAGATATAATAAAGCAGACGTAAGTCTTGTTTTGAGTATTTTCATAAAGGTCTTAAAGACTTGCATATTTACGCCTCCTTGTAAGAACATATCCACCAAGGGTGAACAGCACTGTGTATATCGCCATTGAAATTATCTTCACTGTGAACCGCCTGTAATCCTCATAGAGATTAAGACAATAGAAACTGTCTGAGATAACTGCGGCAGGGTTTATTTCATTGAATATCGGGCAATGCTCTGCAACAGTGCCTTTCATGGTGTTTGACATAAGACCGCTGAAGAAACAGCAGGTCATTGATGCCGCCATGACTACAGATATTTTTACACCCTCTTTTATGCGGAAAGAGCCAACGAAAAATCCCATGGATATTCCCGTTATTCCTCCGATTATTGCGGCAAGATAAACAAGTGGGAGCTTACTGCCGAAATCCACTTTAAGCACAAATCTCAGGAACGTCACCGATATCACCATGCATATCATTTCCACCACATGAAAAGCAAGGAGCGTTGCCGTTATGCTTGTAAGCTTGTTCACTGGAGAACAGCAACGTCTTGCGCCAAGTGCAGACAGGTCGCCCTGATTTTCCTGTGCCACGAACAGACCTGACATTGAGCCGAAAAGTGCCGTCATGGCAAGGAGATTATAGAAAAACTGTATCGTTATGTCAGGGTTGCCGTGGAGAGGAATATCCTCATTTGGGCTTATCTTCTCGGAAAGGGAAGCTATGACCTTATCAAGCTTTTGCGGAGCGTTCTTTGCAGTGTCAGTTATTATCTTTTCCTGAGTTTTGTATTGCTGTATGAAAGTCTTTACAATGGTCTGCTGGATACCTGTTGAGCCAAACTCAAGGGAGAGGTCGGAAGCTTTTATAATGCCTTTTATATCCTCGCTTTTAAGCATTTCTTCTGCCTTGTCAATATCCGTATACGTCACCTTGAAAAGAGCCTCATCACCATCTGATATCTGTTCAAGCACCTGCTTAAGGATATCGTTTTCTTCTATATTTGTCACCGCAACAGGTATCGCATTGAATACAACATCTTTTTCGTATATTCCTGAAAACGCCATCTTAAAAAAGCAACCCAGTATTATAGGAAAGGCTATGAGCCAGAAGAGTATGGCTTTTTGACGCAGACAGCTTTTAAATTCGTATTTGAATATGTGTGAGAACATTCTATCACTCCTTATCCCTGAGAGCCTTGCCGGTTATTTCAAGGAAAACGTCATTGAGGGTAGGCTGCTCAGAATAAACGCTGCCGAAGCCCACCTGATTTTCCTGCAATATTTTCAGTATCTCAATAAGATTGTGCCGTCCCCCTGTACAGCGTGCAACGAGCTTGTTGTCAGCATATGAAACATTATAAACGTGTTCCAAAGCTTCTATTTGTTCACGGACGTTTTCAGGAAGCTGGAGTATCTCGGCGGTGATAGTTTCGGTGTTCTTTATCATTCGTTTGAGTTCCTCTGTAGTACCCTCGGCTATCTTACTGCCCTTATCCATTATGGCGATACGGGTGCATATCTGCTCGACTTCTTCCATGTAGTGGGAGGTGTAAATTATAGTCGCACCCTCACGGTTGAGCTGTAAAATGCCCTCCAGTATCTTGTTTCTTGATTGTGGGTCAACAGCAACTGTCGGCTCGTCGAGTATGATAAGCTCAGGCTTGTGTGCGATACCACAGGCAATGTTAAGTCGTCTGAGCAGACCCCCTGAAAGCTTTTTAGGGTGGAACTTCACAAAGTCCTCAAGCCCTACAAAGGCTATGGCATCGTCAACATATTTCTTTCGTGTGGCTTTGTCGGTGATGTAAAGCCCGCAAAAATAGTCAATGTTCTCATACACAGTCAGCTCGTCAAACACCGCAACATTCTGCATTATAACGCCAATACGCTTTTTTACCCCATAGTTCACAGGGGACATTTTTTCACCGAATATCTCGATGTCGCCCTTATCGTATGCCAACAGTGAGAGCAGGCAGTTTATTGTGGTGGTCTTACCCGAACCGTTAGGACCGAGAAGTCCGAAGACCTCGCCTTTTTTTATTTCAAGATCAAAGTGGTCAAGAGCAATAAGCTCTTTGTATCTTTTTACCAGATTGTCTATTTTTACTACAGTTTCAGCCATAAGAAAAAACCTCCCTTAGTTTGTATTATCATTATACAATACTATCCGCCAAAAAGCTAGTGAGCAAAGTCACATCTTCATGTGACAAATGTCATATTATAAAAAGCAGAGTGGCTGATGACCAACTCTGCTTTGCAGTTATTTAAGCTGTGCTGTAAATATCATCATGCCGTTTTCGGCTTTGCATGATATCTTGCTTTTGTGCGACCTGACTATTGCCTGTGCAATAGAAAGCCCAATGCCGTAGCCACCCTTTTTCTCGCCTTTTGACCGAGAACGTGAGCTGTCGTCACGATAAAATCTGTCAAAAAGTTTTGTTAGGTCGCCTTGCGGTGGTTCTTTGCAGGTGTTTGAAACTTCTAGGTCAGTTTCCTTGCCATTATGAGAAGTGAAAAGCTTTACGGCTATCTCGCCATCCTCGTCAGCGTATTTTACTGCATTTTCCGTGAGGATAGAAACAAGCTGTCTTATCGCACCCTCGTCGCCGTGATAGGAAAGTCCGTTGGCAACATCAATGGTGAGTTTTTTGCCCTTTGTTTCCGCAAGGGTAATAAAAGGCGAAGCGGCGTCATAAACAGCGTCAGAGATATTGAAATCAGCCATGGTAAGAGCAGGCTTTTCCTCCTCCATTTTCGCAAGGCTCAAAAGCTCTTTCAGCAGACCGTTGAGCCTTGTTATCTGATTTTTTATGCTCACCGTCCACTGGTTTGGTTCTGACACCATTTCAAGAACTTCCGTGTTTGCGGAGATTATGGCCAGCGGCGTTTTTATCTCGTGCCCTGCGTCGGTGATGAACCGCTTTTGCTTTTCAAAGCTCTCCACAACAGGTCTTATGGCACGCTTTGAGAAGATTATGATAAGCAGACATACAAGTATATATCCTGCTGCCCCTATAGCGCACGACACCAGCAAAAAGCGATTTTTGGTGGCACTGTCACTGCGGCAGTCCATGAAAACTATTATCTTGCCTTTGTCAGTGTCGCCTGTTTTGTAGCGGTAGTTTCCTGACGTGCCTGAAGTCTTGCCGCTGTCAAGAACGCTTTTGCCGTATTCTATAGCCTGCGAACTTGACACCGCCGCAACGTGTCCTGTATCTACCTTGGTTATTTCGCCATTGCTGTCGGCGTATACAACAAAATATCTTGTCTGATACTTAGTTTCCTCGTTAAAGCCTCTGTGCTTATCAGGCTTTTTGCTCTCAGGGGGAGAGGCACTGTCTGAATTATCCTGCGGCTTGTCATGCTTCATGCCCTTGGGGTCGAACTCAGGAAATCTGCCGTCATTTTCGATTATTATGTTCAGAAGATCGTCTGCATTCTTGTTGGTCTGATAGATGTTCACTCCATTTATACCGCCTATTATGGCAAACTCTACGATAAGAAGGCACACAGCGGCGATAACAACGAATTTCCGCTGTAAACGCTTAATCATTATGCTTTTCCTCTAGTGTGTAGCCCACGCCCCTTGTGGCTTTTATCTCGATATCTGCACCGATAAGACCAAGCTTTTTACGCAGATATGAAATATATACCCACACCACGTTTATTTCAGCGTCAGAGTCATAGCCCCATATCTTTTCCATGAAACGCTCTGTGGAAATAAGCGTGCCGTGATTTAGCATAAGGGCTTCTATCATTTGAAACTCTTTGTTGCCAAGCTTCTGAGAGCCGTTAGGACCTGAAAGCTCAAAGTTCTGTCTGTTGAGAGAAACGTTTCCAAAAGTAAGGGTAGAGGGTGCAAACTCAGTGCGGCGGCGTGTCATTGCCCTTATTCTCGCAAGAAGCTCGCCCATTGCAAAGGGCTTTGTAAGATAATCGTCAGCACCCGAATCAAGTCCGGTTATCCTATCGTCAATATCAGACTTTGCAGTAAGCAGAAGAACAGGGGAGTCGATACCCTTTTCACGGAGTTTTGTAAGCACCTGTATGCCGTCCATACCAGGCATCATGATGTCAAGTATTATGCCGTCATAATCCTGTGCAATTGCATAGTTGTATGCGTCGATGCCGTTGTAAACAGCATCAACAGAATAGTTTTTGTGTTTAAGCACTGTCGAAAGCGCATTTGCAAGCTCCACTTCGTCCTCAGCAAGAAGTAATCTCATTAAAATTCCTCCCTATAAGTCAGTATAATATCTTACGATATATGATAACCTATGAACTTTAAACTCACTTTAAATGTATTATACCATAAATATTCTTTTCGGGCAATAAAAATCTGCCCCCGAAAACCGAGGGCAGATAAAAGATTTTTGAATTAGAATGCTGTTTTATAAATGCCGAGGATAGACTCAACTGTGCAAGGTCTTGGATTTCCTCCTGTGCATACGTCTGCAAATGCAGATTCGCTCAAAGCCTGAAGATCCTCTTCCTTAACGCCTATCTCGTGGAGCTTTTCAGGGATACCAACATCCTTTGAAAGCTGCTTAACTGCGTTTACTGCGGCTGCTCTGTATTCAGCCTGGCTCATGCCTGTTGTGTCAATGCCCATTGCTTCTGCGATGTACTTGAACTTTTCGCCTGTGTATTCAGCGTTGTACTCCATTACATACGGAAGAAGAACTGCATTTGCGATACCATGAGGTGTGTCATAGAATGCACCGAGCGGGTGAGCCATGCCGTGAACAACGCCAAGACCAACGTTTGAGAAGCCCATGCCTGCGATATACTGACCGAGAGCCATATCTTCTCTGCCCTGTGGGTCATTCTCAACAGCCTTTCTCAGTGAACGTGAGATTATCTCTATTGCTTTAAGGTGCATCATGTCTGTAAGCTCCCAAGCGCCAAGTGTTGTGTAGCCCTCGATAGCGTGTGTAAGAGCGTCCATACCTGTTGAAGCTGTAAGTCCCTTAGGCATTGATGACATCATCTTTGCGTCGATTATAGCAACTACCGGGATATCATGAGGGTCAACGCAAACGAACTTTCTCTTCTTCTCCTCGTCTGTGATAACATAGTTGATAGTTACCTCTGCGGCTGTGCCTGCTGTTGTAGGAACTGCGATTATAGGAACGCAAGGGTTCTTTGTGTCAATAGCGCCCTCAAGAGAAGTAACGTCAGCATACTCAGGGTTGTTTATGATGATACCGATAGCCTTTGCAGTGTCCATTGATGAGCCGCCGCCGATAGCGATAAGATAGTCAGCACCTGCTGCCTTGAAAGCTTCGATACCAGCCTTTACTACCTTTACAGTAGGGTTAGCCTTTACCTGAGAGAATATATCATAAGCAAGTCCTGCTTCCTCCAAAAGATCTGTAACGTTCTTTGCAACGTTAAATTTGATAAGGTCAGGGTCTGTTACAACAAGAGCCTTTTTAAAAGCTCTCTTCTTTGCCTCTGTAACTATCTCGCTGATCGAGCCTGCACCGAAATATGAAGTTTCATTAAGTATCATTCTGTTAGCCATTTGATTATTCCGCCTTTCAAAATATATGATCTCTGTTATCAAAGTTATATCTTTGATTATTGATATTATACAACTTTTATGCCATAATTTCAATTATTTTTATGTAAAATATCAGTGGCGTAATATTGTGTAAAACAGCCAAAAACATAAATCATTTAATCTAAGGCACACCGTACAAGGCGTAACCTGTGAATGATACTTTTTTCTTGACAAATCGGCAAAAATGTGCTATAATTCTCAATTAGGAAAGTTACCTTGCGGAAAATTTCGCAAGGTGCTTTTGTGTTTTATAGGCTTTTTGTGAAAAATTACGATTTTCTTTCCTTTGATGGGAGAAAATATATTTATAATTTTTATTGTTTATAATTTTTGCGAAATATATTAAGCAAATCGTTACAGAAAGCATTCGCTTTGCTGTGTCTTGATAAATCGGAGGAGTATGTATGATTAGAGAAGATTTAAGAAATGTTGCTATTATTGCCCACGTTGACCACGGTAAGACTACCCTTGTAGACCAGATGCTCAAGCAGAGCGGTACTTTCAGAGAAAATCAGGCTGTAGAAGAAAGAGTCATGGACTCAAACGATATCGAGCGTGAGAGAGGAATCACTATCCTTGCAAAGAATACTTCTATCAAGTATAAGGACGTTAAGATAAACGTTATCGACACCCCAGGCCATGCTGATTTCGGCGGTGAGGTAGAGCGTGTTCTTAAAATGGTAAACGGTGTTATACTGCTTGTGGACGCAGCCGAGGGTCCAATGCCACAGACAAGATTTGTGCTTCAGAAAGCACTTGAGCTTGGTCATAAAATAATCATCGTTATTAATAAGATAGACAGACCTGACGCTCGTCTTAACGAGGTAGGCGACGAAGTTCTCGAGCTTCTCATGGATCTTGACGCTACTGACGAGCAGCTTGACAGCCCTATCCTTTATTGCTCAGGCAGAGCAGGTACAGCTACTCACTCACCTGATGAAGAGGGCAAGGATATGATACCTCTCTTTGACGAGATACTCAGCTATATCCCTGCACCTGAGGTAGATACTGAGGGTCCAATGCAGTATCTTGTTTCCGCTATCGACTACAACGAGTATGTAGGAAGAATAGCTATCGGCCGTATCGAGCGTGGCGAAATGAAAGTTAATCAGGACGTTACGATCGGCGACTATCATCAGACTAAGAAGGAATATCGTGGCAAGATAGTTACAATGTATCAGATAGAGGGACTTAACAGAGTTCCATGCCAGAGTGCAAAGGCTGGCGATATCGTTTGTATAAGCGGTATCGAGAACATCACTATCGGTGACACTATCTGCGACTTCGGCAACTTTGAGGCTGTTCCTTTTGTTAAGATATCCGAGCCTACAGTTGAAATGACATTCTCCGTAAATAATTCGCCATTCGCAGGCAGAGAGGGCAAGTTCGTAACGAGCCGTCACCTGAGAGACAGACTTTTCAAGGAGCTTCTTAAGGACGTTTCACTGAGAGTTTCTGAAACAGACAGTACAGACGCTTTCAAGGTAGCAGGCCGTGGCGAAATGCACCTTTCTATCCTTATCGAGAATATGCGTCGTGAGGGCTATGAGCTTAGCGTTTCAACACCGCACGTTCTGTTTAAGGAGATAGAGGGCAAGCTTTGCGAACCTATCGAAAGACTTGTTATTGACGTTCCTGAGAACTGCGTAGGTTCTGTTATGGAGAAGATAGGTGCAAGAAAGGGCGAACTTCAGGAAATGGCACCTGTTGGAAGCAGAATGAGACTTGAATTTCTTATCCCTGCAAGAGGACTTTTCGGATACAAGAGCGAGTTCCTTACAGACACAAAGGGCGAGGGTATCATGAGTTCTGTATTCCATGACTACGAGCCATATAAGGGCGAGATACCAAAGAGAGCAACAGGCTCACTTGTTGCGTTTGAAACAGGCGAGGCTGTAACATACGGTCTTTACAACGCACAGGAGAGAGGCGAGCTGTTCATCACAGCAGGCACACCTGTATATGAGGGAATGATAGTTGGCGCTTCACCAAAGCAGGAAGACCTTGTTGTAAATGTCTGCAAGAAGAAGCACCTTACAAATACCCGTGCAAGCGGTTCTGATGACGCGCTCAGACTTGTTCCGCCAAGAAATCTCAGCCTTGAGGATTCACTTGAGTTTCTCGCTGATGATGAGCTTCTTGAAGTAACACCAAAGAGCATAAGAATAAGAAAGCGTATTCTGAGCAACTCACAGAGAGCTAAGGAAAGAGCTAAAATGTAATAATAACAAAAAGAGGAGCGGTCATGCCGTCTCCTCTTTACTTTTTATGAAATTGTAGTGCTATTGTATGTTGGTGTAGTAGAAAATAGCAAGCTGTGTGCGGTCACGGAGGGAGAGCTTTTCCAGGATAGTGCTGATGTAATTTCGCACTGTGCCCTCACTGAGATAAAGCAGTGAGGCTATTTCCTTGTTGCTAAGCCCTTTTGCCACCTGTTCAATTATCTCCTGCTCTTTTTCGACTATGCCGTAGTGGTCAAAATCAAAACTGCTGTGATTGGTAAGAAGCTCAGGAAGCTTGCTTGCAACATCTGAGCCGAAAACTGTCTGCCCATTCATGACGGTTTCAAGGGCAGGGCATATGCTTTCAAAATCCTGCTTTAAAATATATCCCTTTGCTCCCATAAGCACAGCCTTTATAATGTATTCATCATCAGAAAACGTGGTAAGATAAAGTATCCTTGCGTCAGGGTACCCAGCAAGGATCTTTTCGCCGGCTTCAATGCCGCTCATGCCGTTCATGCGGATATCCATAAGCAGAACATCAGGCTTGAGAAGAGAATAAAGCTCTATGGCTTCCTCACCGCAGCTTCCCATGGCAAGAACTTTCACACTGCCTGTGCTTTCCAAAATGGTTTTCAGCGACACTGCCACAAGCTTGTCATCATCTATTATAACAATGTTCATGTCAAGACCTCCGTTCAGTCAGGTTTTGTTTCGGCACAGACAGAAAAATGCGGAATCCCTTGCTGCCCGATGTGATGTTTATGTTCCCATTTAAAGAAGCCGCACGCTCACGCATATTGGCAAGCCCCATGCCGCTTTCATCTATCTTTTCGGGACAGCTTCCGTTGTCTGCGATACTAAGCTGATAAAGAGCAGGGTGTTCACGAATGATTATTTTTATGCTGTCACCGTCGCTGTGCTTTGCAGTATTGGAAAGTGCTTCTTTTATAACGCCAATAAAGCAAAGCTTCACATCTCGTGACATTCTTTCGGAAAAGTCATAATCACAGCTTACTGCAAATCTGTCTTTCAGAGGTCTTATGCAGTCTTCAACAGCAGGCTTTAGTGCGATAGAATCGTCATGAAGATCATGAACGCTGCTTCGTATGCTCGTCATGGCGGTGTTCAGCGTGCCGCTCAGGTCGTTGATGGCTTCACCGACAGTTTTATCTTTGTTTATGACCGAGAGCGCACCAAGCTGTAAAATAGACCTTGTGAGCATATGTCCCACATTATCGTGTATCTCCCTTGCAATGCGGTTACGCTCTTTCAGAGTGGCAAGATATATCTCGTAGTCTTGATTTCTCTGCATGGCTTTGTTTTTTTCTACAAGCTGTGTGGTAAGTTCTTTTGAATTGTCACGAGTATTTATGAGCATCTTTGTCATCTTTTCGTTCAGAACGCTGCGGCTTGAAATTGTGAAGCTTACCAAAAAAAGAGCGACAAGCGGGAATATGTCTTTTTCCAGAGTGAATATATTTGCAAGTACACCTATGAATGTTAAGACCATAGCAGGGTGAAATTTTGTACAGAAAGCATCATAAAGCACCAAAGGGGCGAGTATCAAAGCTTCTTTACTGAAAATGCAAAGTGAGCTGTACGCAATAACTGAAAGGTATGCAACGGCAGAACTTGGTTTTATTTGAAAGATAGCGGAGCATATGACAGCCAATAGTAATGTGGTGATGTTTGACGGATCTGTTCCCTCTGCAAGCATGAATGCACAGCAGCAAAGGCCTAAAAGAAACTTATCCCACAGCTTGTTCATATGGCGTTCCCCCTTTGATGTGATATCTCAATTTTAACACATTAGTGGCGGATTGTCTAGTATCGTTCTAAAATAGTTTTGCTATACTGTAAAAATCATTGACTTATACCTATAAAAAATGGTATAATGATAACAATGATAATTTCTTGTAAGGAGCTTATTTTTATGAAAGACGGTTTTATAAAGGTCGCCGCCTGCACCCCTGAGATACAGGTGGCAGACGTTGACTTCAATGTGGATAAAATAATCAGTCAACTTGAAAAGTGCAGGGAAGAGGGCGTAAAGGTCGCTGTGTTCCCTGAGCTTTGCATAACAGGTTATACCTGTCAGGACTTGTTCTTTCAGAACGCTTTGCTTGATAGGGCGATGTACGGTGCTGTGAAAATAGCGAAGAAAACTGTCAACAGCGATATGCTTGTGGCTGTTGGTATGCCTGTGAGGGCAAAGGGCAAGCTTTATAACTGTGCGGCAGTTATACAAAACGGTGAGATACTGAAATTTATACCGAAAACGCATTTACCGAATTATAACGAGTTTTATGAGGCAAGGCATTTTGCACCATATATGGGCGGCAATATCCAGCTTGAGCTTACACAGTATTTTGCCGATGACGATATGCATTCTGCACAAATGGGACAGTATGTCTTTGAGCTTGACAACTGGGAAAACAACGGCGAGCAGCCAAGCGACTGCGTGAAGATAGGCTTTGAGCTTTGCGAGGATCTGTGGGTGGCTGACCCTGTTTCAAATTATCTTGCTAAATCGGGTGCAACGCTTATTTGCAATCTGTCCGCAAGCGATGAGGTCATCGGCAAGGATTCTTACCGCAGACAGCTTGTGTCAAATCAGTCTGCAAGACTGGTGGCAGGATATATCTACTGCTCCGCCGGTGACGGTGAGTCAACGCAGGATATGGTCTTTTCGGGTCACAATATCATTGCGGAAAACGGCTCTATACTTGCAGAGAGCAGACTTTTTGAAAACGGCATAACTATATCTGAGATAGACTTCAAAAAGCTTGCGTTCGAGAGAAGAAAGATCTCCACCTATCCTGAGAGCAATTCGGTTTGGGATCAGCTAAATGAAATTTATAAGCCGTATTTTCTTGACGTTCTGCCTGTAGATTATATCACCTTTGATATGTGTGATACCAAGCTTACAAGGAAATTTTCTAAAACGCCTTTTATCCCTGCAAATCAGGCGGAGAGAAATGAGCGTTGTCACCTTATTTTGCAAATGCAATCCCATGGACTTATGAAGCGTATCGCACACACACATTCCAAAACTGTGGTCATTGGCATTTCAGGGGGACTTGATTCTACGCTTGCACTGCTTGTATGTGTAATGGCAATGGACTTGCTGAAACGTCCTCATACTGATATCGTTGCGGTGACGATGCCATGCTTTGGCACAACAAAGCGCACACGCTCCAATGCGGAGATACTTTGCGACGCTTTGGGGGTAACGTTCAGAGAGGTGGATATCTCAAAAGCAGTTTTACAGCACTTTGAAGATATCGGTCACGATTATAACGATCACAGCGTTGTGTTCGAGAATGGTCAGGCGAGAGAGCGCACAAAGGTGCTTATGAATATCGCAAATCAGGTGAGCGGAATGGTGGTCGGCACAGGTGACCTGAGCGAGCTTGCTCTCGGCTGGGCGACCTACAACGGCGACCATATGTCCATGTACGGTGTGAACGCTTCTATCCCTAAGACCTTGGTAAGGCATATCGTTCAGTATTACGGCGACACCTGCACATCTGATACTCTGAGAGATGTACTGTACGATATTTTGGACACACCTGTTTCTCCTGAGCTTCTTCCTACCGACGAGAGTGGCACTGAGATGACACAGAAAACAGAAGACCTTGTCGGTCCATATGAGCTTCATGACTTCTTCCTTTACTATGGCATACGCTGGGGCTTTGAGCCGTCAAAGGTGAAAAGGCTTGCGAAATATGCCTTTGAGGGGGATTATCCTGACGAGGTCATAGACAAGTGGCTCAAAACATTCTATCGCAGATTTTTCTCACAGCAGTTCAAGCGCTCCTGCCTGCCTGACGGCGCAAAGATCGGTTCTGTTACACTGTCGCCGAGAGGGGATTGGAGAATGCCGTCTGACGCTGTGGCTAAGCTTTGGCTGGAGGATATCGACAAATAACGCAAGGTAAAAATAAAGTAACAAAATCTTTATAACTGCTCGGTTTTACAGAATTGGCTGTTCAGATATAATTATAAGTAAGGAACGGAAAACTTTTCTGAACAGTATCATTACGGAGGATTTATTATGAAATACACAGAGAAAGAGGTTTTGCAGTTCGTTGAAGAAAACGACGTAAAGTTCGTAAAGCTCATGTTCTGCGATATATTCGGTTCGCTAAAGACTATCTCTGTTATAGCAGGCGAGCTGCCGAAAATATTCAGAGAGGGACTTATCTTTGACGCTTCAAAGCTCGGTGGCTTTTTGAATGTGACTGCTTCAGACCTTAGACTTTTCCCTGACCCTGATACGCTGGCGCTTCTTCCATGGCGACCGCAGCACGGCAGGGTAGTAAGATTTTTCTGCCACCTGAAATATCCTGACGGAACGGCTTTTGAGGGAGATGGCAGGTTTTTCCTCAAAACTGCTATCGCATATGCAAAGGGTAAGGGATATAACTTCCAGATAGGTACTTCATGCGAGTTTTACTGCTTTGAAAAGGACGATACTGATATGCCTACAAAGCGTCCTCACGATTATGCAGGCTATTGTGACGCTGCGCCTGTTGACAGGGGAGAAAACCTCAGACGTGATATCTGCCTGACACTTGAGCAAATGGATATTTTCCCAGAAAGCTCAAGACATGAAACCGGTCCGGGTCAGAACGAGATAGATTTTCAGTATTCAAACGCACTGAAAGCCGCCGATAATCTTGTGACGTTCAAGAACGTTGTAAAATCTGTGGCTGACAGAAACGGGCTTTACGCAACGTTCATGCCAAAGCCTATCGTCGATAACTGCGGATCTGGTCTGCATATAATGCTAATGTGCATGAAAGGCACGGAAAATGTTTTCAGACCTCAGCTTGGCGGACTTTCCAAAGAGGCTGAGCGCATGATAGCAGGAATACTGAAAAACGTTGGCGATATGACGCTGTTTCTAAACACCACTACAAATTCATACAAACGTTTTGGCAGTCTGCTTGCACCTAAGTACATTTCATGGTCACATGAAAATTATGCACAGCTTCTTCGTGCACCGCTTGCTGATACAGATGAGAATGGTATAATACTCCGTTCAGCAGACAACACCTGTAATCCTTACTTTGCTATGGGTCTGCTTATTTATGCCTGCATAGACGGCGTTATAAATAAGGAAGAACTTCCAAAACCTTTTAATTTCAATATAGGCTCGGCAGATGAAAGCGAGCTTGCAAAGCTTGAAACACTTCCGCAGTCTTTGAAAGAGGCAGTGGAACGTGCTGAAAAGAGCGAGTTTCTTGCGGATAGGCTTCCTGAGCATATGTTGGAGCGTTTTATCGCAATAGAAAAGGAGCTTATCATAGAATATGAGAGAGCTGCCGATAAGGAACAGTTTGAAACAGCCAGATATTTTTATCATCTGTAATGTCAGAGAAAGCTAAAAAAAGGAGGTGGGGAAATGGACAGGATACTTGTGGCTTCAAGCAATGACAAGGCAACAGCTATGCTTGTGAGTCTGTTAAAAGAAACCTTTCCCACCTGCAAGACTTCTATAGCCGCAACGGGTCTTGAAACAAGGCGTGCGGTAGGGTCAGGCAGTTATGACTGTGTCGTGATAAACTGTCCATTGTCAGACGAATATGGCAACGAGCTTGCGGAGATAGTCTGCACCTCAACTGACGCAAGCTGTGTGGCTATCGCAAAGTCGGAAAATGCGGATATCCTTGCTGATAAACTGGAAGATTTCGGCGTAATGGTGATACCAAAGCCGCTAGGCAGACAGTATTTTTACAGATCAATGAAATTTGTCAGTGCCGCAAGAAAACGTATGCTCGGAATACGGTCTGAAAATCTGAAGCTTCACAAAAAGCTTGAAGAGATAAGAACGATAAACAGAGCAAAGTGCTCACTTATGCAGTATCTTGGCTTTACGGAACAGCAGGCTCATAAATATCTTGAAAAGCAGGCTATGGATAAGAGATGCACAAAGATCGAGGTGGCTCAGAAGGTCATCGAGATGTACGAGGTTTAAATGTTACATAATTGTTAAATTAATGTCACACTATTGCAATTGGCGGAGTAATGTTGTATAATAATAGAGGAAAATTTAAAATAACGGAGGTCGTTAAAAAATGTTAGTTTCAGCTAAGGAAATGATGACAAAGGCACTTGCAGGCAAGTATGCTGTAGGTCAGTTCAATATTAACAACCTTGAGTGGACAAAGGCTATCCTTCTCACTGCTCAGGAACTGCAGTCACCTGTAATTCTTGGTGTGTCTGAGGGCGCAGGCAAGTACATGACAGGCTTTAAGACAGTTGCTGCTATGGTTAAGGCAATGGACGAAGAGCTTGGTATCACAGTACCTGTTGCACTTCATCTTGACCACGGAACATATGAGGGCTGCTACAAGTGCGTAAAGGCTGGTTTCTCATCTATCATGTTCGACGGTTCACATTATCCATTTGATGAGAACCTTGCTAAGTCAACTGAACTCGTTCACGTTGCAGATCAGCTTGGTCTTTCAATTGAGTGTGAAGTTGGTTCTATCGGCGGCGAAGAGGACGGCGTTATAGGTATGGGCGAGTGCGCAGATCCAAACGAGTGCAAGACAATCGCTGATCTCGGCGTTACAATGCTCGCAGCTGGTATCGGTAACATTCACGGTAAGTATCCAGCAAACTGGCCAGGTCTTTCATTCGAGACACTTGCTGCTATCAAGGAAAAGGTTGGCGATATGCCACTGGTACTTCACGGCGGTACAGGTATTCCTGATGACATGATCAAGAAGGCAATCTCACTTGGCGTTGCAAAGATCAACGTAAACACAGAGTGCCAGCTTTCATTCCAGGAAGCTACAAGAAAGTACATTGAAGAGGGCAAGGATCTTCAGGGCAAGGGCTTTGACCCAAGAAAGCTTCTCAACCCTGGCTTCGAGGCTATCAAGGCTAAGGTAAAGGAGAAGATGGAACTCTTCGGTTCTGTTGGCAAGGCTTAATCAATAGCTAAATTAACGTAAATAAACGGGCTGTCGTTTCGGCGGCAGCCTTTTTATGTTATTTTATTTTCCAATTAAATAGAGTGTAACCTAGATCAACCACTCACAAATAAAAACAAGGAGATTTTTTTATGGAAATTTTCAGTGCACGTCGTTTAACAAACATGGGACTTATTGCAGCGATATACGTTGTGGCTACGATGCTTTGCAGCTCGCTTGCATACGGACAGGTACAGTTCCGCATATCTGAGGTTTTGATGCTACTTTGTTATTTCAACAAGGATTACATCATTTCGCTTTCTATAGGTTGTTTGATAGTCAATCTATTCAGTACGCTCGGAATGGTAGACGTAGTATTTGGAACGCTTGCTACAGTTGTGGCAGCGGTTCTTATCTATCTGCTGAGAAACAAGGTAAATCTTGTAGTTGCGTCGCTTTTCCCGGTGATATCAAATGCGGTGATAGTTGGCTTTGAGCTGACGTATGTCTTCAAGACGCCGCTTCTTGTGAACATGGGCTGGGTAGCCTTAGGCGAATTTGTATGCGTAACGATAGTTGGTGTAATACTTATCAAGGCGCTTATGAAGAACAAGTATTTCAGCAAGCTTGTGACTTTCGGCATGAGTGATCAGGCTCTAAGTGAGCAGTTTAAAAACGGGTGATGATTCCGATATAAAAATCAGCCTGACTTTTTAGTCAGGCTTTATTTTTTGGCGTTTTTATCGAAAAAACTGCGAAAAAGTATTGACAAAGTACGTGTAATATGATATAATAAATACGTTGCATTGAGCAACGTTAAATATGCGGATGTGGCGGAATTGGCAGACGCGCTAGCTTCAGGTGCTAGTGATCGCAAGGTCATGTGGGTTCAAGTCCCGTCATCCGCACCATACTTGTGCAATAAAATAGATGCACACCTCGAAAAGCTCGTATTTACGAGCTTTTT